>Ga0115031_1001251_pt1 | contig 18977 bp, 12 predicted proteins | sample Maine_Asex4_meta_FD_87301 | JGI IMG/M metagenome (GOLD analysis project Ga0115031, IMG submission 87301) | Marine algal microbial communities from Maine, USA - Maine_Asex4_metaG | ecosystem: Host-associated > Algae > Red algae > Unclassified | place: Maine, USA | collected 2015-01-05
GCCTGCTCCTTGTTAGCTTTACAAGTTTCAATAGTGGCTTTAGCCTCTTCTATTTTCTCCTCATATTTCTTAATATCATCTACCGCATTCTCCTGATCCTTTTCAATATCCTTCAAGTTACCTTCTAGATCTTTCATCTTCTTCTCCTCTTCGTTCAGCATATTTGCGATATATGTTTTGGATACAATTCCACAAAAGTCCTTCAACATGCCTTGTGCTTTCAGGTATTTCTCAGGGTGATCTTTTGAGTTCAAATACGCACCGCCTAGATCAAACCAAACCGTCAATTCTGTGTCCTCTCCACGCTCACTGACCAAGCCATATACATCTACAGTATTGCTACTGATACTTTCGATTCTAGCATCGTCTGCAAATATTTCGTCAGATTTTTTGATCTTTCGCAATTTTGCCTTGTATCCCTTAACATAATCTTCCCACTCTTTCTCGACTATCTTGACCTCTGTATCAGGCAAGGTTACCGTAAGGGCATTATTGGTTCCTTGTGACATTGGCTTGGCAGATTCCATGATCTGTGCAGCACCAAAAGGCAAGAATAATACAGACAAAATACTAACTATTAAGAATTTCATAATACGTTTTATTTTATTGTTATAAATATTTATATGTATGAGAAAACTGTTAGCTGAAAATAAAAAACTTAAGGCCAAACAGCTAAATCCTACCACTTACATTTAACGTTTCAAACAAGCAATATGTTGATTTAACCGCACAAACAATTTCACAAATCATATTACAAAGGAATATTTCCATGTTTCTTCTTGGGCAGTTTTGCTATTTTGTTTTCTAACATGGCGAAAGCTTTCATCAGCTTGATCCTCGTCAATTTAGGATCAATCACCTCATCTATAAACCCACGCTGCGCAGCCCGGTAAGGATGTGCAAACTTGGTCGCATATTCCTGCTCCTTTTCCGCTAACTTCTTCTCGCTATTCTTTGCTTCTTTAATCTCTTTTCTAAAGATAATTTCACTCGCTCCTTTTGCGCCCATCACGGCGATCTCAGCAGATGGCCAGGCGTAGTTCATGTCTGCACCGATGTGCTTACTGTTCATCACATCATATGCTCCACCGTATGCTTTCCTGGTAATCAAACTCACTCTGGGAACCGTAGCCTCACTGAAGGCATACAATAGCTTTGCTCCATTCACAATTATTCCATTCCACTCCTGATCTGTCCCAGGAAGAAATCCTGGCACATCTACTAGCACCAGCAAGGGAATATTGAAACAATCGCAAAAGCGTACAAACCGAGCAGCCTTTTTACTGCTGTTCACATCTAGACAGCCTGCTAGCGCAATTGGCTGATTACCCACTATGCCAATACTGCGCCCCCCAAGCCTTGCAAAACCAACCACAATATTCTCCGCATAATTCTCGTGAATCTCAAGGAAGGTATTTACATCTACCGTTTCTTGAATCACATCGCGCATATCGTACGGCTGATTTGCGTTGTCTGGTATTAAACTCGCCAGTTTTGGACGCTCTTCTTTACCTAATATATAATGTTTTTTCAGGGGTTTCTGCTCACAGTTCTGAGGCATATAGCTCAATAGCTGCTTCAATTTATTTATACAATCCACATCGTGCAGGGCGGTCAAGTGCGTCACACCAGACTTAGTGCTGTGCGTAGAAGCACCACCCAACTCTTCAGCAGATACCTTTTCGTTGGTTACCGTTTTTACCACGTCTGGGCCCGTCACAAACATATATGAAGTGTTCTCCACCATCATAGTAAAGTCGGTCATCGCAGGAGAGTATACCGCGCCACCAGCACAAGGCCCCATGATCGCTGATATCTGCGGTATCACCCCCGAGGCATGCACATTACGCACAAATATATCTGCATAACCACCCAGTGAGCGCACCCCTTCTTGGATACGTGCGCCACCACTGTCATTCAATCCGATCAATGGAGCGCCATTTTCGATGGCCAAATCCATTATCTTGCATATTTTTTCTGCGTGTGTTTCAGACAGTGATCCGCCAAACACGGTGAAGTCCTGCGCAAAAACATAGACCAAGCGTCCCGACACTGTTCCATACCCAGTGATAACACCATCTCCGTAATAGATCTGCTTGTCCATACCAAAGTCCGTCGTTCTGTGGGTGACGAACATACCTATCTCTTCAAACGAGTTGGTATCCATCAGTAGCTCAACCCTTTCTCTAGCCGTCAATTTCCCTTTGGAGTGCTGTTTATCTATTCTATTTTTTCCGCCTCCCTCGTGGGCTTTGACTACTTTTTCTTGCAGGCTTGCTAACTTGTCTTTCATTTTCTCGTATTTTATCAGATTGCAAAAATAGTATTATAAAATTTAATCCTACAATTATATTTTAAGTAGATAATTGTATAATTTTCCATTTCATAATCTACATCTTTGACTCCTTTTTGAAATATAAATAAAATTAAAAAGTTTCTTAGGTATCAAGACTTAATCTTGATCTACTTGAGATAAAAACACAATCCATATGCAAGCTACAAGTACCTCGTTCTTATCTGATCGTGTCAATAATATGGAGGAGTCTGCGACCCTGCTCATGTCCAAGCTCGCTCGCGAGTTGACCGATGAAGGTCACCATGTGATCAGCCTTTCATTAGGGGAGCCAGATTTCGACACGCCAGATCATATCAAGACATTTGCAAAAGAAGCTTTAGACCAAGGTTACACAAAATATACTCCTGTACCGGGTCTGCCAGAATTACGCAAAGCGATCATCACCAAGTTTAAGCGTGACAATAACTTAGACTATGCCATGAATGAAATCGTAGTATCTAATGGTGCCAAACAGAGCATATTCAATATCTGCATGTCCTTGCTGAATGAAGGGGACGAGGTAGCTGTATTGACCCCTTTTTGGGTTTCCTATTCCGCTATCATTAAGTTGGCAGGTGGCACGCCCGTATACGTCAGTGCAGGTATCGAAGACGACTTCAAAGTAAGTGCAGATCAGATAAAAAATGCGCTCACGGACAAGACAAAATTTGTGATTTTCTCTTCCCCGTGCAATCCCACTGGCTCTGTTTACACACGAGAAGAACTCAGCGCCATTGCGGAGGTTATCAAGGCTAGGCCTAATTTATTGGTTATTTCAGATGAGATATATGAATACATCAATTTTACGGATACCCACATTAGCATTGGTGCATTACCAGACATGAAGAAACGCACTATTACCGTAAATGGATTTGCCAAAGGGTTTGCTATGACAGGATGGAGATTGGGCTACATGGGTGCGCCTGCTTGGGTGGCTAGCGCCTGCACCAAGATTCAAGGCCAGGTGACTTCTGGCGCTACTTCTTTTGGTCAGAAAGCGGGTGCAGAAGCGTTGCTCGCTGACCTATCCCCTACCCATAAAATGAAAGAGGCATTCGGTAAGCGAAGGACTTTAATTATAGATTTACTCAACGAGATTCCTGATTTTAAAGTCAATTACCCCAAAGGTGCATTTTATATTTTCCCTGATATTTCTGCCTACATCGGGAAAGATCTTGCAGGCGGAGAGCACTTCAAGAATGATGAAGAGTTTGCTCTTTATTTACTACGCACAGCCCACGTGGCGGTCGTAGCAGGTTCTGCATTTGGAGCACCTGGCTGTATTCGGATTTCTTATGCTGCGAGTGATGATCAGCTCAAAGAAGCGATATCTAGAATCAAAAATTGTTTAGCTAAGTTGGTTTAGCATTATCATTTGGAGGCATCCCGATCCAGACGGCGGTTGAAAAAACCGCCGTCTGGACGTGACCAGGCTTTCCGTTATATCCCGTTGTTTTGCGAAAAGCAAAAAAACAGGATGCCACTACTATCCTTTGCCCCTAGCGCACTCCGTTTGCCGAGCTACACACCTGTGGTGTTGCGCAATGTTTTCCTTCGGAGTGAACACAAAATTTAACTTAATAGCAGCGGTGAATCATCAATAATTTCATTTTTACTAATACTGATATTAAGTTTTTTGCCTAATCCGATTTCTATTGATTTTAAGAAAATGGAGCGCCGAATTTCTTATTTAAATGATCTTCTATAAATATTGATTCTTTCACTATTTATTATAAAATTCAAGTTTCGGTGTCTTACATATAGGTTTCTCTGAATCATGATTTATTTTTGACTTGAATTCAGGATTTTCTATGAGATACGTCCTTTAGTTTCTTAGTATAATTTTCCACTTTTATTGCTAAGCATTTCGTCCAAGCAACATAAAGAAATAGTATCTTGCCCACAAATCTATATACTATGCAAATCAAAAAAGTATTAGTTGCCAACCGAGGAGAAATTGCGATACGAATCATGCGTGCCTGTGTGGAAATAAATATAAAAACTGTTGGTATTTATACTTATGAAGATCGGTACAGCTTGCATCGTTACAAAGCGGATGAAAGTTATCAGATAGGGCAAAATTATGAGCCGCTTAAGCCTTATCTAGACATTGATGCTATCGTCAATCTAGCATTAGAAAAAGGAGCTGACGCCATCCACCCAGGCTACGGATTTTTATCCGAAAATGCGGAGCTGGCCAGAAAGGCGCAGGCGAAAGGAATTATTTTTATAGGTCCAGATCCAGAAATCATGGATCAGCTTGGTGATAAGATCATGGCGAAGAAAGTTGCCCTTGCTTGTAATGTCCCTATTATTCAAAGCAATAAAAAGAAACTCAAAACACTGGACATTGCTCATGTGGAGGCAGAAAAAATAGGCTACCCCATCATGCTCAAAGCAGCATCTGGTGGCGGCGGTAGAGGAATGAGGATCTTACGTAACAAGAAAGACCTCGATAATGCATACGATAGTGCAAAAAGAGAGGCACTCAATGCCTTTGGAGACGACACCGTATTTTTAGAAAAGTATGTAGAAGACCCCAAGCATATCGAAATCCAGATAGTCGGTGATCGGCATGGTAACATCGTACATTTATTTGAAAGAGATTGCTCCATCCAACGACGCTTTCAGAAAGTAGTAGAGGTCGCTCCTTCCCTAAATCTTGCTGAAGAAGTACGCAATTCACTCTATAAGTATGCCGTAGCCATTTCTAAAAAAGTTAAATACAATAACGTTGGAACAGTTGAATTCCTGGTAGATAAGAAATCTAACATATACTTCATAGAAGTCAATCCAAGAATCCAAGTAGAGCACACAGTTACCGAAATGGTCACGGGTATAGATTTGATCAAAACACAAATCTTTATTGCAGGAGGGTATAAATTATCCGATAAGCAAATTAAAATAACCAGTCAAGAAAGCGTAAAGGTAAATGGTTTTGCTATTCAATGCAGGATCACCACAGAAGACCCAGCGAATGACTTCAAGCCGGATTATGGCACCATCTCTACCTATAGAAGTGCTGCTGGTTTTGGGATCCGTCTAGATGCAGGTAGTCTTTACCAAGGTTCTACAGTAAGCCCATTTTTTGATAGTATGCTGGTGAAGGTGAGTGCGCAAAGTAGAACCTTAGATGGAGCCTGCAGAAAAATGGACCGTGCCCTAAAAGAATTTAGAATACGAGGTGTCAAAACCAATATTCCTTTTCTACTAAACATCATCAATCACCCAAGTCTAAAAAAAGGGAAGGCATCGGTTAACTTTATTCAGAATCATCCGGCCCTCTTCAAACTAAAAAGCCAGCTAGATCGAGGTACCAAAGCAGTTAAATTTTTAGGAGACATTATAGTGAACGGGCATCCAGACGTGCATCGGGTAGATAACAACAAAGTTTGGAAGGAACCAATAATCCCAGACTATGATAAGTATGCAGATTATCCGATGGGAACCAAAGATTTACTTACCAAGCTTGGCCCTGAAGGTCTATGTGATTGGCTTAATAAGGAGAAGAAAATTCATTACACAGATACGACGCTGCGGGATGCTCATCAGTCCTTGTTGGCTACTCGGATACGTACCGTAGACATGACGGCCGCAGCAGAAGCCTACGCAAAAAATCATCCGCAAACTTTCAGTTTGGAAGTATGGGGTGGTGCTACTTTTGATGTATGTATGCGTTTCCTTTATGAAGACCCGTGGAAACGTTTAGCAAAATTAAGAAATCGTATTCCCAATATTCTACTGCAGATGTTGATCCGAGGGAGCAACGCCGTAGGCTATAAAGCCTATCCTGATAATCTGATCGAAAAATTTATCGAGCAAGCATGGGTTACGGGAGTAGATATTTTTAGAATATTTGATTCGCTAAATTGGGTAAAAGCCATGGAACCTTCTATCCATTGTGTGCGCAAACGTACTGGCGGGATAGCTGAAGCCTCCATTTGCTATACTGGTGATATCCTCAATCCAAAAAAGACCAAATACAATCTCAAGTATTATATTCAACTAGCTAAAGATTTGGAGAACGCAGGTGCACATATGCTCGCTATCAAGGATATGGCTGGTCTACTAAAGCCTTATGCGGCAAGTGAATTGGTAAAGGCTTTAAAGTCAGAGGTTAAGCTCCCAATACATCTACATACACACGATACTTCTGGACTTCAAGTTGCTACTTATCTCAAAGCGGCAGAAGCTGGTGTAGACGTGATAGACGTAGCACTTGGCGGACTTAGCGGGATGACCAGCCAGCCCAATTTCAACAGTGTAGTAGAAATGATGAAATTCCAAAAGCGAGAAAATAAATTTGATACCCACAGTTTACAACAATTCAGCAACTATTGGGAGGACGTTAGAGCATTCTACTACTCCTTCGAGACAGGATTAAAGACTGGGACAGCGGAAGTATACAAACATGAAATTCCTGGTGGTCAATATAGCAACCTTCGACCACAAGCTATCGGATTGGGGCTAGGAGATAAATTTGAAGAGATCAAGAAAATGTATTCCGTCGTAAACATGATGTTCGGCGACTTAGTGAAAGTAACGCCTAGCAGTAAGGTTGTAGGAGATATGGCCTTATTCATGGTAAGTAATGGATATGATGCAGTTGATATCATGGAGCGAGGGCATGAGATTAGTTTTCCTGAGTCTGTCCAAAGCTTTTTCCTTGGCGAGCTAGGTCAGCCTTTAGGTGGTTTTCCAAAAAAGCTACAAAAAATAATCCTCAAGGATAGAAAGCCATACAAAACACGTCCAAACAAAAAAATGAAACCGGTAGATTTCGACAAAGAACTAAAAGCGTTCAAGAAGAAATACCAAAAGGGCTCTAATCTAAACTTGGACATCAATCATTTCCTTTCTTGGAAACTATATCCAAAAGTTTGGGAAAATGCATATAAAGTTCATGCCCAGTATGACAACATTGGCCGGCTACCAACTAGAAACTTCTTTTATGGGATGCAGCCTCTAGAGGAAACTGTTTTCGAAATTGCTCCTGGAAAAACATTGATTGTAAAGTTATTAAGTATCGGTACGCCCAACGCTGACGGATATAGGACCGTATTCTTTCAGGTAAACGGCCAAAGTAGAAATGTTCAAATTCAAGATAAGAGTCTAGCTATCGAGCGTAAAGAAAATATCAAAATTGATGGTGATAATAAAGATCAAGTCGGCGCACCACTACAAGGACTCTTAAGTGAAGTCCTCGTTAAAAAAGGTCAGAAGGTAAAACAAAACGAACCTTTATTTCTTATAGAAGCCATGAAGATGGAAACAACTGTCACCGCTCCAAGAGCTGGCACAATAGACAATATCTATCTAAAATCGGGTGAGATGGTACTAGGAGATGATTTAATTCTTTCAATTAAGTAACATGAAACAGCAGGTTTTTGCAGTGCTATCTTTAGTAATTGGTTTACTTGGATTCAACTTGATTGCGATTGCACAGACTATGGCCTATATGCAAATCAAGCAATATTTGGTAGAAAATCCAGGCTTAGATTTTGAAATGTTTGCCATTGGAAATAAGTATAAAATATGTACCCTCATTATGGGTATAATAGCCTTGGTATTATTTTTTATCTATCAGCGATCAGCAGATAAGCATGCTCGACTATTTAATGGTCTAGGTGGTATTCTCGGTCTAGTAAGTATTCTGCTTAGTATTTTTCCAGTGTATAAGTGGTTAGTATGATTCAGGCAAATTTAATTCCTAGAGTGGCCATTTAGTGCGCAAGCCTACTGCTTTGACTTTTTGTCTTTGTCTTTGTCTTTGTCTTTGTCATCGCTGCTAAACAATCTTTTAAAGAAACCTTTTTTTTCTTTATTTTCATCCGAATTATCCGCGTTGACTTCCTCCTCCGGATTATTTTCAGCAGCTAATCCTTCTTGGTAGCTAATCGTGTTATCAATCTGCCCTTTCATAGCAGAAATGTATGCATTTTTAAAAGCCGTCGCTATGGTTGTCCAGACCTTTGTTTCAGCACCTTCTATACTGCCTTCAAGCGGAATCTTTGTTCCGGTCTGCTGTAGCTTCTGATTCTCAAATAACTCTTGCACTCCTTCTGCGAAAAATTCTTTGATCCCTTGGCCTAACTTTCTATCTTCTTCTTTCCATTTAAAGATCTTGGCATCTTGCAATAGTGGTTTAAAATACCCTTTGATCTGACTGTCTACCAACGATAGTTCACTATACATATCTAATGTACCTTCTTCAAAGTCCATGCCTGCAAAGTATTGCGCCAAAGGATTCAAACTCGTCAGTTGCACATTCTCAAACCTAAAGTTATAATTGATGTCTGGAATTTCCTTTAAGAAAAACGCTCTTGCTTCTAAATTCATGTCTCCGGAGTAGGTAGGTGACTTACCCGTAGCGACTACTGAGGAGGGTAAAGGATCGGAAGAATCCTTCACATTTCTTATATTTCCAATATCAAAGTCAAAATCTCTGAAGTCAGCTCCATATTGTGGCTCGCCAGCGGTGTATTTAAAATTGAACACCCCGTCAAATCCAGCAAAACGATTTATTTGTATCGGCATTAGATCCTTTACTAGTTTGATCCAATCTTCCTCAGCTCCTGTTTGGGAGGTTTCTGCGGTGGCCCCAAATATAAAGTTAAGCTTTGGTCTAGTGAGCTCCACCTCCCCCACTATGGCTCCATCAAAAAGTGCTTTCCATTGGATGGACAGGTCTGATCGAGGTATTTCAACGAAAGGCTCACTTATTGAACCGACGCGCTTTTCGAGTTTAAGATCACATATAGTATAACTACCAGCTAAAATAAATAGGTCTACATCAGAAATGCTACCTGTAAATCCCTCCAACTGAGAAAGTGTCTTGTTTACAAATTTGGTCACTGCATAGGGTAAAGCTAGGCGGATACCTATGAGTACGACCAGTATAATGAGGGGAATTATATATTTCTTCTTCCAAGTTAAAGCCATAAATTTCAATTTATTTTTAAACGGTATTTTATTAACATCGTGTCATATATATCGTTCATCTACTGAAACTCCTGACGTAATACGAAGTTCATTATAAAGCTTCAGATAAATTAAAATATTATTGCCACCATGAAATTCTATATCGACAATAAAATTCAAAACTAAAATTCAAAACTGAACAGGAAAGCGTTACAAAAATTGGCTAAGTCGCGTAAGTGTATTGTTATCGCAAGTGTTGATAAATTAACTAAAAAAATTAAAATTACATACATTGAACATTTCAACTATATTTGCATTTTAAATTGAGGTACAATAGGTTAAAATATAACTTATAATTCCACAATAATTTTCATAAATCAATCACAAAAGAACATCTCTAAACGTTCTTTACCAGTAGGTTTAATAAAATCTACAGAATAATTAAGGTATATCAAAAATCCAATCTAAATACTATACTCGTAAATTCGGGTATCAAATAATTTAATTCTTAAACAAAATTTAAAAATGAAAAAATTCAAATTAAGTTTTCAAATCGGTGCATTGTTCGTTTTCGGAATGATACTTCTTGCTGCCGATCACATTGATGCCCCTGCTGTTGAAGGCACCAGCTCAGACATCACAGATTTTTACGCATTTCAAGGCGACTCAGATAAGATTGTTTTCGTAGCAAACACACAAGGACTATTATCTCCTATGGCTACTGGCGATGCAACTTTCGACGAGGATGTTATGATTGAATTCAACATCAGTACAGATGGTGACGCTACCGAAGAATTGGTCATTCAAGCTATTCCAAGAGATGGAAAGATGTACTTTTTTGGACCTACTGCCGCTACAGGTAACACTGGTACAAGTGGAACTGTACAGGCAACTGCGGATTTTACATCTGTTGATATTACTCCTTACGGGGATGCTGCTGTAATTGGAAACAACGACAATGGTATCAAAGTATTTGCTGGTCCTAGAGATGATCCTTTCTTCATGGATTTCGCTAGATATGGTGAAATCATTGGTGGAATGGCAACTTCTTTTAATGATCCAGGTGCGGATACATTCGCTGGTACTAACGTTATGTCTGTTGTTATTGAAGTACCTAAGAGTTTGATAGGTGGTACTGGTTCAATCAACACATGGGTTGAAACAAAGAAGAAGTAATACTTAAGCAATATTAATTATCGTAAATCAAATTAAATTTAATAAAATGAAATATATAAGAATATTTAGTCTAGCTATCTTAGCTATGTTGGCATTCCAAAGTTGTGATGATGACGAATCAACAGGAGGACCTATTGTAGAAGTAGCACCTGACGTTTCTGGTACTTATGTACTTGCAGATCAAATGGGAAGACCAGCCATCAATACTGTATTTGTATCAGCTGATAACAAGAATGACTTCAATACTACAGTACCATCACAGCAAGCTGCTAAGTACGGTGAAGCTTTCGGAGACAGATTGAGAGCATTAAGTCCTACATTCTCGACTGATGATGACAAGAATCTTTTAGGTCTAAATGCTACTGATTTTGGAAATACATTAGCAACAGATGTACTAACTGTTTCTTTAGACGGTCTTACTACTTTTGCTAGTGCCGATCTTTCTACTGTATTAACTGGTAGACAATTAACTGATGATGTTATTACAACAGAGCTTACTTTGATCTTTGGTGGAGAAACTGGAGGAGAAGTACCTACACTATCTGATGATAATGTTGATGCTAACGATAAAGCGTTTTTAACAACGTTTCCTTATCTAGCTGCACCGTTCTAAATAAGAAGGGTCAACTTAAAATGCAGGCTTTCAATGTGAGAGTCTGCATTTTTTTTTGCTTTTTTTTCCAAACAATTAAATAATACCAGATGCATTTAGCATATTCTTCTCCAGTACATATTCTCATCGCTAGTTTATTTTTCACTGTCTTATTCTCTTGCCAACAAGGAGATACCGATACAAAAGAAGATCGCAAAGACCACTCAGCGTCTAATACAAAGAATGCTGCTATAGCTAGAGCGGACTACGCAATGTATCTACAGCCAAAAAACAATAATGAACTTGAGAAGCAGCAAAAAGAGTATGCTTTTTGGGAAGCAAAAATCGAAAAAACGCCAGGTCAATTTCCTTGGTTAGTAAAAATGGCGATTGCTGCAAATAAGCTTTTTGACATTACCGGTGATGTCAAATACTTAAATCTTGCAAATGACCATTTGGAGTCCACAAATAAAATAAATAATAGAAGCTCTTCTGATAATCTGCGGAGTTTAGCACGATGTTATATAACCCAGCATAGATTCAAGGATTCGCACCAAGCTTTACTAGATGCAGAGGAATTAGGGGAGAAAATTGATGAAACTAATAAAATGCTCTTCGATGTAAATATGGAACTTGGAGATTATGAAACTGCTGAAACTTACCTGAATAAAATAAAAGAAAAATCCTCCTTCGATCATTTGATAAGAAAATCCAAGTGGGAAGATCATAACGGAAACCTTGATAAAGCCATAACATACATGGAATCTGCACTTAAGAATGCAAAATTGCAGAAGAATGAGACCCTTACATTATGGTCTTATACTAATCTAGCGGACTACTACGGTCATGCAGGGCGTATTGAAGATAGCTACAATAACTATCTCAAAGCTCTAGCTATAAACCCCAACGATGCCTATGCAATGAAAGGGATAGCATGGATACTTTACTCCCATCAAAAAGATACTGCTGGAGCTAAAGAAATCCTAAACGCATTAATCAAAAGACATGATTCCCCTGATTATTTTTTACTACGCTCTGAAATAGCAGAATACGAAGGAAATGAAGCAGAAAAGAATAAATGGCTTGATATGTATCTTGAAAAAATAAACAAACCTGAATATGGTGTTATGTACAACAAATACAAAATTGAACTTCTTGCCGAAGAAAAGGGGGATTTCCAAACAGCGAAGCAACTGGCCAAAGACGAAATTGAAATGCGCCCTACTCCACAATCGTACGACTTATTGGCGTGGGCAACCTTAAAAGCGGGAGAAAAAAAAGAAGCGCTGAGTATCATTGAGCGCCATGTTGTAAATAAGTCATTCGAACCAGCCCTGCTTTATCATACTGCTGAAATATATAAAGCTAATGGTAATAAAAAAAAGGTAGATGAATTCAAACCTGAATTGCTCGAAAGCGTTTACGAATTAGGACCTGTAATGGGAAAAAGAATAGAATTACTATAAAGAATATTTTTGAAAAACTAAATTTAAAACAATGAAAGAAATTCAATACGCTATACTAGCAACTATATTTTGCTTTACTTTTCAAAGCGCCTCCGCTCAATTGGGTATTAAGGCAGGCCTTAATCTTAGTAGTTTAAAATACTTTGATGATGATAATGAGAACAACTTTAACGAGGAGTATGTGACTGGATATCAATTGGGTGCAGTTTACGTCGCTGCCCTTGGCGAAAAACTATCTTTTCAGCCTGAAGCAGCATACTATACTAGGGGAGGTAAAGCCGAGTTTGGTTCTCTGCTTGGGTCTACTATCGTAGAAAATAACTTTCAATACCTTAATCTAAATGCATTGCTTAATCTAAATGTCCTAGGAAGTAATGATGGTTTGGCAGTCCAAGTGACCGCAGGACTATTTGGAGGTTATGCACTAAGTCAAACTCAGAAAGTAACATTTTCTGGAACCACCACTGAAAGTAAATATAATTATGATGAAGATGAAAGTATAGATCGTAGCAATCTTGGGTACGTAATCGGTGCTGGGGTTCGCTTAAATAATCTTATCGTATCTTTGAGAGCATCATACGGTGTCAAAGAATATGGGATTGATTCAGATTTTGGTAGTGCTGATATTACGTACAAAACTAGAGAATTTTCTTTAGTGGGCGCATTTCTATTTTAAGCATACATTATCGTCCGCTAGTAATATAAAAAGCCTGCTCTTAAAAAAAGAGCAGGCTTTTTTACTTATTGCTAGCCTATTTTTTAAGTGAGGGATAGGAATGATACGACTGTAAGGAGTAGACACTGACACTTTTCGTCAGGGTCCGAAGCGCACGCGCAGTCATGGAAAGCCCGACCTTGTATTCCTATTTTCACGGAATACAAGGGCACTCCCAAAGTAAAATACATCTACTCTTAAAGACATTCAATAACTGAATATTTCAGTATATTAATTTTCAATTCTATTAAGAAATCATATCTTAGACCAAAATATAGATGGTATGAAAAACCAAGCAAAATTTTTACTTATAACTTTAACATGCTGTTTTCTGGGGTGTGGAGAGATGCTAAAAGCACAAAATAAATCAATGGAAGAATCGAAAATGTACGACAAGATGTCTCTGCAGGCACCAGTGGCGAAAAAGGTCGCCAAGGAAATGACTATTCATGGCGACATGCGGGTGGATAATTATTATTGGATGAATCAGCGAGAGGATATCTCGGTGATAAATCATCTCAATGAAGAAAATGCTTATAAGGATTCCTTGCTCGCACATACTGCACAGTTTCAAAACTTACTCTTCGAAGAAATAAAAGGAAGAATAAAGCAAACGGACATGTCTGTACCATATACCAGCAATGGGTATTCCTACCAAACAAAATATGAGGAAGGTAAAGAATACCCTATTTATGTCAGAAATGAAGTCGATAAAAATGGGAAGGAGAGCGTCATGCTAGATGTAAATAAATTGGCTGCTGGTTTTAGCTACTATAATGTATCTGGTAGATCGGTCAGTCCTGACAATAAATTGCTAGCATACGGAGAGGATACGTTAAGTAGAAGAATCTATACCATAAAGCTAAAAAATCTGGAAACGGGTGAAATGCTTCCCGATGTAATTCCAAATACTACAGGTAGTGCCGTTTGGGGAAATGATAATAGCACACTATTTTATACGGTGAAAGATGAATCGCTACGCGCCTACAAAATATATAGACATATACTGGGTACGGATACTAGCAAGGATGAATTGCTATTTCATGAAAAGGATGACACTTTCAGTGTATACTGCTGGAAAAGTAAGTCCAAAAAATTTATCATGATTGGTTCTTTTCAAACGCTGGCCTCAGAGTTCAGAACTTTAGATGCGGATAAGCCAAGAGGTGAATTTAAATTGTTTCAAGAGCGAGATTATAAAAATAAACTCGAATATAGTGTTAGTCACTTTGAAGATAAATTTTACATCAAAACCAATCTAGATGCTAAAAACTTCAGGGTAATGGAAACGCCAATCGATGCGACCGGTAAAGAAAATTGGAAGGAAGTAATTGCGCACCGCGATGATGTGCTTATAGAAGGTGTCGAAATATTTAAGGATTTCAAAGTCATCTCTGAAAGGGTAAAAGGAATCACCAACTTGAGAGTAATTAAGAACTCGGGCGAGGATTATAATATTGAATTTCCAGACAATAGTTATCTGGCGTACACTTCTGTTAATCCTGAGTTTGATACTAACTTGTTAAGAATTGGATATACCAGTTTGACCACTCCGAATAGTACTTTTGATTTTGATGTAAATACAAAAAAGATGAACTTGCTTAAGCAGCAAGAAGTCCTAGGAAAGTTTGATGCAGGTGACTATGTCTCTGAGCGTCTTTTTGCAAAATCTAGAGACGGCGTGGAAGTCCCCATCAGTTTGGTGTATAGAAAGGATACAAAACTTGGTGACGACACTCCGCTCCTACTCTACGGATACGGGTCATATGGAAACAGTATGGATCCTTATTTTTCAAGCACAAGGTTGACTTTATTAGATAGAGGTTTTGTATTTGCCATTGCACATATACGGGGTGGTGAAGAAATGGGGAGGCAATGGTATGAAGATGGAAAACTACTCAAAAAGAAAAATACTTTCAATGATTTTATCGATTGTGCGGAGTATTTAATTGCGAAGGATTACACTTCCAAAGATAACCTCTACGGTATGGGTGGTAGCGCAGGAGGATTACTAATAGGTGCAGTGATCAATATGCGTCCAGATCTATGGAAAGGCGTAATTGCAGCTGTACCCTTTGTGGATGTTGTAACGACTATGTTGGATGAAACTATCCCGCTTACGACAGGAGAATTTGATGAATGGGGCAATCCTAAAAATAAAGAGTACTACGATTATATTAAAACATATTCCCCTTACGACAATATAGAAAAGAAGGATTACCCTGCGATGATGGTGACGACTGGACTGCATGATTCACAAGTCCAATATTGGGAACCTGCAAAATGGGTGGCAAAATTAAGAACGATGAAGACGGATAATAATCCACTGATAATGCACTGTAATATGACTACTGGTCACGGTGGTGCCTCGGGCAGATTTGAACGTTTTAAAGAAACGGCCATGCAGTATGCTTTCTTTTTAGATCTAGCAGGCAAGACGGATACACCACTCAAGCAATAGACAACTTAGACTATAAACTAAAAAAGGGTGGAGCTTTCGCTCCACCCTTTTTTAGTTTATAGTGCTTTGTAAATTGTTAACAATTTTGATTCCTCCTTCTCCCAGCAAAGTTCATTGGCAGCAATGATACAATTTTGCTGTAGTCGATCATAGATTGAATGATCCTCTAATTTTTCTACTGCCTGTACAATTGAGTTTACAGTCAAATCTTCTACCAAAACAGCAAAGTCAAACTGTTCATTAAGCAGCTTATACTCCGGAAAATTCATGTGAATTGCAGGTACACCAGCTTGGATAAAATCGAACGTTCTATTAGCAAGTGAATAATAATAGCTCAGACCTGTATTCTCTAGTAAATTGATTCCGATCCAAGCCTGCGGAGTAATATTTTTTAGTTCTGCGGGCTTTAAATAACCCCACAACTTTATTCGTTGCTTTGCTGTCGAACCTAATGCTTCGGCTTTTATTTCCTCAAATAAATCTCCATCTCCGATTATCCAGAGTTGAATTTCGGGATCCAATTTTGGCATTGCTGCTATCATTTCCTTAAGTCCTCTGCCGGCATTAATGGCTCCTTGATAAAGGATAATCTTTTCTTTGGGGATGAAGTTATGCTCGGATTGCCGAACTGGAACGTTGCGAACGATAGAGAAATTTTGTGGATATTTTTCAGAATATATTTTAGCGATTGATGACCCTACGGTGTAGGCTGCTTTTGCATGCGGCACAAACTTCTTCTCTACCCAGCTCCAAAAATTCTGTAAGTACGGACGGCATACTATTTCGGGTACCTCTGTAAATAACTCGTGCGCATCGTATACCATGGTTTTTGATTTTAATCTACTCGCCAAACTAGCTGGCATAATAGTATCCAAATCAACCGCATTCACAATATCGAATTTATGAAACAGTAAATAAATAAACAAACGAATGTTGAACTCCATATACATCATCAGCCCTCCAGTACTCATACAAAGTAAGCGTTTCTGCTGAAAAGATTGATGAGATAAAGTAAGTGACTTCTCTTTCACCCTACCGACCAATACCACTTCATAGCCTGCTCGGACTAGCGAGTTACAGACCCTATACATCCGCTGGTCATAGGTCAGATCGTTGATGACGGTACAGATTATTTTTTTGGGTCTATCCATGTAAGGTGTGCTTTATCATTTTTCAGGTATCCTTCATTTATTAAATAAGTAAGTAGCAATGTAATTTTTTCTTTCATTTTGAGGTTGAAAGATTCGATCACTTGGTTTTGATTTAATTCATCATTCGAAACTAATTTTTTCACCTTCAGTTTCAGTCGGTTTACCTCCGCCTCATCCATTCCATCCAGGTTTGCTCGACGGCAAATATCACAGTTGCCACAAGCAATAGCTTCCTTTTCTCCGAAATAATTTAGCAGTTGAATCTGACGACAGATATCTTTCTCTGCATAGTCAAGTATGGCCTCAATATTGGTTTTATACCGCTCTTTCAAAAAGCGCATTCGCTTTGTATTCAGCACTAAATCATCCGCATTCTCACGTGGTAAAAGATACGTAAGTTGCGGTTTATTTTTTGTAGGTGTGTAATAAATTATACCCAATTTATCTAGCTCCCTAAATCTTTTCTTCAATTCCCTAATATTTATTTTAATATATTTAGCTAACTTTTTTTCATCCATTGCTACTGGAAACTCGAAGGCACCTTGGTACACCCTTAGGATCGCTTTGATAATACCTTCGTACTTTTTGTTCTTCAATAAAAAATCATACAGTGCGTCTTTGGAAACTTTCACTTTTACTTTAGAAGGAATAAATACCGCATCCGAAAGATTGATATAGCCATTCGTAGCCAGCACATTCAAAGCATTGTAGCAGATGAGAGGTTCGAAGTTAAATCGATTGACAAATTGCTCTAAATGAAAGTCAAGACTCCGCCCCATTCCCGAACCTATCGCCATCTGAAAATAATTTCCCAATGATCGATATACTCGTCTGATCTCCTCCAGAGGTGGATAACTATTCTTCAAATTTCGCTCTAGTTTTGATCTATCTTCCAGGTTGTATAGTAGCACTCCATAGGCGCGTTCTCCATCTCTACCGGCGCGACCTGCTTCTTGAAAATAAGCTTCTATACTATCCGGTAAATCTACATGCACCACAATTCGAACATTCGGTTTATCGATCCCCATCCCAAACGCATTGGTAGATACGATGATTCGGATATTGCCATTGAGCCATTGATCTTGCTTTACAGAACGTTGATCATTATCCAATCCTGCATGATAAAAGTCTGCCGTGATGTTATGTTTTTTAAGTTCTTGAGCAATCTCTACCGTCCGTCGCCGACTTCGTGTATACACTATTCCAGATCCAGGTATTTTTTGTAAAATCTCTAATAGTTTTCTCCGCTTATTTTCTTCATGAACCACCACGTACCAAAGATTATCTCTCTGAAAACTTTTCTGCATCGGGTTAGGCTGCTTGAAGGCCAATTTTTCTTGAATGTCTATGACCACTTTTTCGGTAGCCGTAGCAGTTAATGCTAATACTGGTACATCGGGGAACACTTCTCTCAGTGCTGTAATCTCCAAGTAGGATGGCCTAAAATCATATCCCCATTGCGAAATACAGTGCGCCTCATCTACTGCGATCAGCTGCACATTCATTTGGCCTATACGCGTAAGCGCCATTTCATTTTTCAGTCGTTCGGGAGAGACATACAAAAACTTTATTTCACCAAACTTACAGTTGTCCAGCACACGATCAATACTAGTTTTAGTCATTCCAGAATAAATCGCCTCTGCTTTAATATTCTTATTTTTCAAGTTGGTTACCTGATCTTTCATCAAGGCGATCAAAGGAGATATCACTATACAGATACCCTCTCTACACATAGTCGGCACCTGAAAACAAATTGACTTTCCACCACCTGTAGGCAATAACGCAAGCGTATCCTTTCCCTCCAACACAGCATTGATGATTTCTTCCTGCAATGGCCTGAACTGATCATAACCCCAAAACTGTTTAAGTATGATGCTTGGCTGCGCGACTGGTGTCAATTTTTTTAAGGTAAAAATACCATTAATTTGCCAATTGAATTGCTTTAGACTTGGGGTATATTGATTTGGGCGACTGCCGCTGGCACCGGGCTATGCATGGGTGCGCGGTGCTACCGTCCCACAGTTCCGTACCTCCACTGTGTGACTGACCTTGCAGGAACTCCAAGGCCCACGCGATAAGGTCACCATTACTATCCCTGTCGCAAAAAAAAACTACAATTGATAGGTATAGTATTTCCAACCTAGCAGTTAGTATGTTTTA
>Ga0115031_1001257_pt1 | contig 18942 bp, 25 predicted proteins | sample Maine_Asex4_meta_FD_87301 | JGI IMG/M metagenome (GOLD analysis project Ga0115031, IMG submission 87301) | Marine algal microbial communities from Maine, USA - Maine_Asex4_metaG | ecosystem: Host-associated > Algae > Red algae > Unclassified | place: Maine, USA | collected 2015-01-05
CACGGCAACGTGGCTGCACGTGCCCCCGTGCGTGCTCGCGGCCATGGAGCCGGCCGGTATCTATGCGTCGCCGAGCGCGCCACCGCCCTGAAGGCCAGGGTATTGCACGTACGTGCCTGGAATCTTTGATGTTTTTATTTCTCGCCCCGGAAAGAAAGTTCTGGAGACAGGACCTGAAATTATCCTGGCCGGACTCTTGCATCATCCTGATCCTTGGTCCAGGATTACAGTCATTATTCGCTTATGTACCATTCACTTGGAGAGCATGCTCCACAAGTGAATGGCCCCTAGAGCCTCAGGACCGCGATCTCTCGCGATCTCGGACTGAAAGAGGGTGCTACTTTTGTGGCGCACCCCTGCCATGAAAACGCATAACGACTGTATCCTGGGAACTGTCCCGGAACGGTCCCCACGATAGTTGTCCTGACACATTCACCAGTGTACTTCCAGGACTGCTCCTCCGAAAAGGTGCACGGACTGGTGTCAATTCGTGTACAAGACTAAAGGTCGATTCCACGCATTAAGGCGCATGAGCACGACTCATATTGGCGCGCACAGAACTCGGCAATGGAACGAGCGTTGGCGCTCCGCATGGACGCATCCTGGAGCCTACTTCATCAGCTTTTTTATGACACACTTTCAGGCGGCTAGGGTGAGGGTTAGGGTTAGGGTTAGAGAGATACACGTTTTTCCTTGCATCCCACCGTTGTCTTGAACGCCTTTTTGTGGAATAAATGGCCCGCTGATGACGCTGCAGGCGGTAACTCGACGTGGCTAGGCAACGAAATGCGTGTCATCGGTGCTGCGGGGAAGTCTGGACGACATTTGTGGCCGTTGGTCAACATGGGCGGTGGTGGTGGGGGGCAGGTGATGCTCGTAGCTGGCCGAGAGAAAGTGCATTTTCATGGGATGCCAGATCTGATCAATACGTGTCTTGCATCAGAAAGTGGTCGGAGCCAGTTCCGGATCGGCAGAGACGAAGAACACGGCGCGATTCTGGAGGGACAGAGAAACGCCGAGGTGTATCTCAGCGCTACAAGATCCTTTGAGCGCCTACTTTTTTTTCCTTGAGTACCTATGCCACGGAGACCAGTTCTGTTTACTTTTCATGGTTAAAAAAGTTTAGAACAGCAGGGAAAACCCTTTCCTCATGCGCCTAAATGCATGGAATAGACCTTCAGGACAGCGTTGCTCCGGGAAAACTCTCTGGGGAGATTGTAGCAAATGAAGCCAGCGTCCTGACGCAATCCTTCTTTGCGAGCAGCACTGGGCACGATGCCAGAAGAAGCTCGCATGCGCATCCGGAGGATAATTTTCCGAAGAGCACGTCGCCTTTCGTGCAGGTCAGGCCCATACAAAATTTTGTGTTCTTCCGCTACAGTTGCACATGCACGATGCTCACGCGAACGTTTGTCTGCCTATTGCGCAACACTATCTCCCGGTCTTTTACGGAGATGTTCCTCGCCATTTTTCAGCTCGCGCGTCCGGAGGATAGTTTTGCGAAGAGCACGTCATTTTTTGTGCAGGTCAGGCCCATACACAATCTTGTGCGCTTCCGCTGCAGCTGCACATGCAAGAAGCTCATGCAAACGTTCCTCTGTCTATTGCGCAACACTATCTCCCGGTCTTTTACGGAGATGTTCCCCGCCATTTTTCAGAGAACGGTCCCAGAGAAAGACGCTCAGATTTACGAGCAGCAACCCCCCCAGAGAGTTCTTCACGCAAAGCTACAGCACCCTCCCATACAATGTTTGGCACGATCACCTGCTGCCGTTTTTGTCGGGATTGCCAGCAGAAGCGAAATTTATATGACACAGAGAAACAATAAAGAATACTAGTGGTAAAAGTAGAGAGCAGCACGGGTGCGTGCTCAACTTGCCCACCGAGGGGCATGTGGTACAGGGCTTGCCAGACAGTGCTCTCCTTACTCTCGTCAAAGCGGACGAGCGGGACGTTTGTATTTCTGTTCACGTGGCAAGAACACCCTCATGTAACATTATACTGTGGGCACCACGCAGCGTGTGGCATCGAGACCAACCATTAGTCTGAGTCCTCATCACATGGATTGATGTCACCGGCCTTCAGGTCTTTGAGCTCATCGCGCATGCAGCGGACGACGCTCTTGCGTGCCTCAGCGCTCTCCGGGCGTAAGAACTTGGGATACACGGCATCATCCACATACTTCTTCAAACAAGCCACGGCACCTTCACGAACGGAGGTCCACACCTCGATTGGGTCCAACAACAGGAGCTCTCCTACGATGGACGCGGCCGCTCCATTCAAGTTCAGAGGTCTCTCCATTTCCTGGTCACCGTCCTGCAGTTTCACGAGGCACCCAATGCTGCTTGCACTACCGAGGGCCGCCGGCACCGCTGCTTGAGCAGCGTCATTCACACCGCCGGCCAGGACAACACGTTCCAATGTGGCCTCTTTGACATCAGCGTTCAAGTAAACACCCGGATACGATAGGCTAACAGTCTTGCTGATGCGCGTCGTCGATTGCATTGAGTACGTAGGCCCTTCCTCAACGCAGCTCTCACCTCACGGCGCTTCTGGGACCATCCATTCGCACCGTAATCAATCTTTCCGACACATTTCTCAACCGCCTTGTTCACACTAGCACGGAGGGGGCGACTGCAGTCTCGATCGGGGCCTTCCAGCTGCCCAGTGGACGCGAGCCATGACAGGCAGTTATGTTCAGGCGAGTCCGCTGTGCTGCTATTCGTACCAGTGTTCAAGGATCCATTGCGTATCTTCCTGAGCATGGCTTGGCCATACCTGGTAAACAGACTGCTCTCTTCATCCTGCAGGAGGTGATATTCATTGGTAAAAACAAGTGTACACGGGGCGAGGCGAACGTACGGAGGTGCGCACGAGCGTCCATCGCCGAGCATTGAGGTTAGGTCGTGTGTGGGCGTAGAACTACAAGAGGTAGAATAAAGCGGCAACAGAGCAGAGTACACACGAGCACCACGCTCGTATTCAACACCACGGTAGCACGTACCCCGTGAGCGCTCCACACACTCAGAAAAAGGTCGGCGTCGACGGCAGGCGAGTTCGGACCCGGTGAGCCCTTCGGGGCGCCGTTGTAGTCTTCAGGGTCACTTTCAGCCATCGCAGCGCCCGCAATCAAGTGGACGACTGCGATCTGTCATCCGTAGAAATCAGTCGCAGGTGACAGACGGACCCAGGCCGATCGTTCTTCAGAGCCGAATGTAACAACATGTCCACGTCTCGCTCATATGTCAGTCCGTACAACATGCGCTGCGCGGTGCGCTGCGCCGAACGCCGCGCTCTATCAGCTTGTGTGCCGGGCAATGTCCGCCCGCGCGCACCTCATACGTATCCGGGAGACGACGAAACTCATGTGAGACCACCGCAAGCTCAAAATTCCAGCCACATACTTTCGCCCTGGAAAAAGTATGATCTTTAGAGACGAATGGTGCATGCAGAGTGCGGCACAGTCCTGCAGATTGATGCCGCGCCTAGAGATACGGTCAGACTGCTCACGGCAGCATCAGAGGATACCAGACACTGACCTCTACTTCTCGTGCCTGGGCGGTATGCGTACTCGAAGTACCTGAGGTAGTGCCTCTCAAGAATGGCCAGTTGCTGATTAATAATTCCATTCGGAGATATCGCGTTATCCGATTGCTTGATGGTGGTGGACGAGTGAGCACGATTGGATGGCCGCTGCCCTCCACGCCCCGACCGAACCTCGCGGCGCCACACATTTGAGGGGTCGCCGCTGGGGAGCGTTGCAGGGAGGGGGCGCCAGTGGCACACGGGTGTGGAGGGCCGCGCCAGTTCTGTGTGCGTGCGGGCAGCAGGGGCTAGGTTTGGACGAGGCGCTCGTGAAGTCGTGCGCGCGTGGCGTCCGATGCATGCCATCGTGTCGTCGACGTCGCATGCGTCTCTTCGTCTTCACCACTCCTTTCTTCACCCCGCACCCTCCCTTGCTCTGGTCTGTTATTCTTTTCCCTTTGACGCACCCCGATCCACATCCGCGTGCCCCCCCTCCCCCACGTTCACATAGAGAGGCTGACATTCGTGACAGCTCCCCCGCTCCCCATCGCGTGATACACACCTACCCCCCGTGCGGTACGGACCTATCTCATTAGTCGGCCACCTTAGGGGAGGCCGGCTGGATCGCCGCCCGCCCCTCTGCTGGGCAGGGCCGCGTATCCACAACGTCGGTGTGGGCGCCCCTTTCGTGTGGGTGCCCGCCGGCGGCGCGATAGGGCCGTCTCTTTGGTTAGGCGGCCCCAGGACACTGTTTGGGCCGCCTCTGTGGACAGGCGGCCCCGGTGCAAACCTGAGTCGGCCACCATTGGGGAGGCCGGCTGGATCGTGGCCCGTCCCTCTGCTGGGCAGGGCCGCGTATCCACGCCGTCGGCGTGGGCGCCCCTTTCGTGTGGGTGCCCTCCGGCGGCGTGAGAGGGCCGCCTCTTTGGTTAGGCGGCCCCAGGATACTATTTCGGCCGCCTCTGTGGACAGGCGGCCCCGGTGCAAATCTGAGTCGGCGACATTAGGTGGGTGCTGGCTCGATCGCGGCCCATCTATTCGCACTGTTTGCTCGATCGACGTTGAAGCATGACGGCCACAGCCCTGTGAGAGAAGCTTCCGCCGCGTGATAAAACCGCTTGCGGAGACAGTGAGGCCGCTCCCTGTGTATCAAAGCACGGTAGTCCGCCGAGTCCCAACGGCAACGACGTCCCAATGAGCGGATCTGAAGAGGTTTCGGGGCCCAATGTCTACTATGCGCGCGGTCAGCGGCGCCGCTTCGGTCGGGCCCAAGCTAACGCGGCACGACTCGCGACTGAGGCGCTGCGGATCGCCCAAGCCGCGGCAGCGGCGGCCAACGCCTTGCAAGGCTCATGGCTGGATGTAGCCCTGCAAGCGGCTCGGCGGGTCGACGATGGGATCCGTCTGTTCAAGTCATTGCGGCGCGGCTCGGACGGCGGCAGATCAGGCCCGAACGATCGTCAACGCCCCCCTGCTGTCGTCGCGGCGTCTGGCGGGCAGATGGCAGCCGTCGCGGCGTCTGGCGGGCAGAAGGATGGAGTGCGGCCCGCTTGGCAACCTGGGCCACTGCTGCCGGAACTGGCGTCGGCGCAGACTCAGCACGCTATTGGGTCGGGCCCCGTTGCACCGGCGGTTCACTCTGCGTTTGTGTCCGTCATCCAAGGGGCTCGCGGCACGCTCGTTGGCTCGGTTGGCGGGCTATCATCTGGGCAGCTGAATATGGCGCTAGCTGCGCTCGATCTCGCTGTCCCGGGCTTCCCGCCCGACGCTAAGCGCCTTGAGATTATGCGGGGCTGCTCATCGGGATTTGGACACGTGGCGGGCCTCGATTTGACGATGTTGGGAGCTGTAAGTATTCTGCAAGGAGGTGGCACTGTGACGCAGGCGGCCCGATTTCTGCGTCCAGGCCTCTCGTCGCACGCGTGCGACGGAGCGTGCCGCCAGGCGCACCATCCGTCGTCTCGACTGGTGGACACGCCATCTGAGCGACCCGCTTTGCCACCATCCCGCCGTCCCCGCACCCATCTACGGAACGTTTCGCGGTTACCGTCTCCGGGCCAGATGTCAAAGCGGCAACGCGGCGCAGCCTACCCCCGTACACGGCTCGTGGTCGACGTGGAGGGTGCTACAGCCAGAGATTAAGACTCTGCCGCGCAGGAGAACCCCAAAACGGGGTACCGTGAGCCGCCTTGGCTCTTTCCCCGCAATGCTGAGCGCCGGGTGGAGCTGTCCCGAAGTGACGCGCAGTCGATCAGGGGCAGGAGCGCTTTGACGCAGAGAATTGTGGACGGAGTATTTTGCTGGTTCCTCTCGCGGTCGGTCACCTCCTGGTCTCATGGAGGCTTCCGGGTGCTCTCTTCAATGACAGCAGACGCCCTTGTTGGCGCGGCGGCCGGTCTGTCGCGGGGAGTACGCCTCGGGGGCAAGGCGATCAAGGACGGCATGCTACTGAGCGGTGGTATGTCCGTGATCCCCATGCGCACTGGCCGTGTGTGGTGGGGTGTGTTCGTTCGGGACCTCCACAAAGTGTTACCGCTGTTGGTCAAGTACATGAGGTGTGAGACAGACTCCCCGGGTGTCCTGGCGTCGTGCGAGGGAAGCGTGGTCGTCAGTGACACATCTAGTGTCGGTAAGGGCGACGGCGGCTGGAACGACCGTGTGCTGAACGGCCTTTTCAAGATGCTTTCCTCCACAGTTGCGCACACATACTCTATCAAGAAGAACGAGCTTAGCCACATCGAGAACTTCTTGAAGATGATGCTGCCAGTCAGTGTGGTGGCACCCAGGCGGAGCTTTGCGTACGAGACTGCCGAAAACCTCCTCGCTCTCGTACCTGCTCTGATTGGGGCACCCGATGACACCGCCCAAAGGGCGCTGCTGGACACCAACTCCTCGGACTGGCGGAAAGCGCACTTCTCGGACAAGTTTCGCCACCTATTGCGGCGCCCTCTCGTGGCGCATCACCCCTCACATGATGATTTCAAGGAAGAACAGGAAGTAGAAGCGCTCATGAGCGGATCTGGCGCGGATGCAGGCAGCAGTGCAGACGGTAGTAGAAGCACTTGCAGCAAGCAGAAAATGAACGACCGCGGTGACAGCGAAGACAATGACAATCAAGGACCAGGAGATGCGCGTGCTGCAGACACAAGCAGACGATCCGGCAGCTCTGGGAGCCGTGGCCGTAGCCGTTCGAGTGGCGGCAGTGCCGCGGGAGCCGCTAGCAGCCGCACAGACGATTCAGGGGATGGGCGTCCTGGAGCACGCGGCGGTCCAGGTGCTCAAGACGAAGACACGCCTGGTGGTGGCCGTATTGGCGATGAGCGGAGTGGCAGTGATCGAGGTTGGTCTGACGCTTGCCGCGATGGTGGCCGTGTCGGTCCAGGGGCTGATGCAGGTGGTGGGCTTCGTGGTGCAGGCGGCGTTCAAGTAAATCAACAACAAGACGCCTGTGGTGCTGGAAGTGTCGGTGGTGGGCAGGGTGGCGGTCAAGATGGACACGCACGCGGTGGTCGCCGAAGGTCTGATGTTGGCCACGATCGTAGCCGTGTCCGTCACGCTGGAGATGCAGGTGGCGGGCGTCTTGGTGCACGCTGTGGTCATGGTCGTGACTACCGAGCCTTGCTTGGTGGTGGCTGTGTTGATGATTGCCAGAGTTGCGGTCGGGATAGCAAAGCACGCGATGTTCGTGGTCAGTCTCTCGATGGCCGTGATGGTGGCCTTCTCGGTAAAGATGCAGGCACATGTGATACACGTCGTGATACAGGCGGTGGGCGAGCTGCAAAAGATGATCACGGGGGCCCCGCCCTTCGTTGTTCTGATGGTGGTCGTCGAGATGCAGACGTTGGCGCAAGTGAGAACAGCTGTGGTGATGATGGTGTCCGAGTTGCGAAAGACCATGGCGTGCCGCGTGGTAATCGTCAGTATGGTGGACATGACGGCCAAGGTGCAGGGGCATGCGGCCGTGGTCCTGTCGGTGACGGCGGCCAAGTCCGTCGACGTGAAACTTCATGCGGTGGTGGCCGCGTTGGCGGTGGGCAGAGCGAAGGTCAAGGTGAACAAGCACGCGGTTCTCGTGGTCGGTCTGATATTGACCGCGATGGTGGTCGTGTCGGTCATGGTGGAGATGCCGGTGGTGGGCGTCGTGGTGCACGCGGCGGTCAATGTGCTGAAGACGAAGACTCGCCTGGTCGTTGCAGTGTTGGCGGTGGGCAGAGCGGCGCTCATGATGATCAAGCACGCGGTGGTGGTCGTCGGTCTGACGATGGCAGAGATGGTGGCGGTGCAGGTCAAGGTGGAAGTGTATGTGATGCGCGTCGCGGTGCGGGCGGTGGAGGAGGTGCTCAAGATGATCATTGGGGCCGCGCTCGTCGTCGGTCTGATGGTGCTCGTCGAGATGCAGACATTTTCACATTTGAGGACAATCGTGGTGATTATGGCGATCGCTTTGTGCAGCATGTTGGCATGGGGGGGGGTCAGCTTCACTCAGATGGCGGGGTTTTCGTTCCTGCCGATGTGGGGTACGGCATTCGCCAATACGTTGATCTCAATCATTGCGCTGCTACATCCGCGGCCGGAGAACTCTCTGACACCCGTGCTGGTAATCGAAGCATGGGCAACACCGCAGGACACAAAGACCATAGCGTGCAGCGGTCAAAGCGACGCCGGAGCGGGGATGGTCGAGGGTGCTTGAAAGACGCACTTTCTGACCATCTACCCGCTGGTGACAGCACAGCCGCTCCACAAGCGGATGGCGCTCGTCAGGAACCGCGAAGCTTGCTACACAGGCACCCTGTCGTGGAGACGCGGGTTGCCGCGCAAATGGCCCTGGGCTTTCACCCAATTCCTACGACCTGCTCAAGTACCGTACAGGAACTCGGACTGTATGGTTTGATTCGATCGCAGGCAGCATCGATCCGGACATTTGGTGCACACGTGTTCCGAATAAAAATACCGGATATTCGACCTGTGCCATCTCTAGCGCCCCAGCGAAAGGTTGGGGTGAAGGTCCGGGTGCGGGTCCAGACTTTCCCGCAATATTGCTGATCCCCGAATTTTGTCCTGGTGGACAGAGACGGACTTGCGGGCCGACTCTCTCCACCAATCAGATGCGCCCCTGGGACTAACTTAGTGCTTCTGATTGCTTACATGTGCCCATGCAGCCTGGAAGTCAATATCAGCTCCTCTTTTTTTCTGCACTTGTGGCAAGGAGACAATAGAAAATCTCAAGATCTCGCGTGGTAGCTTGCTCCGTGCCAAGAAAGTCGGATCAAGCGGCAACAAACAGTGAGTTGTGCTGGATGCAAGGTCCTGGCACCGAATGCAAGCTTTCTATTGGCTTCGATGCTTCTTTACTGTCGTTTTAGACCAATAGAGTGCTGTTATTCACAGTCAGTCTCTGTCTCTGTCCCCCAGGATAACATTCGGGGATCAGCAAAACAGTACCCAACATTTGTCAGCGAGTCCTTCGCTGGCAGTGTAGAGCCGGACCCTGCTATCAAGCGCGACGGGCTCCACGCGCAGGTGCCGCCTGAACGGGAGATGATGCTTTCGAATGCTGTTATCAAAAGAAGGATACGCGAGAGCATAACCGCTCTTCGCGCCCGATACAAGGGCTTCGGTGTACCGCAGTTCCTTTAGAACGTGAATGATCTGAGTGTCACCTGGGTGAGAGGTGTGACATCAAGCGGCCACGAGACAAGAGCCCTGGGTGCCGCAACGCCTAATCCAATAGACGTGTACTACGTATCGGACATGACTCCAGCCAATGAGGATTTGTGTGGCAGGCGCCTGGGTGACAGTGCCTGTGCAACTGAGCCAGAGCCATTGCTGTCTAGTGAATGATTCCACAACCCTCGTACGCTGAACCACCTCAGCATGGTAGGAGCATGTACCACATGCGAGGGTATCAACACTAATCTACTCTACATGGGAGACGTCGGCTCGCACTTCAGCTCGCATGTTGAAGACCATCTCCTTCAGTCAGTCTCCTACCTGCAGTCCGGAGCGAGGAAGTTCTGGGTTTTCGTTCCGAGATCTGAAGTCCTCCAGATGGTACGCGTCATGAGTGAATGCATGGACCCCGTCGTGCTGGCGGCAGCAGGAGGAGATGTGTGGAAGCTTCTCGCGGAAAAGGCCGTCTTGTGGCCGGCGTCGTTTTTCCTCGCCCACGGCGTTCGCGTCGGCTTCCATGAAATGTAAGCAGGGGCCTTCGTCGTCACAGGCCACGGTGTTCCGCACAGCGGCTTCAACGCAGGGAACAACGTAGCATCTGCAGTGAATCTTGCGTGCCCTGTCTGGCTTGTGCACGCGATTGAACACGCGGCCCACTGGCGTGGAAAGATTGGTATGATGATTCCTTTCGAGAAGCTGCTGGTTCTTAGCGCTCTGAAGATTGCTGATGGGAATTGGTGGTGCTGTGACGCGCGATCTTACGAGGAATGCGACGCAGCAGAGATTCGAAGAGACCTGAGAGTCATGCCGTACTACTTGACGGAGTACCTGGACTGCGTCCTGGAGTACATGATTCGCAACTCGCATCCGGAGTGGAACGGGAAGAAGCCAACTGTGCTGGACTTGCAAGCGGCCCCCAAGAGTGTTCAGCACTTCGTCCGTGACAACGCGATTAAACCAGCGGCGAAACCCTTAATACTCCCGAACGAGAACAAAGGAACCGCTACAGACTACTCTGTCGACGGTGCGGCGTGCCCTCACTGTGGAATTGTCGTCTGGCTATCTGTAGTCGTGTGTCCGGCCTACATTGAGCAGCTGGGAAATGGCGCAGGACCTAGAGCACCTATCTGTTGCTGGCAATGCGCGCCAGCCATGTACGACGACTTGCACGACAAACTCGAGCAGACCGACGGGAAGCAGTTGCTCTTAGTCGGATGTCACTCTCCTTTGGTTGTTCAGCGGCTGTCCAATGGCCGCACCTACCTGCTAGAGGATAAGATGAAGAGAGTTGGGGCGGAGAGAGGTGACAAGATCAACAGCGTTCTGGTTGTTTCTGACGCTCGGCTTTTTTGAATGAGTGTGAGTTTGTTTGCGGCGACTGGACGCGCAGAGGGTACCTTCGTGACGTATGCTGTATTTCTTCAATTCATTGGAATGGTTCGAAACGAGCACTCTCCAGACAGAGGTGCTATGGGTATGAGCGTCTCAATCCATTCTTCTCGCCCCGGCATTCACGTAGCATTAGCATGGCTCGCGATTCACGAACTATTCCCACAATCCAAACTACAGCGTACAAGTGACGGCGTCGAAAACAGGCTATGACAAGAGTGCCCGGAGTGCAAAGGCAGCATATTACCAAGTGAGGCGGACAGGTGAGAAGCATGCGCTCAACGCACTACTCTACCTACTGTGTGCATGCTCTGCGATTAACACATGTAGCTTCCCTCAACCACTCTGAAAATGAAAGCCCGACGTCTTGGTGAACAGCACGTCGTGAGTACCACCAGGGAGAACCAAAGCAGACTGCTTCACCCACGCAGCGCGCACGAGAGACACACTGGGTTTAGGATCAAGTGTGACCACCGCAGATGTCCTCACGATGGATAAGGCCAAATCCGCCACTTTCCGCGCTTCACACTCGAGGTGTAGCTCTTCCGCCATAATGCCGATCGCGCAGACGCGACAGAATTGGAATGTCTGCACTCTTGTGGAACCGGAGTCGCTCACTCCGTCAGATGGCCCTCCGTCTTGGATCACTGACACCGTCGACCCCTCTCGAATGAGGAGTGACCTCTGCGGGTGCCTGGCTCTCCTCCAGAACGTGATGAGCGCGTTGGGTGCATGAGCCCTCCAGAGCTCCTCTGTCGAGATAGAGACGGTTCTCATTGCTTCCTTGCCTCGCCAATATCCGACGATGGTAGATGCCAACCGCCGCTGCGGAGCGAGTCTGTGGAACGAGACGGCCTTCAACGGATTTCCGGCCAGGAAAAGCAGCCACGACGGAGGGATGCCATGCCCCTCTGGCATGAAGAGCGCCCTTGAGTACTGCTCTGTATCTCTCCACCACTGCATTGAATACTCCGCTGCGTTTCGATGGTTACTCTGGCTGACCTCGCGCTTCGCCATCTGATGGAAGTTCTCAAATATCAGCTCGCATTTTGCTGAGCCGAGCTGCACCAACGGTAGTAACGTACGATGAAGAAGCTCGAGCAGGCGATGGACAGGCGGTCGCTCCCATTTTTCATTGAATGGTAGAAGGCGACGTATCTCAATCATGAGATTCTCGCCGAGACGTTGGAGCTCCACGACAGTTGATCGCTTCCTTACGGCCTGCTCTCCGTCGGACGAAGTCGTAGGCCTATTTAAGAGCAGTAAAAACTGTCGTAGGGCCTTCAGTGCGCGAAGCGTAGTAACAGCATGTGTACAGATAGTTTGAGCGTGCATACCATACTCCAAGACCGTGAGACTCACGGTAAGCAGCGCGGCGTAGTCAGACATGGAAAGCGTTATGCTACCCATTATTTCAGGCTCAAAGGAGGAGAGTACCGTGTGTTTCGGAACATCTTTTGCACTGCGGCGCACTTCTACCACGAGCTTGTCACGCTGCTCAGCAGAGAGTGACTCGTACGCTTTCATCAGTAGGTTGGATCAAATGTTGTAGTACAGAAAATGAGATTGAGCAACAATCACACGTTCGTGTTTGTCGAACGTCCCTGGACCTCGAGCATCAGTCAGGCGCATCATCAGGTGACTTGACTTGTCCGTAACGCCGTATAGGAGGAGTGCGACTTTCAAAGCTTTGGCAGACAACTGGGTAGAAGTCTTCAGTGCGGACATGATGGCACCTGTTCCCTCTTGCGCTCTGGAGTATCGGGTGTCTTTGAGATCAAAAGAAGCGGTGCTGCTCATCGCGCGCTCCTTTTTCTCACTCCTGGTCATCGAATGGATAATGTCGCAGCTGGTGCAGTGCTCAACTCCAGGAGCTCCTACAGAGTTGGAGATCTTGGCAGCCATAGGAAAATCATACACGCCGATGCACAAGAATACCTGCACCACGAAGTTCTCCTTCGAGTGCGCGTCATAGACAGCAAAACCTTCATTGCTCATTTGGAGCGTGTCCTCTACGACATGTCTCAGTAGACCGTCAGGGTTTGCCCCAGGAGAGAAGTAAAAGAGTGAACGTATGGAGAACGCACGGTCATCCACGCTCAGAGTCGTGTACGCACCGTAGTACCCCGCTAAGCTCCCACGGCGTCGCTGGTACACGCTAAACTTATCTCCGTGCAATGAGACGTGAAAAGTGTGTGGGTCTTTCTCCTTCAGCCCATCTTGGGCTTTTTCAGACACTTGTTCCAGCTCGATCGGCTTCACTGCTGTCAAGAGCGACTAGTAGTCCTTCTGGCCCTCGGACGAGCTGCGCGCGGCACTAACAAGCACGCCTCCATCACCTCTTGAACCTCAAAGTGAGCCTTCAATCATTTTGGAAGCACGATGCCCACGGCTCAGGAGGCTCAAACTCATAAAGGACCTCAAACATCCCCAGCAAGTCCCCAACTCGGAGAGTGCTCTGGGGAGCGTACGATGCCTCTGAGATAGAGACGTCGCCGTCGGATGCAATCTCTGTACTTTCCAATCGGGCCTGAAACCTTGTGTTGTCATCCAATGAGACAGAGACAATGCATACGATACCGTACATGTATCAATCTCTGAAAAAGCCGTTCTTGAAGTTGAAACGAGGCGGATCCCTGGCCGCCATTGTCTGAAAGAATTCTACAGGGCGCTCAACAGTCCCGGCGCGTGCATCCCCTTCGCGATGGAACAGAGCCGCTGTCACTGGGTCCCCAAAGTCCCTCTCTATGTGCACAGAGAACGGAATGTAGGACACAGTAACGTCAGGCAGCTTGCGGAGGGTCTTTCCTTAGCAAACGGGTAGCTGCCGCGTCGTCACCTCGCGTCTCAGCGGTATGACGGTGTTCAACATTTTCTTTCGCAACTGTTGTAAGCGCCACCTCGACGGCTACTTCTCCTTCGGGCTGAATGAGTTCTTTCCTCGCTCATGATGTTATACTGCTGGAGTGTGAGACAAGCTCGTCCAAAGAGGTAGCCAAAGCTCAGGAATTCCCGGCGAGACGCAAACTGTCCATGTGGTCGTTCTTTTTCACTGGAGGTGTCTGTATCGTCCGAGGTCCATCCATCAGGCTCAGAGTCTGAGGACATGACTTCATCGTGGTAGCCCTCCGCAGCGGCTGTGTGTGACGGCGTTCCTCCCAACAGGCTCGGGTTTTTCGTCACACAGATGCTGCCAGACTCCTCTATGGTCATAGCTCTCGAACCTGTGGTACACGTGGCGCAATGCGACTGAAAATGCCGGAGGTCTCATCGGCAAGATCGAACAACGCGGAGTCTCGAGATCCACGCCTGAGAAGCTTCATCGTTTCGTCATGCACTGTCTTTTTGACACCCTCACAGCACGGAGATGCGCAGCTCGGATCCCAGTAACAGGCACTTCAACGTATAGTATATCAACCGTATTCGCAGAGAGGCGCTCACGGGGCGCGTCTGTGGACGCTGCGACGTAAGACAAATGCGTCAACAAATTCGAGAGCGCAGCCTCCGATGCCGCCTGTGGGCCAGGAATGGTGCCGGAAGCCGAGTTGCCAGCTTGAGTAACTGGCACTCAACCCGTCCGATGACTGAGGGGGGAGACCCAAGCAGAATCGATACGGATCAGACCGGTCGAAGGACGATAGGACGCTCGCTACTGTGCCAAGTACGAACAGAAGCCGAGAAAACAGGTCTCCACGCACTTTGACTGTCCTGTGGCATGAAAAGAGTCCAGCACCGCTCAGCCGCGTGGGCTACATGCTCAGAAGAATCTGATTCGTCTCTATGCATAGATTCCTGAAGCTGGCTACCTGCTTGAGCCGAATGAACCATCTGTGCAGTGTCCTGAATCTTCGAGCGACGGACGATCGCAGAACTGGAACGTGCGCCGATCTCGAAAGCGAACGACAGAAAAATCTCACAGACAATCCCAAAGATAAATTGCTGCTCTGCTCTTCGATCGTTCCCACGGACTATCCACCGTGCAGCCCGCCTCTGATCCCAGTTCAGTTCGTAGGATTATCCCGGAGAACAGGACAGAAGTCGCCCGAGAAGAGATCTCTGCCATTTCCAAGAGAAAGTACCTATACCAATCCTGTGATGATTCTGGCGTGATATTGGGATCGTCCGTCGAAGAATTCTAGGGACACCTTCGTATCGATCCGTCGATCGCTGCGGGATATTTCAGCGGATAGTTTCAACCTGTGTGCAGGATTGACCTGGCTGCACGAAATGGACTGTCCTGTGGAAACCTCCGCAGACAGTCAATTAGGGGCCAGGATTAAATAGGGAAGAGGTCGCAAATCGCTATGGGCACGAACGGGCCATTTTCGCATCAATGCCGGCCGCTCCGCCATTCAGAAGACGGGAAGCTCCCTGCCACAGGCCCCACCTGATTGCCCGGGCCTGCGCTTGTGCTAGCCGCCTGCAGATTGACCTCGGCCCATGCAGCATTTTCGTGGTCAGCTGTCATACAGCTGTCCGCATCTGTAGTGTGCCCCTGCAGTTTGCGGCCTTCGTTTTCGATGTTCTGCTGGATCCGGCTCGCGGTCCAGGATCTTCCAGCTGTTCATATTCGGATCAACCTTTGCGATGCGATGGGGGCTTTGTGGCTTCGCTTTGGTCCGCGGTCCTCACAACGGTTGACCCTGGTCGCGGGAGGGGGACAGCCGACCGCGAGAACGCGCCGTCTAGCGTGCTGCGCGCGTGCCTGCAGATGCACAGGCTGCGATTGCGCGCCCTGGACGGTTGGCCGTGGGACCGTTGCTGGGGTCCCCCTGCGTTGCTGCTGGTCGGCATCTCGTCCCACCGCGCTCCTCGTCGTCGTCGTTGTCGGCCCCGCCGCCATCGTCCTTGGGCCCCCTCCCCCACCCTGCTGCGGCCGCCGGCCGCCCTGCTCGCGCTCGTCCCGCCCCCCCTGTGCGTTGCCACCCTCCACGTCGGCGCGGCCGTTTGTTGCCCGTTACTATCGTGGTGGGCCCCCTATCATGCGCCCTGCCCCCCCCCCTGTTATACGTTGCTGTGGCCTTCGGCGGTCGCACCCGCACTCGTCCCGTTCCCTCTCCGGTGGATCTTGTCGACGTGTATTAGCGTGAAGAGGCTGCCCGTGCTGGGTTCCTTGGGCACGTCTTGGGTGGCAGTCACGGCGGACTGCGTCAATGGGGAGGTGGGGTCTGTCACGTCGACGGCGACCGGGTCGTCGCTGTTGGACGACAACCTCCTCGCGCCCAGAGGCTCCATCGACGCTAGGGGAGTCCGCCAATGGTCTTCGCTCTGCAGCACGACCGCCTTGACCGACTCAGGCGCCAACGCATCGCTTTCGGCACCATCGGCGCCTCCCGGCTCGAACAGCAAGAACTCTGTGCCGTCACCGACAGGGGGCGACGTGGCAGGAGGCGAGAGGGGAGCAGTGACCGAAGCGCCACCTCCAGGCACCACCGACCCAAGCGCCTGTGCCTCAAGTTCCGACTCCGCCTCGGACTGCTCGACTATTTGAGCATCGTCGGCGTCTTGGCCACCTTCCTCCGCCGCGACGCGAACCACGGACTCGTTGACGCTACTCTCGGGAGCCGTCTTCTCCAACTCGTCGCTTGATTACTCCGACGCGCTGCCCGAGTAGCCACTGGCGGCGCGCCCTTCCCGTCCTGGACCGCATTGTTAGCCTCGCTGTCCTCGTCACTGGCGCCCGACAATGACGCTCCGTTTGCGGTGCGCGCGGCTATAACGCCGGTGGCCGAGTTAAGATTGCGCACAAAGAAGAACTTTTGGAAGAGCGTAGCCGTGGATCAGAGCAGCGCGCGCTCCTCCTCCTCTCAAACGCGTGGAACTTCACGACCTCGTCCACCGTGACAGCGACAGAGTCGACTGCACTTGGGCGGACGCGGTGTCGGAATACTGCCCGCACCGTTGCGATGCGGACGTCGCACGCGAGCGCAATGGCTGTGTCGGCGCGGGGCGCGTTCATGAAGGGACGTAGCATCGGCAGGATGTACTGCTGCAAGACCGCCAAGATCTGACCGTCGCCGAGTACCCACTTGTACCGCCCGCCGGCCGCGTCGTCCTCGCCTCAGTCCAAGCACTTGCACGCCACCTCGGGGATGATGAGCGTCTCGGTGAACTCGCCGATGGCTTGGGAGATCCTTTGCCGAATTTATCGTGCTCCCCGTCCACGTACGCGCCAACTTTGCGCAGGATGCTCGCTAGGTACTCCGCTGCCGCCGCCATTGTCTACCTGGAAATCACGCAAACCCCCAGCACAGATTCTAGGAAGACGCGGACGTACACAATCTCAACCCCGACCGAATAGAGCCCATCTTCAGCTCCGTAGTACTCGACGAGGTCGCTATTGACACAGGTCCACGATCCGACAATCACCTCCAACCGCCCGCGCATCGTGTAGAGGTCGGCCGTCCACTTAATCACCTCGCGGCCGCGACCCGGCTCGTCGCAGACAATGCAAGACGACTCCACGTGCACCTTGGATAGGCTCCTGTACTGCCCTTCGTTGCGAAGGAGTTTGACCGCCGTACTGTACTGGTCGCAGAGCCTCACCTTGGTCGAGCAGGGAAACATGTTCCGAGCCCCTCGCCTCTGAACGGGCTTGGCAGGTATCGCCGCAGGCTCCGCTGCGCTATCCCGACTGGCCGTGGCGGGGACGGCTACCCGCGGCTCCTATTCGTCGAGAATTCGTTTCGGACAGAGTTGGAGCGCGTCCTCCCGCGCCATCTAGACCAGCAACGCGTCCGACTCAGCATCCACCCGTGTGATCTTGTTCACCGCCTTCGCGTCGATGCGCCCCCAGGGACACGACTTGCACGACAGCAGGCAACAAGTGGCCAGCTTGAACTTGTTGCAGGACGGCCTGACAGCGACGGCCGTCCTAATGCCTTCGTAGAAGACGACGTAGACGGGCACGTTCTTTCTCAGCCCCGCTTGCGTCACGTAGTACGCGATCCTAGCCGTCGGCGGTCCGTCTTTGGTTTCGTCTTCAAGCGGCCCGAGCAACAACGAGAGCGTCATAAAAAAGTCGGCGTAGTTGGAGGCGCCGGCGTCGAGCGCCAACAAGTCGTACGCCCGCAGCAACGCTGCCGAGTTCCATCACGTGCTGCTCCGCCCTAGCGCCTCCTGCATTGGCGGGTACTCCATGACGACGCCGGCGAAAGCCGAGCGCCCGTTGCAGAGTACACCTGAGCAGCTGCAGAGGGTTCGGAGGTGTTATTTGAGAATACCGTCCACGTGACCACACGTTCAAAGACTTCCAAAACCACCAGCACATGGACCCCGTGGACGCAAGCGCCCTGGACCTCCGACGCCCCGCCCATCCGCGCCCAGAGACCCACAGCCACTCACACCTCCGTCACGTAGAAGTAGGAAAGCGCATCCACCTCGTACGGACTGTGTTCGAGGGTTGGCGTGGCCGGTACAAGGCGCCTCATCCCCGCCAGCACACCAGCTTCGAGTGCCGGGTGCGGCGCGCGTTCCGATGGTCGTCCGTCAACTCCCGTGCCGGGGAGGACCGTCGCGAGCCTGTTAGGAGCCGCCCCTTCCGTGACCGCCACGGGGTCACACTCAGCGGGGGCTGCTTCCTCATCGCTCGTAGCGCCGGCATCTGCCACGGTGGAGGCAGCGGCCGCGGCCCGAGCAGCACCAACCACCGCCCGGTGGGAAGCGCTAGTCGGAGCTTCTTGGACCCGGGTCCAACCGACGCCCAGATCTCTACCAGAGTCGGTCCCGCCGCCGCAACCGTGTTCCTTCTCTCCATTGGTGCCCCCACTGGGGGCGGTCTCGTCGTTCCCGCGGTCGCCGGTGCCCCCCGCGACCCCACGTCTCCCCACTTCTGACCCTATTCCACCCCCAACATCTCCAATGTCCTCCTCACGGTCGCTTACCGGCAGTACATCCGCGGGCACGACGGCTGTGCTGTACAAGGACGACGGGAGCATGACAAGTGAGTCATCAAAACCCTCCACGAAGACAAGGGGGTTGGGCAGAACCGCACACCTCAGCCCAGATCGTGCCAAGGTACAGCGCCAGGGATTGCACCCCCAATGCGGCCAATGCCATGGCCAGCGACGGCGGTGGTAGCAAGCGCCCCGGAGGCGGGCTCCCCGGATGAGGGTGATGCTGGGCACCCCGAAGGTGAGTGGTGGAGGGCGCCCCGGGGGTGCGTGGTGGTGGGCGCTCCGGAGGGGGAGGACGCGGGAGTGGCGGCGAGCGCCCCGGAACGGGACGACCCGAGGGCGGCGGCCGCTGTGGTGAGCAAGTGCCCTGGCGGCCGCCGCCGCCGCGGCGGGCGAGCAGCGCCCCGAAGTGTGGGGGGGACGCGGCGGCAGCGGCGACGGGCCCGGCGGCGGCGATGGGCGC
>Ga0115031_1001259_pt1 | contig 18935 bp, 10 predicted proteins | sample Maine_Asex4_meta_FD_87301 | JGI IMG/M metagenome (GOLD analysis project Ga0115031, IMG submission 87301) | Marine algal microbial communities from Maine, USA - Maine_Asex4_metaG | ecosystem: Host-associated > Algae > Red algae > Unclassified | place: Maine, USA | collected 2015-01-05
CGACACTGACGCCGTCGCCGATGGTGATCACCTGCGGTGATACGCTCACCCCTCGCGCGTTAGGGGCGCATGGGTGATCACCATCGGCCAGAATGGCTGATCAGCTTCGCCGGAATACGCAGGCAAGCCGGTCGAGGAAGGTGCCGTGCGCGATCGCTACTTGCACCGCAACGTCTCGGCCCCGTTCACGAAGGGAAGCCAGAACCCGATCCGCTACGCGTTTCCGACGGATGCGGCGCCTTCGTCGGAGGGTGGCTCTAGACAGGCTGCCTGAGGAACCGTCACGAGCGCGACGCAGCTACCGGTAGCGGCAAGATCGAGGAAGGAGCTGCCATCTGTCACGACGACGGCTCGTCTCCCGACGACAGGTGATCGAGATCGAGCCGATCGCTCGACACGTAATCGGCCCCGTTCAGCCCCTTCAGCGTGACGACCAGGCCATCCACGACCTTGAAGCGTCCGGTGCTCGGCACCAGATCCAGCCAGCCTTCGAGCAGGTCGGACCAGTCCCGTCCTTCGAAAACCGTTTGCTGTTCGTCGCGAACGAACCAGAACAAAACTGTCACTGACGGTGCGTCCCACGAAGGCCTCGCCTGCACCCGAATCTCGCGGAGCGCCTTGAGCCCGCGGCCTTCGTCCGAGCCCTTGCCGTGCTGTCTCGAAAGCCGCGAGGACAACCTTTTCGCGAACGCCGTAAAATCGTTTGGAAAGGCGAACCGCGCGCGCTTGCGCACGAGCGACTGCGCGAACCGACGCGCATCTGTGTCCTGCGTCCAGCCGGGTCGACGCGTCCAGTCGGCCACGATGGACTTCTCGACGGTCATCACTCGATCAAGATCGACGACCAGCCTCTCGGACATCAGTGCCGGCAATGCGGCGTGTGACGGACGGCGCCCACGTTCCACTTCGTGCAGGTACGTTTCGTCGACCTCGACGAGCGGCGCGCACTCGATGTACGGCCGGCCCAAACAGGAGCGAACTATGTCGCAGGTCTGAGTGAGTACGGCCAGTCCGCGCACCGATGAGGTCAATGCCTGAATGCCGACTTCCGTGCCCTCCGCGGCGGCCTCACTCAATGCCACGCTCGGATCGCCGGCATGGACGAACCAGTCGACGTAGGGCGCGATGTCTCCCTGCCGCCACTCGCGCATCACGTTGTCGATCCGGACGACATCGGACGAGTCGTCCTCGAGCTTCGGCATCTATCCGTCTCGTCGAACCGAGATGGGCTTGCTCCCGATCAGGCGACCGCTCGTGGGATGGATGCGGTCGTGGAGGGCACCGACGAGCGTTTCGGGTGGGGGCGGTGCCCGCTCGGCCATTGCCTTCGCCGATACCCCGGGTGTCTTCACTCGGCGAGCGTCACCGGGCCCGAGAGACGCGACAACACGGTCGTACTCCTTCTCGACCAGGCGATCGAAGGGGATCTCGCCATCTTCCCGCGGGTCGAGGAGGGCGACGCGATTCGCATCGACAGTGCCGCGGTCGACGGTCCGCAGTGTGGCGAGCAGGCGCTGCAGGTGCTCCCTGTTGCCGGCGCTCATCGCCTTGCCGCTCGCCCAGAAATGTAGCGAGCGTCGGCTCACGTCGAACAGACGCGCCAGTTGATCCCAGGTCAGCCCACTCAGGCCTCGCAGTTCGGCAATGGTCTGACCGTTCCCACGCGGATCGTCGCCGGAGCGGTTCTCGGCAGTAGGATGATCGTCTGCCCGGTCGGTATCCGCTTCGGCGGCGATACTCGCACCAGCCGTGGTCCGTTCGACGGTGAGTAGCGAACGATCGGCATGGTCGACCGCGAAGGCTGTCGTGCCTGACAGACCGAGCCCTGCGACCATCAGACCCATCAGCACGAACGGCCGCTCGATCGGCGTCGTCATCGATCCGGCCGCCGACGTCGGTTCGAACCATGGGTCGCTTGCAAGCACGCTCATGGCTCGCCTCCGTAGCGTCTGAGGAAGTCTTCTGTCACCGCCCAGCGGAAGATCGTGTAGACACGTTCGACGAAGCGCTGTGCCTCCTCCAGTATTCCGTCGACTGCGAACGGCATCGGCGCCGCGCTCGACATGTCCAGGTCGAGGATCCAGCTCGGATCCGGTACGGGTTCGATCGCCGAGGGGTCGACGCTCGCACCGCCGGGAAGCCGGCCCCAGCGAGCCAGCACACGGGCGCCCGGCAGCTCGAACATGGATTCGCTGAGCGTGTGCCCGACATGCGTCGCGGCGGCCGTGCCGAGTATGCCTCGCACCTCGGACCTGACCAGATCGCCGATATCGTCGAGCGCATCGCCTGTGATCCTGTCGATGTAGCGGATGCCGAGACGGTCCGCGAGTTTCGGCTGCAGGTGCGTGTCGAGCGCGTTGAGCACCGTGCGCAGTCGCCCGAGGAAGTCTGAGCGACTACCGTAGCGCGTGGTCTCGAGCGCCACGAACTCCGGCGCCAGCGACACGCGCCAGTCACCCTCCAGATCGGTAAAGCGCCAGACGAGTTGCGATTTGGCCGGCGTCATGCCACCCGGACTCATGATCACGCCTTGGGTCTGCTCGTGTCTCAGGATCGGGTAGATCTCCCTGAGAGCCTCCTGGAAGGGTGCCACGAACTCACGCCGCTCCACCGACAGGATCTCCGGAAAGCGCAGTTGAGCGATGACGCGCACCAGAGGGGCGTCGGTCAACGGCACTTCCGTGGGAGTTGGAGAGGTGAGCGGGTTGTCGTCAGAAGGCATGGGTTGACGGTACCTCAACGGATGCAAGAGTGTGAAGCTCGGGGTGAAGTGAGTGTCGGCTATCGGCAGCAATCGTGCCGTCTGCCGAGTAAATTTCCGGTTCGGTATCAACCCGACCGATTCTTCGCTTCCCCTCTCTTGGGGAAAGAAGGGCTGTTCACGAGAGCACCGATGCGATCGTGGTTCCGATCGATTCGACAGGCACGCCGTACGCGTAGTCCCGATGAAAACGAACAGTGGCGAAGCGTGACGCGAATAAACACGACACCGATCACATTCCACTAGACTAGTCGGCCCGCTCTGAAGTTCGCGCTCCAGATCGTCCGGCAAACAACAATTTCACTCTAGAATCAAATGGATAGGTTCTTGTGCCTCTTTCTTTGGACGCTGTTGAGCGCATGCGTGTGAAGTCACCACGCTGGGCCAGAATCGGAGGATCCCAGTACCCTTGGGAGGCGCAGGCTTCCGACGCTTGCGAACCGCAAGACAAGGAATCCCAGGGGGTTGCTTCAAGAGCACATGGATCACTGTCGTCGCGAGATGGTTGCATAGAGGCGGTGGTCTTCCTCCCGAACGAGAAGGCGCGCAGCAGGTTCGAGTCGTTCGGCCGGACGAACGTGTCCCTCACCGAGAAGGCCGCGAAACGGACCACGTATCCGAGCCCCGTCAAGGTGCTGACGGTCGCGACGGACGCGAACGCGCTGGGCAGTGTCTGGATCGATGCGAAGCCCCGTCGCTCACGCAACAACCACTGGGATCGGTAGGAAAGGACAGGGAATGGTCACAGTTCAGTCCAGACACGAACGTCTTGAGCCAGCGAGCACGCTGCGAGCAATCGCACACGCCGAGCCGTTCGATGTGCGTCTGCATTTTGGAGTGGCGGCTGATGCCTCCCGCTATCTCCGTGCAGCCACGAGTCTGCTCTTTGGTGCGAGCGCCATGGTTACCGCCACGCTGACCACGGGCACGTCCCGCGAAGACCTTACCGCTGGGGAGATCGCTGATCGGATCGCGCGCGCAGGTATCGACAAGCTACGTTTCGTGCTCCGGCTGAGCGAGCACGCGATTACCGTCGAGCTCGCTCTTCCGGCTTCGGAGCCGGGCGCCGTGCTCATGCGCATGCCGTTCACAAGCGGCCCTATCATCTCGCGTCTGTGGCTACAGTCCGACCCAGACGTCATTGCCCCGATCGCGGCGCTTGCGCTCCAGACCGCCGGCGAGGGGTTTGCGCTCGACGCCACCCACGCCTTCGTCGGGCTCGCGCTTCGGTGTGGCGGCTTCGAGAAGGCCGAGCTCACTGGCGAACATCCGCTCTTCTGGAAAACGACGAAATCGAACGACGACGCCCAGCCGGTGAGCAGCACCCTCCGCGACGCCGTATGGAGCGCTGCAGCTCAGCTTGACGGCGTGGTCGAAGCGTGGGTCACGGGCCTCCCGCCGCCACCGAAGCCCGACCGTCCTGAACCCGGCTGGTGGGCGCAATACGATGTGCTCACTCGCAGCCCACACAAGGCGCTAGCCGAGCTGCATGCGCACCTCGCTACGCACTTCGACATCCCATTTTCCTGGGCCATTTTCGACAGAACCGACGCGCCCGAGGGTGCTTTCGTGGCTCCACCCGAAGCCAACGCTGTCGCACGCCTGGTGCCGGAAGCCGGTCGCGTCGCTGTCGCCGTCGACCTCGAGCAGCCCATGTCGCTGATTGCCGAGATGCTGCTTCACCTCTGCGCGCACCTCACACTAGGCCACGTTCGTCCAGGCGATGTGTGGGGCCATTGGGACACCCAAACCTCGCTCTCTCCGACGCCACACCGACAGTGGGACCGTGAGGCACGCGCCGTCATCGACGCCCGCTTCGCCCGCCCCGTGCGCCGCGTCTCGTCACTCGATGAGTGCAATCCGCGCGAAAAGGCGTGGCTCGTGCTGCTCGATCACATCGGGCGCCTGGTCGGCCAGACCCGCACGCTGCACCCGAAGACCGAGACCTACCAGGCCGCCGCCTACCAGCGCCAGGCCGCGCAGCGCCTCGTCACGCAGCTCGAGGAGTACGGCGGCGCGATGCTCTGCGACGGCGTAGGCTTGGGAAAGACCTACGTCGCGACCACCATCGCGGTGCACTACGCGAACCAGTGGCGCGACCTGCTCGCGGAGTCCAAGCGCTCGGCGACCGATGATCCGTTCCGCATCACTGTGCTCTCGCCCAACTCGGTGGTGAGCACGTGGCAGCGCGAGGCCATCGCGCCGCTGGGCGCCCACGGCGTTCCGCTCGCCACCGTTCGCGTGCTCTCGCACTCGAAGCTTTCGCGCATTGCGCCTTCGAGCGACATCCTCAGGCGCGACCGCGCCGCCATGAGCGACGCGGAGCATCTGCTCTTGTCGGACCTGGTCGTCGTCGACGAGGCCCACAACTTCCGATCCGTCGGCGCGCGCCGGACGACGGTACTTCGAGATCTCCTGCGCCTGCAGCCGCGCAAGGATCTGCGCCGCAAGGTATTGCTGCTCACCGCGACGCCCGTCAACAACAGCCTCGAGGACCTGCGTCAGCAGGCCGCGCTAATGTTCGGGAAGCCACTTTTCTTCAACGACAATCTCACTCCCGCCAGGTACCACACGCGTGCTATCAAAGACGTTGACGAGCGTGTCGCGAAGGCTTCAAGGGGCAAGGGCGCGACCGACGTCGCGGCGCTCCTGATTCACGGGGACATCGCCGTGAAGTTCACCCACACGCCCGACTTCCGCGACGACGTGCAGTTCGGCGTGCAGGTGCCTCGCGTGGGCGACTACCTGAAGGAGCAGGAAAAGCGCCTCACCGAGCAGCAGGCTACCGTGCGCGCTGCCATCCAGAGCGGCGAGCCCCCCACCGAGACTCCCGCACGTATCGCGGGCGAGCTGCTCGACCGCATCGTGGTCCAGCGTTCGCGCGCGCTCTGCAAGCAGATCGAGCGCGAACAGGGCGCGAATACGGAACTGCTGTTCCGGCCGGACGCACCTACGCCGGAGAAGCTGGTCTACGAGGACGTCTACGACGACACCCGTGACGTGCTGGCGCGCTTCCTTCCACTTTTCCAGACGCAGCGGGAAACCTCGGACGAGACGATATCGGCGCTCTCGCTCAAGGTCTACATGTGGGCCGACGTTCGCGACGGCATCCGTGACGAGGGAGAGGTCTCGTCCGTCGTAGGTCTGCAGCGCGTGCTGGTACTCAAGCGTCTCGAGTCCTCGCCGGTCGTGTTCCTCATCACGCTGCTACGACTGCTGGCACTGCACGCGCATCGGCTCGAGCAACTCGCCGAGCTGTGTCGCGAAGTGGGTAGTCAGGAGCGCAGCCAGACGCTTGCCGATGAGCTGGCGGAGCTCCTGGACCGGCTCAGGCCCGTCGAGCGTGAGCGCATCGACGCGCTGCTCATCGGCAGCACGAATGCGAAGGCGCGTGCGAACGATCTGCTGAAGAGGTGGAGCAGGGCGCACACGAGCGCGAAGGCCGCTGCCGACACCGACGACCCCCTTCCGCCGCAGCTCGACATGTTCGGTGCGGAGGACGGGATAGCGGCCGAGCGCAAGGAGCAGCTCGAGCGCCTCTGGGGGCTCCGAGAACACCTCGTGCAGGATCTCGCCACGCTGCTGCGCGTTGCTCCCGGTCTCGCGGACATCGTCTTCGGTCGCTTCGCTCAGGCGGACTGGCCTCAGCGCTTCATCAACGGCGGGCAGGCCGTCGATTGGCCGACATCGGCCGCGTGGGCGATGCGTATCGTCTCCGACGCCAAGTTGCAGCGTCTCGTCGCGCGTCTCCTGCGCGCACGCAGGAATGGCCAGAAGGTCATCGTCTTCTCTCAGTTCACCGACACGCTCGCCTACCTGGACTCGGTGCTGCGCGTGGCTCCCGTGCTCGAACGCAACGAGTGGAAGACGGTGCTGCGTCAGCTCTCCAGCGATACGGGCCACGTCGTGTCGAAGGAAGAGGTGCGCGATCTCATCGGACGCATCACTGTCGTGAGCGGCGAGACCGAAGATCGCGACGCGGTCATCCACGCGTTCGCGCCGTTCTATCGGCTGGGGCCTTCGCGCCCGTGCCTGATCGGCACTTCACCATTCGAAGAACAGCAGGTCGACACGTCCTGGGTCAACGGCTGGACGCAAGCGATGATGCAGCCCATCGATGTTCTCCTCGCGACGGACGTACTCGCCGAAGGCGTGAACCTGCAGGATGCGGCACTACTCATCAACTTTGATGTTCATTGGAACCCGGTGCGCATGATCCAGCGCGCAGGCCGGATCGACCGTCGTCTGAACCCCGCGATCGAGGAGGCCACGAGCTTCCCCGACCTCGAAGCGCTTGCCCACGACCTCGGTGTCGAGGCGCCACGCTACTGGTGGCACGAGAACACGAACACCGCACCGGTCACTGTGAACCTGCTCCTGCCTGACGAGCTGGAGGCCGAGCTGCAGTTGCGCGAGCGTATTGCCAACAAGACGCTAGCGATCGACTTCACCTTAGGTCTCGAGCAGGGGACGGGGGCAGAGGCAGACTGGATGGCTGAGTACCGTTACCAAGGCATCTCGGCACTAAACGCTTGGCAGGGAGATCGGGCCATCGAGCAGATCGCGGGTTACCACCAGCGCCTTCGGCGCATGATGGCCGATCGTGGCATCCAAGCCGAGTGGCTAACTACATGGAACGGGTGGCTCCGAGAGGTCGGTGAGGGCGAAAGCGATCGCATCCTCGCTTGGGCGCAACTAGGACGTAAGAGTGGTGGGGCTACCGAGTACACGCGACAGCTTCAGCCTCGGGTCATAGACGGCGATCCACATTGGTTGTGGACGACAGCGAAACCGGCGGACTCGTTGCTCAACTTCTGGCTTACCCTCGACAACACGACCTTCCCGGCAGAGATTCGCACGGATCTCGCGTTCTCCGAAGAAGCCTCGCGTCCGATCTCTGCGGAGGATCTGCGCACCGCGCTAGCGCGTGTCATCGATGGAGACACCGCGCTCGAAGAGCTGGACGACATGCGCCGTCCGATCTTGCAGGGTGCATCGGCCATCTCAGCCGGCTTTCTTGGTGCAGAGCCGGATCGGCGCGCCATTGCCGTCAGTGGTTTTCGAGTCCTTCAGCTTAAAAATTTCGAAGCTACGTCTGCAAGATCAAGCGAAAAAGCATGAAAAAGGAAGAGTTCGTCAGCCGTATCCTCGACGGTATCTCGCCCAAGACTGAGACTGAGTCGGGCACGATTTCGACCGGATCATTCAGCGCAGACGATGTCTTCGGCAGCGGCGACATCACTGCGCCGACGGTCCCGCTGACCGTCGATACGCGTTTCTCTCAACTCTTGCTAGAGGAAGTTTTCGCGCACGGTGAGGCGCAGGCTCGTGACGAGATCGTTCTAGGCAATCAGAAGACTGAAAAGTTCCTGCCGAACGCCGGCATCTATTGGCCGAAAACCAACGAGCGGCCGTTCCATATCGTGCTCTTCGAGCTCGAAGAGATGGGGCGCACGCTGCTCGACGATTCGTTCTTCCATGCGACCGATCAACTCGAGGACGTGCTTCACCGTATCGTTCAGGACGTTCTAGAGGGCTTCGAGAAGAAACGTACTGCATCGATCCGGAAGGGCGATCAAGTCGAGACCCTCTGTGTCGTATCCATCGTCGATGATCGCGCCTCCACAACGGGCCGCCACCTCGTCTGCTTTGGTACGAAGAGCACTACTACAGACGCACTCGAAGTGTTCACGCTTCGCGAAGAAGTGCGCGACTGGGATCGACCACTCGCCGAGGAGCATCTCGAACAGCTTTTCAGTCGTCACTTCGAGAAACTCACGAGCGGCGCCAAGTGGCAGGACGCCTTCATCACTGGCGCTGAGCGGAAGAAGGTCAAGGATCTTCTCACTGTCTGTACTGTGGATAGCCTGTCCGGGACCGTGGAAGAGGAGCTGCGCAAGAAGCTTCGAGACGTGCTTGACGAGATTGCCGGCTCGTTCGGCATCCACCGCAAGAGCGCCAACCGGAACCGGCGCCTAGACATGATCGAGTTGCCTCTGAACCACGGTATCGGCGCCAACCCCATCGAGTCGCAGAAGAAAGGCTTCAAGAACCCGCTTCAGGGCGTTCGAATCTACGACCGCAATGAGCGGCTTCTCGGCTTTGTGGTGTATGTCGCCTCGGCCAAGGCGAAGGTCGAGCCGCTGCGTGCAGCGCTCGCGACCAACAACCATTTTCACAACGTACTCGTTGTCTACCCAGACAGTGTCGAGCCGGAACTAGAGCTTTGGCAGGGTGGTACGCCACTTCGTGGTCGTCTTACCCGAGGTCCGAAGCGGACGCAGTTCGATGGCGAGGGCGGTGTCGTTCAGCTTCTCTCGCGCTTCTTCGTCGTCAGTAAAAGTGCCATTGAGAAGCCGAAGCAGCTCGCCACGGAGCTGGCGTGGCGCGCGCAGCACCTAAAGGTTCTGGCCTTTGAAGAATTGGAAAGAGAGATCGCTAGCGACAGTGACAAAGGTCCGCTAAGGCAGCTATTTGAGACTATCAATGCAGCACTCGCCACGTTGAGTGTCAAGGAATTTGCAGACGCCTACGCGCAGACCATCACCTACGGCATGTTGGCTGCCCGCTGGATATCTAGCGGCGAGGCCTCGCTTTTCACTCGAAAGAATCTGAAGCACTTACTTCCCGATACGAGCCCGTTCTTGAAGGACCTGTTCGACAAGTTAGTCAACTCCAACTTCGACAAGAATCTGTCGTGGCTGCTTGACGACATTACGAGTTTGCTCGCGCGTACTAGCGTGGCCCAAGTGTTCCAGGACGAGACGCGAGACCCTTCGATCCATTTTTACGAGGACTTCCTCGACGCGTACGATCCGCAAATTCGAAGAGATCAAGGCGTCTACTACACCCCTGACGAGGTAGTCTCATATATCGTGCAGACGGTGCACGGCTCGTTGCAGGACGACTTTGGACTTCCGCTTGGCCTCGCCGACACAACGACTTGGGCTGGCTTCGCCAAGGCGAAGTGTTTCAAAGTACCCGAAGGCGTTGATCCGAGCGCACCTTTTGTCCAAGTGCTCGATCCGGCGCTCGGCACGGGCACGTTCCTCCTGCACATTATCGAGGTCGTCCACAAGACGATGCGATTAGAGTTCAAGAAGCAGGGCCTTAGCGACGTGGCTGCTAAGAAGGCGTGGGTCAGTTACGTCCGCAAAAATCTTCTACCACGTATCAACGGCTTTGAGTTGATGATGGCGCCGTATATCGTGAGCCATCTACGCCTCGGTCTAGCGTTGCAAGAAACTGGCTTCACGTTCACAAAGAACGATCGCCTGCGAGTGTTTCTCACGAATTCTCTCGAGCCGCACACGGCTGCGCAGCTCTCTTTCGCTGGGGAACACGTCGCTGAGGAGGCCAAGGAAGCAATACGTGCCAAGAAGGCTGTCCATGTGACTGTTGTGGTGGGCAACCCGCCTTACGCAGGTCACTCACAGAACCAGGGCGAATGGGCACGCGGGCTTGTCGAACCGTATCGGAGTATCGACGGCAAAGCACTACGGCTCGCTCAAGGAAAGTGGCTACAGAACGACTACGTGAAATTCATTGCTTACGCGGAGCGTCGGATCGCCTCGACTGGTTTCGGGGTTCTCGGGTTCATTACTGATCACAGTTATTTAGACGGCGACACATTTCCGGGGCTAAGACACCATCTTCTGGCCTCTTTCTCGAACGTTGACGTGCTGAATCTGCACGGAAATCTCTCCCGCCGCGAAGTTCCCCCCGACGGCGGATCTGACGAAAACGTGTTCAACATCACGCAGGGTGTCGCAATCTTGTGCGCAAAGCTAATGCCGACCGCTTCTGCCGAAGGCTTGGCTATGTTCCGAACCGCTGAGTTGTGGGGGGCGCGCAGACCGAAACTGCAACAGCTCCTTGCGGCCTCGGAAGACGTTGTTCCTATCGTCTGGCTCGGCGATGTCAAGCACGACAGGCGCTTCTTCTTCCTCGCTACTCGCACAGACGCGAATGTGGGCGTCGAGTTCGCGCAATTCGACGCCATAGAAAAAGTGTTCTCACCCAATGGGAAACCTGCGCCTGGCTTTGTGACTACGCACGACCACTTCGCGATTGCGTTCACTCGCGAGGAAATCTCCGACCATGTGACCACGCTAGTTGCCACAACCTCCGAAGCAGACGCACGCAATCAATTCAAGCTCTGCACGCAGTCGCAGTGGCAATATGCCAACGCGAAGAAGGTTTTGATCACCGGCGAGTGGCGCAAACAGTTGGTGTCGTGCTTGTACCGTCCCTTTGACGAGCGTTGGACTGTCTATGATCCAAGCGTACTTGTTCATCGACGAGAGCGTGTGAACGCTCATCTTCGGGAGCCGGGAAACATTGCCCTCCTCACGACCAGAATGACCAAGGGAGATGACTTCAACCACGTTTTCGTGTCAGATAAGATTGCCGAGGTGATCAGCCTTTCTTCGAAGACCTCCGCCAACGCGTTCGTGTTTCCGCTGTTTCGACGCGATCACGACGGACTCTTTGAGTGCTGCCAGCCCAACATCGATCGCCAGATTATGAGTGCGTATTCTGATATTGCTGGGAAGGCCGCCACGCCATTGGCTATGTTCGAATACTGGTACGCGGTGCTTTGTAGTCCGTCCTACCGACATCGGTACAACGATCTCCTCATTCGAGAGTTCCCTCGCCTACCGCGCCCTTCGTCTGCTGAGGTTTTTGAGGCTCTTGGGAAGCATGGAAAACGCCTCGTCGAACTACACTTGCTCACGACGTTATCGAAGTCGCTCGAACCTAGTGATGGGCTACAGGGAAAGGGGGACAAAGTCGTCGCGACTGGAATGCCCAAGTTTGACGCGGACGAAGGTAAGATTTGGATAAATAAAAAGCAGTGGTTCGCATGCGTTTCCGCTGCGGTCTGGGAATTTAAGATAGGTAGCTATTTAGTTTGTAAGAAATGGCTCTCGGCCCGGCGTGGGCGTGCGCTCACACACGACGAGTCCCTTCGGTTCGCACTGGTGCTTAAGGCGCTCAGCGAAACGCTCGAAGAGCAGAGCAAGATCGATCGCACTATTGAGACGTATGGAGGGTGGTCGGATGCCTTCCGCCCAATAAGAAGTGCGGCGGCGACCATCAGCGATTCCCTTGAGAACGATCATGAGTAGCGCTCGCTTCTGGTTCGTCCCTCTGAAGGACGTCGCGATGAGTGAGCAGCAGGTCCAGGTCGCTACGAAGGATGAGGTGCATTCAAGCGACCTGCCTGCGCCGTTCAACGTTCCTTCGAAGCTCCGTCAGGAGGGTATTCGCACCGGTCACGTGCTCGCGCTGCACGACGGCGACACCGTTGTGGCGCTAGCCAGAGTGCTGGCGCTTGACAACGCGGGCACGTTGCACTGGCGACGCCTGCCGATGCTGGCGGCGCCAGAGCTTTCGGCTACGCCGGAGCTACGCGAAGTCACAGGGGCGGAGGCACGGCAGTTCAAGCTCGGTATCGACGCTGTCCTGCGCGATGTGCCCGGGAGCAACGATCCCAATGCTGGGCCGGGAACGCCCACTAGACGTTACACGCCGACCGGCCCCGCGTCGAACATCATTCTCTACGGACCACCGGGGACTGGGAAGACGCATAGTGTTCGTCGACGCGCTCTTGAGCTGCTCGGTGACCTCGGCGAATTAAAATCTTCGCTCTGGGAGGAAAACGTCGAGTGGGGTCGACTCCGCCAAGAAGGGCGAGTCGTATTCTGCACTTTCCATCAAGCGTTCGCCTACGAGGATTTCGTCGAAGGTCTGCGCGCGAGGACGGAGGGGGGGGACGTCCACTACGAGGTGGCAGCCGGTACTTTCAAGCGACTCGCACTCACGGCAGCTGCAGAAGGGCTCGGCGGTGGCGAACACGATGATGACTTCGATAGCCTATGGGAGACGTTCGTAGAGGGACTTCGAGCAGAGCCGCGCATTGCTGAGAGCGCGAAGAGGAAGAAGTACCAGCTTGAGGTAGCGCCACGCGGTGGCGTCCTGGTGCGCGGCGGAACGCTTGATGAGGAGGATGTCTTCGAGCCAAACAACAAATTGCTCAGCGCCAACGAGTACAGCATGCGAGCACTATGGAAAAAGCGTACTGAAATCGGCGAGTCTCCGAAGACTACAGATATCGAGCCGCTAGCCAAAGGCCACGTGACTGCGATGTGGATGGTCTACCGCGAACTCATCGCGCTCAAGCAGAGCGATACGCGAAGCTCCGATCCGGTAGCACTTGTGCACCGCGCGTTCGCGTCAGGACGTAGCTTCAACTTTCCCGCAGGTGCTCGACAGTTTGTCCTGGTCGTCGATGAGATCAACCGCGCGAACATCGCACGCGTCTTCGGCGAGTTAATCACGCTGCTCGAACCCGACAAGCGCCTTGGCAACCCGAACGAGCTGCGTGTGCAGCTCCCGTCGTCGAAGGAGTGGTTCGGCGTGCCGCCGAACCTGCACGTCGTCGGCACGATGAACACCGCCGACCGCTCCATCGCGTTGATGGACGTGGCGCTGCGTCGCCGATTCACCTTCGAGGAGATGATGCCTGACGCCGAGGCGCTGAACGGTGCACTGGCCGAGGCAGACGTCAATGCGGAGCTGCGCAAGCTCGTTGTGGACGTGTTCAAGAAGCTCAATGAGCGTCTGCGCTACCTCTACGACCGCGACCACCAAATCGGACACGCCTACTTCTTCGGCGTGCGCTCGCTCGACGGGCTGCGCGCTGTCTTCGCCGACCGCATCCTTCCACTCTTGCAGGAGTACTTCTACGGCCAGTGGGACAAGTTCGCACTCACACTCGGCTACCCGATCAAGCAGGACGGCACGCCGAGGCGGATGCGGAACTCCGAGAACGAGCGTGGCACGTTTCTCACTGCTCAGCAGCTCGACGAGAGGGCGGTGCTCGGCTTCGAGCATGACGAATATCTCGATCGGATCGCGTGGGACGTGCATCCGGCCTTCCGCCCACGCGGCGAGGCCGAAGATGCCTGGCTGCGGCAGGCTTTTAATGAGCTGGTGGGAACCGAGAAGGTCTGATGCTGCGTGTGACCGTCCTCGAGCGCGGCCGCATCAAGCGGTCTGACGCTGACGCCGGTAGCGTCGAGCTCGGGACGCCTTCGTGTCGCACGCTGCCTCGGTGGCTCTACGATCGGCTTCGCCGCAGCGAAGGCATGCGCGAAGACCGTGGTGAGGGGGCCGTCTTCCAATGGCGACGTAGCCACTGTCTGGTCGGACAGTGGGTCGGCGTGATGCAGATCCCCGGCTTGCAGCTTGAAATTCTGCCGAAGACCGACGACAACGCCCTGCAGGACACGGACCAGGAGGTGCGTGATATCCGTCGCAACCTGACGGAAATGCTGCGGCGCAGTGGCCTCGGTGCGGTACGGATGCGTGGCGTCGCCGACGTCGCTCTCGTACGAGGCAATATTCACGACCACCTCGTCAACGCTTTCCTGGCGCGCACGCTGTTCGAGCTGCAGCGCGGCCTCGATCGCGGCTATGCCACCGAGGAAGGCAACCTTTCGACACTGCGCGGCAAGCTCATGCTCTCGCGGCACGTGGTGGTGAACGCGGCACAGAAGGCGCGCTTCTACTGTTGCCACGACGTGCTCACCGGAGCGACGCGGATCTCCGTACGCCTCAAGCAAGCCTGCCGAGTGCTCGTTGCCCGCGTGCTACCGGCATTGGTAATGGTGAAGTGCCAACAGGTGCTCGCGTTACTGGACGACGTGCCCGACCTGCCGTTTCGTCATCGAGAGTCCGATCCAGTATTCACGCGACAGAACGAGCGCTTCGCCGATGTCTATCGCTTCGCCTGCATCTTGCTCGAAGGACAGGCGCCGGACGCCCTCGGTGGCGAGGTCGAGACCTTTTCGCTTCTGTTCGATATGGAGCGGGTGTTCGAACGTTACGTGGCCGCCTTCCTGGCTTCCGAGGTCATGCATCGTCTCGCCGATGTACGACTGTTTCCCCAGGCGAGAGGATACAGCTTCGGCCTTTACAGGGACCGTCAGGGAGATGTTTTGCGCATGACGCCGGATCTGCTCTTCCTTCACGAAGTGCAGGGCGTCAGGAGGGCGTTCATCATCGACACCAAATGGAAGCGTCTTTCCTCCGAGAAGGGCAGCCGGCCAAGCCGTTCGGACCTCTACCAACTGTACGCCTACGTTCACCGCTACGAATGCCGGCTTGCATTCCTGCTGTACCCGAGGGTGGCGGGTGTGGCACCGCGTGATCTCCAGGCGCTCACGCGGCAAGCGGGCGATCACTTGGGTACGGTTGGGGTGCGCTTCGTCGACCTGAATCGCAAGCTCTGGACGCGGGAGGGCAAAGCGGCGCTTGCCGACGAGCTCGAAGCCATCGTCCGTGAAGGCCTGAACCTTACCGAGGCTGCACCCGTGGAGGCCTCGGCATGACCCGTGCCTCCTTCGACGCCTTGATCCCGCGGCTCGCCGAGTCACCGACCACCATCAGCGAGCGCGATCTGCTTGAACCTTCGCACTGGAGCCTTGGCGACGACGCGCGCCTGCGGGAAGACATGCGCTTTCGCGAAACGCCCTGGCACTGCTGGATGCTGTCCGAGGATCTCGTCGCCAACGACGCGGTCTACCGGTGGCTGCACGCCGAGAGGCGCGGGTCGGCGTCGCTCGACGATGCACTGGAACGCGCGAGTGAGGTGTTCGGACGTCGTGGCGTGCTCTGCGTCGACGATCCACGCTTCGTCCTTCGTCACGACCAGGTCCACCTCGCGGCGAGCGAGCTGTCGAACGAGCCGGTGCTCGAGGACGAGGTCGGAGACCTCGAGAAGTACCGGACGCACCTGCCGCTCCACAGCCTGAAGGCGGCGGCCGCCTCGGAGCCGGCCGGCGAATGGGGCGCGGGCGCACGGGACAGGGAGATCGAGACGCTCGGCTGGATGCCCGTGTCGCTGCCCGGAGGTCGACTCAACGAGCGGATGTTCATCGCCGCCATCGAGGGTCACAGCATGGACGACGGCAGGAGCGGACTCGTCGATGGGGGCTACGCGGTCTTCGAGCTGTGGCCGTCGGGCACCAGGCAGAATCTGAATGTGTTGGTGCGCGGTGCCTTTTCCGATCCGGAAACCGGGAACTACGCAGTCAAGAGGTACCTCGCCGATCAGCGCGACGAGGACGGGCGCCACGACGCGCTGTCGCTCGTCTCGCTGAATCCGAACAAGGACCGCTACCCGGATATCGAGCTCCGCCCCGAGGACGACGACGACATCACGGTCGTGGCCAAGGTGGTGCAGGCGCTCTCGACCGATGACTACGAGCGGCGTCCGAAGCGGAAACGCCGGATCGGTCGGCGCGACCTCGCCGGTGACGAGCAGGCCGCGCGACTTGGACGGCGGGTGGCGTCGTTCTTCGACGACACGGTGACCAAGGCCGACGACGAAGACACGGACGCGGACGACGCGACGCGCACAGGCTGGCAGACGCGGCTCGTGTGCCTCGACGCGGCCGCCGGTGGGCTGCACCTGGAAGCCGGCCCGCTTCACGGGTTGCCGCTCTTCGTGAAGAAGCTTCATGTCGTGGGCTCGGAATGGAACGGCTATCTGCTGGCGGCCAACGCGAAGGCGCGTCCGACACGCTTGCCGGTCCGTCCTGGAACGGGTCCCTGGCGGTGGGAGGCCGTGGACTTCGAGGAGGAGCAGGAACTCGGCCTCGACAGGTTGGCTCTGGACGGGTTCGAGGTGACGGCGCCGATCGTGTTCCGAGTGGACTCGGACGGCGTGGGCCAGCGCATCCGGACCACCACCCTATCGCTCGGGCAGGCCTACAGGCTGCTGCTTCCGCCCAACATCGGAGATCATCTCGGCGCCGAGCTGGATGGAGCCTGGCGTCTCTGGACGCTAGATCTGGCGGTGGAGGTCTCGTCCATGACGCGGCAAGCCTTGACCGCTCTCGGACTCGATGTCGGCGACACGTGGCCGCGTCTGGAGTGGGCGATGGCTCCGGCCTCTGCTTGGCGCACCAACGCGCGGGGCCAGAGCTACGCGGTCGTCGAGGTCGGCGCGGAGCTGTTCGTGAGCCTGAGCGGTGTCTCGCTCGACGAGGAGGACGAGACGGTGCTGTTTCTGCACGGTCCCACGGGGACCGAGCGACTGTCGCCATCGGCGAACGGACTCGTGTCCCTTGGGGTGCCGGCGGCGGGGCAGTGGGCTTGCGCGCTCGTGCATTCGCGAACCAGCGTCCAGCCGGAGACGCTTCTTTTCAAGGTCGCCGAAAACGCCGTTCGGCACGTCGGTGCGGCATGGACGGCTACCGCGCCGGGCGGGGTCTCGTCGCTCGAAGTGACGGCGCCTCCCGGCTGGCCTGTCGCGCTGCGCTGGCGAGTCCTCGCCTCGCACGAGGAGCCGCTCGCGACGCTTCACGGCAGCGACGACCGTACGCTGCCGGTCGAGGACGTCGCCTCATGGATCGAGGACCGCGCCGCCCGCGCTCGCATCGCTGATCTCGTCGTCGACTTTGGCGAGCTGGGACGCCGTTCGATGCCTCACGATGGTCGGGCACCGTTGAAGCAGGTTCGCGAGGAGCTGACCGCGCTGTGGCGGCAGAGCTCGGAGCTTGTCCAGAGTCGTCCCGGTGCGTGGCTGCAACTCACGACGCACTGGTTCGCGCCGGTCACGGCTCTCTTCGGCTACGGTCTCGAGCCTTCCGCTCTCACCGTGGATGCCGATGCGCCGCACGGCCTCGCCGTCCGAGTGCTCACGGTCGACGAACGCGCCGAGGGAGGAGCCATCACGCGCTCTTCCTCTCGGATTCTCGTGCTCACCACCGACATCGACGCCGTGATGGAAGATAGCCGCGCGTGGATCGATAACGCCTGCACGGCTGCGACGGTTCGCGACGCGATCGTCACCGACGGCACGCGCTGGACGACGCACCGCAAGGGCAGCCATCAACTCAAGCGGGAGGTGTGGAGTCTTGAACACGTCATCGGCACCGACAGCATTGACGACATGCTGGGCTATCTGGCGGAGGGCCTGTGATGGCCCTCTCGGAGGTCACGTCCGAAGAGGCAGCGAAACGGCTCGCGCAGATCCCGAACAGGGCGCTCGATTCCATCGAGGCCTTGAGTGAATCGGTCCGGGCCGAGGTCCACGCTCGACGGCGTGCCCCTCGGGCGACGACGCTCTCGCGCGTGGCGCGCCTGCTTGCTCCCGTGGTGAGCGTCGAAACGGATCGTCTCGTTGACGTCTGTGACGCGCTCGAGCGCGAGGGCGACGTGATGCTGGCTCCGGGCGGTATCCTCCACGCGACGCCGACCCGGGCGGTGATCCTCGAAGCGAGCGCACGCCTCTTCGGCAGCGTTCCCACGCGCGCACTCACGACGCTGCTAGGGCGCGAAGTAATCGCGAAGGGCGGGACACGCCTGGTGGCCTCCCCCGACGGCGTCGCCGAGACGATGGCGACGATCGACGGTGCGGTGATCACGCCTGAAGCGTGGGCAGGCCTCGATCGCACGCCACCTGCCGACGCGGCGTTTCTCGCGGCGCTTGGACAGCGCCTCGAGTGGCAGTGCCGCAGTGCGGGGTCGCTCGAGAGAGATGGCGCGCTCGACTGGCGCACCTGGTGCTCGACGCAACAAGGCATGGGGTGGCGATATGGGGACGAGGGCCGTCTCTGGTGGGCTCGGGCCCGCTTTGGCGGGCACCATCGCGCCTGGACAGAGGGTGGCGCTCCATCGACGAGCCGGTACGTCGAGCTCGGCGCCGACGACGCCGACCGTGCCCGCTTCGCGCTATCGCGCGAAGTGACCGACGCGCTCAGGCTGCGCGTCACAAGTTCCGGCGAGCGCTTCACGCTCGAGATGCCGGCGTGGCTTCCGCGCCCCGAGTACCGATGGCTCTCGCTGCGTGCGGTGCCTGCGCCAGATTGCAAGGGTTTGACCTGGAAGGTGTCTGCGGAGGATGAGCCGATGATCACGAACATGCTGACCGAGCGTCTCGGGCTCATCGCGGAGGTTTCATGAAGCGTCGCCAGCTCACCATCAAGCCCAGCTGCATGCGCGAGATCGCGACCTTCCCGTCGGAGCGTACGGCGCTCCTATGGGGCAAGATCGACGCGCTGGTCTCGGATTGCGTATTCCGGCGAAGCTGATCAGCCATTCTGGCCGATGGTGATCACCCATGCGCCCCTAACGCGCGAGGGGTGAGCGTATCACCGCA
>Ga0115031_1001261_pt1 | contig 18922 bp, 13 predicted proteins | sample Maine_Asex4_meta_FD_87301 | JGI IMG/M metagenome (GOLD analysis project Ga0115031, IMG submission 87301) | Marine algal microbial communities from Maine, USA - Maine_Asex4_metaG | ecosystem: Host-associated > Algae > Red algae > Unclassified | place: Maine, USA | collected 2015-01-05
AGCCATCGGCATCGGCGACTCGATCGGGGGGATGGAACGACAAAACCGTACGAAGAGTGCAACGAACCGGCACGCCCAACCGGCTGATATCTCGGCCATTGTTCAGTTGGCCGGGAATCGCTGAGACCTGCAGGAGGCGACAGCGATCGCTCCGATGCACGAACTCGCTCAGCGTCTCGAGACTGTAGGTATTGATGCGAAGCGCCTTATCGATGGGTTCGCGAAAGTTCACGCTGGCGGCTACATTGATCACGATGTCCAGCGTGGTGGCCAGCTCGCGAAAAGTTTCAGGTGACAGATCGAAGCGAGGTTCGGTCAACTCACCGGCGACACAGTCGACCTTGTCGATCGCTTGCTCGAAACGCCCTGCCTTCTTGAGCGACTCGAAGATCGACGAGGCGAACACCTCCTGCTCGAACCGGGCACGCGCACCGGGAAACCGGCTCGAAGGGCGCATCAGCACGACGATGCGGTCGATCCCGACCACCTCGCTCAGGCGCTTCATGGCTTGTCGTTGCGCGTAGCGCGCGCCGGACCCGTCGCCACCGCCACGACCGCATCGTCGACGAGCACCGCGCGGACGACGCTCCTTGCGGTCTGTGCACCGCGAAGCGGCTGCCCTGACCCCGGCCGCGACTGCTCACGGTCAGCTGACCGCCGTGCAGCTCCACGATCCGCTGCGACAGGGTGAGCCCCGTCGTCACTGACCGCGAGTACACCTCGGCCTCGTCGACCCAGGCCGCCAGCTCGATGTGGTTGCCCGGCGGTGTGTAACGTACCGCGTTGCTCAAGAGGATCGTCAACACCCGGGTAAGCCGTACGTACGGCGTCGACCTCGACCTCGGTCCGTGCATCGGCCGTGTCGAGAGTGAGCGTGTGGTGCTTCTCCTCCAGCATGGGGCGACAGCTCTCGACCGCATCCTCGACGACCTGCGTGAGCGCCACCCGGATGCGCCTGAGGCCCAGCTTTTCCCGGGAGATCCGCGACAGGTCCAGCAGGTCGTCCACCAGTCGCAATAGCTGCCTGACCTGACACGACATCATCGCCAGCAGCTGCGCAGCCTCCGGCGGTACGCCTTCGACGGTGTTGGCCAGGTCCAGACCGTTCCGGATCAGCGCGAGCGGGTTCCGGAGTTCGTGCGCAAGCGTTGCCAGGAATTCGCTCTTGCGCCGATCCGTCTCGGGCAGCTCGGCAGCCATCTGCAACGCCCGTTGCCGAGCGCGGTTCGGCATCGTGACATCCCTGGCGTACGGCGTGATCGCTGCGTAGTCCTCGCCGGTATGAGGCCGCCAAGGCGCTACCCTCCGCCATCATCCTGATCCTCGGCCAAGTTGCGCAACCGCACCGACAAGCGCATGCTGGCTCTGTCCGAGGGTACCTCTCGCTGTGCAACTCCGACCCACCGTGCCACCGCTCGCATAGCGACACGCTCGACCCCTCGTTGACGAACCACCGGTGGCTTCGCGGTCAGAGGACTCGATACGATGCCGGATGCGGACGCGGTCGCCAGGCGGCCCGAGCGCTGTTTGCTGGGATGGGTGCTGGAGCGCAAGGGTGGCCTACCGGTCACCGGCGCGCGGGTCGTCGTGGCAAGGACCGACGGATCGCTATCGATGCGTTGGGCCCGCGTCGGTGGTGACGGGCGTTTCCTGCTCCGGTTCGACGACGACATGGCGGCGGGCCTGCCGGTCGATCTCGTGGTGCGCGATGCTCGCCGTGGCACCGAGTTAGCCAGGCAACGGGTAGCGGTTCCCGCCGGGGGCTGCGCCGTCGCCGCCGAGATCACGGTGTACAGCACCGCGGGTTCGCCGGCCGGACCAAGCGTACTGCTGAAGACTCGGCCTACGCTCAAGCCAGCCCGTGCCGGCATGGTACTGCTCGCCTGGCGTTCGATGGTTGCCAAGCTGCTGACGGGCCGACAACCCGACAAGGCCGGCGTTCCACTGGTGCCGGCGAGCATCAACCGCCACATCGCCGGTCTGCACGAACTCTCCGACGTGGCTCGGCGCATCCTCGGCGGGGACGTCAGCGGGGCGAAGGCCTTCGGTGGCCTGATCGGCTTCGACGGGGCGACCTCGGGCCTCGTTTCGGGTGCCGGCTCCGGTCGTGGTTACGGCAGCGCTCCGGCTTTCGGGCCTAGATCCGGGGCCGGTTTAGGCGCGTTGCCCGATCGCGGCGGTGCGGGGGGTATCCACGGCGGCGATCCGTGCATCTTCTCCGGGCAGGCGGCCGTCGAGGTCGCGCTGGCCGGGCTCTACCTCGATGCCTACCGGGCGGACGCGCTCGGCGACCTCACGCAACCCGGCGCCCACGCCGACCTCGCGACGCGACATCTGCTGGACGCCCACCGGGACCTGCGAGATTTCAGCAGAAGCGCACGGTCACTGGCCGAGGGACGCTTGAGCTCGGCAGCCTTCGAGAAGCGCGTGTTCGCCGACGAAGGGTCCCTCGACCCGGAACCCTTCGACATGGCAGGCATCGCCCCGCCTCTACGTGCAGCAAGGTCTGCACCCCAGCCGGGACCCTTGCCCGGACCGGCACCCGGCGGCAGTGGCTCCCTTGGTGGCGGCTTCGACGGGGTACCGGGGGGTGGCGTGGGCGGCGTCCCCGGTGGCAGGCCCGGCAGCGGGAGCCCCGGACTGACACCCGAGCCCGGCCGCCCGCCGAGTCTCGACCGCGGCCTTTGCCTGGACATCTGGCCGGATTGCGTGGACGAGATCGTGCGTTTCGCCCGCGGCTATCGCCCGCCGGGCAGTTGTTCGTCGGACGACACCATCGGCAGCGTCACCCCGAGCGCGGTCTGTGCCGGCGACAGCGACGTCGAGCTGGTCATCAAGCCAGTCGACGGCGAGGAGTTCGCCGGTGACGCGGTGTCCTGCCGCCTGCTGCTGCAGCGCGGCATGAAGCGCACCACACTGGACATCACCGCCTTCGCCAAGACCGAGGTCCGTGCGACGCTGCCGGCGGCCGAACGCTCCGGTTGCCTAGGCTTTCGGGGCGGCAGCGGCGGTAGCGCCGGCGCCAGCCCCGGCACGATACTGAGCTGCCTGAAGGCGGCTCGCATCCAGAACCGGGCGCTGGAGGGCCTGCTCACACCCGGCATCGGCAGCCTGCGTGGCATCGACTGCACCGGTCGCAATCAGTTGTCCGTCGTCGGCGAGCCGCGTATCAGGCGCGTATCGGTGGCCTGGGACGAGGGCTCGACCGAGGTGTTGGACGGCGCGGACGCCACCTTGGTAGCTGAAGCCTGCCAGCCGGTTACCATCGCTTGGGCGGTCGATTTCGGGGTAGCGGAACAGGACTGGCTGGCCCCATCCACCTTCATACGGGTCGCGGTCACCGATGCGGACGGACAGGTGGTCGTCTCGTCGCGCCCGCCGGTGGGCAGCCTGGTCGTCGACGCCGCCGAGGCGCAGACCTACACGATCACCGCCACCGCCCTCGTCGACGGCACGCCCTGCGCCACGATCGTCAGCAAGGTCACCGTCGAGCGCTACCTCAGCGCTCATGTGACCGGGCCGCTGAGCCTGCGCAGCGGCGACGGCGCCGCACTGGACCTGTCGATTTCCTGTCCGGCACCTGCGGGCGGCCTGCCGCTCGTGGTCAGCGCAACGCCGTCCGATCGTCTGGCGCCCTTCGGAGCGGTGCTGATCCCGGCCGGCGCGACCTCGGTCAGCGCTGCGGTCCGGGCGATCGGGCCGGGCTGCGACGATGTTACCGTGCGCGTCGACGCCGACGGTCACCTGCAGGGTCGGCACACGATCGATGTGTTCGACGCACCCGTGCTGACAGCGGTGGCACCGACCAGCGTGCCCGCTTGCCGGCCGTTCCAGATCGCGCTGTCGGGATCGTGCTTCGAGGCGGGTCAGACCATCGTCCGGCTGAGGCGCGGTAGCCTCGTCGAAACCCTGGACATCACGGCCATCATGCCGAACGCGATCACCGCCACCGGTAGCGATCTGGCACCCGGCACCTACGAGCTTCGCGTCACCAGCCGCGGCCTGGACAGCGAGATCCTATCCGTCGTCGCTACCGCACCCGTGGTCTCCATCCAACAGTTTGACGCCGTGCTCGTTGGTGCGTATCTCGACGGCGACGGCGACGGCGACATAGAGCTGGTCAGCACCGACGAGTTCATTCCCTGCGTCCCCAACATCTTCGACGTGAGGTACGACGTGCGACGGGCTCGCCGGGTCACTATCTGGCGGGATGACGAAGAGCTTGCGGACATCGACCTCGGCGAATGCGGAGGCGACGTGAACAACTCGCTCTCGATCGGAGTGGAGCACGGCAGCACGCTGCGTCTGGAGGCGACCCCGGTCGGCGGCGGCGGCGGCGTCGTCGATGCGGAGATCATGGTCGGCGGCCAGGGCTCGAAGACGCTGGTGCTGCGCAACGGCACCACGCGGGACCTGGTGATCTGGAACATCAGCGGCGTCTACCCGAATGCCGCCGACATCCCGCACGGCAGTCCCAAGCAGGACCTTTCGCCCGATGGCGAGGTGAGCGTGAGCTTCGAGGAGTGTGTGCTGCACCACGTGATCGCCATCGACAAGCAGGCCGCCCTGGCCGCCGATCGCGATCCGTATGGCGACGCCATCGAGATCGGCAGCCTGCGCCAGTGGGAGACAACCTACGTCGGCGACACCGACGGTGAGACGCAGAACGAACAGCTAGTGTTCTGAGCGGCGCGGCTGCGAGCGCGAACCTGTACAGCCTGATCGAGACGGCGAAGGCGAACGGGTGCCACCGATTTCGCCAGCCGTCACGCAGCCGCAGGATTCACGGACGATCAGCTCCACCTCGAAGGAATGGTGCGAAGGCGACGCGCGGCCGGCCTCGAGCAGATCGAGCGCTCGCGCAGCCATCGCACCGACCGGCTGCCGGACCGAGCTGAGCGCGGGCCACGTGTAGGCCGACAGGCCGGTGCCGTCGAACGACACGACGGGGCAATCACGCGCGGGGTCGAGACCCGCTTCGTGCAGGGCCCGGAGAAACCCGACGGCTTGAGCGTCGGACGAGATGAACATGGAAGCGGGCAGCGTACCGCCGTCGATCAGTTTCCGGGCGGCGCGGTAGCCGCCCTCGACCGTCCAGTCGTTCACGGCAACCGGCCCGGGGGCCAGCCCGGCCTCGGCGAGTGCGCGCTCCCACCCGAGGCGACGCGGGTCGGGCCAACCGAAGCCGCCCGAACCGACCACCAGACCCACCGAATCGCGGCCGTGCACTCGAGTGAGATGCTGCACGGCGGCCATTGCCCCCGCGTAGGCATCCGGGCCGATCGAGGAGAACGCCGGAAACGGCGCCGGGCAATCCAGCAGCACCGTCGGCGTGGTCACCTCCCGAAGGCTCTCCAGCTGCACGTGCTCCTGGGTCGTGCTCATCAGGAACAGGCCGTCCACCTGACGGCTCACCATGTCGTCCAGCCACTGCCGCTCGATCCGCGGGTCACCGTGGGAATCGGCGACGAGGATGCGCAGCCCGCGCTCGGCCGCCGCGCCTTCGATGGCCTGGTAGAACTCGAGAAAGTACGGATTCCGACTGTCGCGCAGGATCAGCCCGATCGTCCGGCTGCTGCCGCGCTTCAAGTCGCGCGCATGGAAGTTCGGTCGATAGCGCAACACGCGCATCGATTCCCGCACCCGCTCGGCGGTGTCGGGAGCGACCCCGCGCGGCCCGTCGTTGACGACGTAGCTCACGACCGCGGTGCTGACGCCGGCATGTCGTGCCACATCCTCGCGCGTGACAGGCCGTGATCGCCTGTTCGATGTCAATGGCCGAATCTCACCGCTCGCTACCGCGCAACTCCCGGAGCTTACGCCGGAACGGTCGACCCCCGTGTCCGACCTCGGGCCGATCGTGTTCATGAGTCCTCGTGAAATCACGATCTACTCGTGTAGAATCATTCGAATGCGTCACAACAGCTGATCTCCACACCTGTCTCGCGAGGACTCTCATCACATGTCTGAAACCGTCTGGCTCGTCTCGTTGTTCCTGATCTTCATGATCATCGTCGCGGTGATCACGTTCGCCAAGGTGCGCGGCTCCAACTTCGACACCAGCGATGGCTATTTTCTCGCGGGTCGCTCCCTGTCGGGATGGGTCATCGCGGGTTCGCTGCTGCTGACCAACCTGCAGGCCTCCAATTTCGTCGGCATGTCGGCCAACGCCTACGACGTCAACATGGCCGTCATGGGCTACGAGGTGTTTTCCGGCATCACCCTCATCCTGGTCGCGCTGTTCCTGGTCCCCCGATACCTGAAGCAGGGCATCACCACCATTCCGGACTTCATCGAGAATCGCTTCGGCCCCGGGACGCGCAACCTCGTCACCATCCTGTTCCTGGTGCTGTACGTGGTGAACCTGGTGCCGGTCACGCTGTACGCCGGCGCGGTGGCGCTGTCGGGCATGTTCAACGTCCCGGAGCTGTTCGGCATCTCGCAGTTCGCCTCGGTCACGGCCTTCGTCTGGCTGATCGGCGTCGTCGGCGGCGCGTACGCCATCTTCGGCGGGCTGAAGGCGGTGGCCATCTCGGACTCGATCAACGGCATCGCCCTGATCATCGGTGGCCTGGCGGTCCCGATCTTCGGCTTCTGGTATCTCGGCAGCCTGGACGGCGGCGGGTTCGCGGCCGGCATGGATCGCTTCCTGCACACGGCGCCCGAGAAGCTCAACGCCATCGGCGCGGCCGATGACCCCAACCTCCCCTTCACCGCCGCCCTGACCGGACTCATCCTGGTCAACCTCTACTACTGGGGAACGGACCAGTCGGTCATCCAGCGAGCGCTCGCCGCGCGCAACCTCGCCGAGGCCGAGAAGGGCGTGCTGATCGCGGGCTTGCTGAAGGTGCTGACGCCGTTCATGCTCATCATTCCCGGCGTCATGGCCGCGCAAGCGCTGATGGAGGTGCCCGAGGGGCAGACCTCCGACTCGATCTACCCGCTGTTCACCGCCGCCGTGCTCCCCGTGCCGATCCTGGCCTTCGTGGCCGCGGCACTGATGGGCGCGATCCTCTCCACCTTCAATTCGGTGCTGAACTCCGCCTCCACCCTCTACGCCACGAACGTGTACCGCCCCTACTTCGGCCAGGGCAAGACCGAGCTGGACATCGTCAAGTCGGGCAAGTGGTTCGGCATCATCGTCGGCGTGATCGGGCTCGTGGCATCGCCCTTCCTGATGTACACGGGCACCGGTCTGTTCACCTGGCTGCAGAAGGTCAACGGCTTCTTCAACGTGCCGATCTTCACGATCATCTTTCTCGGCTTCGCGACCAAGCGAGTCTCGTCGAAGGCGGCGAACATCGGCCTGGCCTTCTTCGTCATCGTGTACGCGCTGTCGCAAACCGTGTTCACCGATCTGATGGACAGCCTGGGCCTGCACTTCCTGCACGTCTCCGCCATCCTGTTCGTCGTGACGTCCGTGCTGATTCTCGTTCTCGGCAAGATCTGGCCCCGCGACACCGACTATGTCCTTCCGCAGTCCGACGTGGTGGAGATGACGCCATGGCACCTGCGCTATCGCATGGCAGGCTTCGTCATGGGCACGATGATCTCCATGTACGTGATCTTCTCGCCGTTCGGCCTGGCGTCGGGCAACGGGCTGTCGGCCGCCGCGATCCTGTGCGTCGCCGCGCTGGTGGGAGGGGGCTATGCCATCGGCGTGTGGGCCGATCGCCGCTGGCCCGCCGTGCCGATCGAGGTGCCGGCGAAGAACATCGGCGCGAGCGCCCGCCCGGGCGCGTAACGGATGCCGGTCCGCCGGCGTACGTGGCGGTGACGACGCTGTCGGGACGACGACGATGAACGAGGAGACGCGCGCCGAACCGCTGCCCGACGTCCTGCGACACGTCGTGCCGTTCGACGGCGTGCCGCTCGCCTCGCGCGCCGCGCTCTACCCGGTCTGCGAACACGAGACGCTCGGACCGGGCACGGCGATCGACGTCGACACCGGCTCGATTCGCGTCGTGCTCGACGGCCGCGTCCGTCTGCTCGACGATGAACGGAGCCAGACCGTGCGGCATCTCGGTCGCGGGGAGGTCTTCGGCCACTTCGCGGTGATTCGGGACATGCAGGCGCCCTACACCGCCGAGGTATCGGAGCGGGCGGATCTGCTGAAGATCCCCAGGGCGGCGCTGCTGCAGCTGTTCGCGCGGCACCCGTTCATCAACGCCTGGTTCCACGCCGACCTGCGGCGGTTCGAACGGGAGCTGGGCGCCTTCGACGATGTGGCCGGCAGCCGCTTCCTGTTCGGCCAGAGACTGCGCGAGCTGGAGCATGGTCGAGCGCCTTGCGGTGTCGCCGACGATTCCATTCGCTCGATCGCGCAGCGGATGACGCGGCATCACAGCGATCATCTGATGATCACCGACGACGGGGGTCGCCCGCTCGGCATCGTGTCCGACCGTCGCTTGCGGGAGTGCGTGGTGGCCACCGGCCATTCGGTCGAGCGGCCGGCGGCCGACGTGATGGATCGCGACATGCTGACGATCCCCGCCCGGGCATCGGTGTTCGACGGCCTGCTCGCCATGGAACGGCGCAACTGGACCCACCTGGTCCTGCTCGACGACGACGGGCGGCTGCACGGCGTGATCAGCGACACGGACCTCGCCCGCACCCTGCTGGCCAGCCCGTCCGCGTTGCGACATCGCATCAATCAGGCCGAGAGCGGCGAGCAGCTGCGGGAGCTGCGCCGCTCGGCCGATCAGGTCGTGATGACCTTGTACCGCCGCGGCGTACGCGCCGACGACCTGCTGAAGATCAACACGCGCTTCAACGACGCGATGACGGTACGGGTACTCGAACTGGTGCGACGGGAGCTGCCGCCGGCGCCGAGCGAGCTGCGCTGGTGCTGGCTGTCCCTCGGGTCGGAAGGACGCGGCGAGATGGGCCTGCTCACCGATCAGGACAACGGCATCGTCCACGACGGCGGCAACGACAAGGCCGCCGACGACTGGCTGAGCGAACTGGCCAGGAGAAGCAACGCGCTGCTGGACACCGCGGGCATCCGGCTCTGCGACGGCGGCATCATGGCCGGAGAAGCGGCCATGCGTCACGACCTCGACGGCTGGAAGCTCGCCATCGAGCAGTGGCTGGAGAACCCGGACGACGTCCGACTCCTGTGGGTCTCCGCGCTGTGCGATGCGCGTGCCCTGCACGGTCATGCAGAGCTGCTGCAACCGCTCAAGCAAGCGTTGATGGCAACGATCGGCCAGCGCGCCAGGCTGCTGCGAACCTTCGCCCGGGAGGCGCTGCAACCGGAGCTGCCGTTCAAGCGGTTCCCGAGCCTGCGGCTGCGCGGGAACCGCAGCGAGCACGGCCCCTCCCTGAACCTCAAGCGCCAGGGAACCCACCTGATCACGCATGCCGCCCGACTCTTCTGCCTGAGCGCGGGCCACCTGGAACACACCGGCACGAGCGACCGGCTGCTGTGGCTGAGCGAGTCCCGGCACGAACTGGAGGTCATCGCGCGGGAGGCGACCATCGCCTTCAACGTGCTGGTGGACATGCGCCTGAGCTGGCAGATCCAGCAGGTCGACAACGGTGCCGCCATGACCGATGTCATGCCGCTCGACCACTTCGGCGAGACGCGCAAGCGGCTGCTGCTCAGCGCCTATCAGACGGTCGAGGAGGTGCGGTTGCGGATTCGGCACGACTTCGGGATGGCGACGTGACCGAAACCTGTTCTCGACCATCTGCCGGAAGATCCGGAGCAACGCCGAGCATCGCCACCGGATCCACCCGGGCAGGGTCCGCTGTCAACGCATGCCGTGTACCAGCAGGGTCTCGAGCATCTCGGCCACCCCGTCCGCCGTGTTCGGCGATGTCACGCGATCGGCCAGCGCGCGAATCTCGGCAACGGCGTTGCCCATCGCCACCGCGCTGCCCGCCATCCTGAACATCGGCACATCGTTCAGGTTGTCCCCGAAGACGATCGTGCGATCCAGCGGCACATCGAGTGCACGAGCGATCCGCACGAGCCCGGATCCCTTGTCGACGCCCGCCGCCGTTACCTCGACGAACGGGATGCCTGACGAGCTCACCTCGGCGGCGCCGATCAGCAGGTCGGTGACGAATCCCTGCAACTCGCGGCCCGTCACGCTCGGCGATCGCACGAAGAGCTTGTGGAGGTCACCACCCGGCGACTGCGTGCCCGCCACATCCGGATCGTCAGCGAGCGGATCGACCCGTAGCGCCAGGAATTCCTCCTCGTAGACGGTGCCAGCCTCGCTCTCCCAACCGAAGCAGGCACCGGGCAGGCGTGCGCGAATCAGGGCGATCCATCGATCGGCTTCCGCGGTCCGGATCGGCTGCGACCAGTCGAGCGATCCGGTGGCGACGCGGTAGGCGTAGGCCCCGTTGGAGCCGACGATGTACTCGATCGCGGGTATGTGCGCGAGCAGGGGCGCCGCCGACTCGTGGCCTCTTCCCGTCACGGCGACGACGTGATGGCCAGCGTCGGACACCGCCGCGATGGCCGCCTGCGTACGAGCGGACACACGCTTGTCGTCACCGAGCAGCGTGCCGTCCAGATCGACGGCGACGAGGTAGGGCAAGTCCATGACGGGCAGGAGGTGTCCAGGAGGCGGAACCAAGCTTACCGGCCCGTGCTGATACCTGCCAACCCGTCGACCTCGCCGTCGCGGCATCGGTACAGGTAGCTCGCGACGACTCGCTTGACAGGCGAATCCATGGACGGGCGGGATGTGTCCACGATACGGGGGCAGGATCAAGTCCGAGTTGCCCTGGTTTCCGATTTCGCTGGACTTACGAACGCTTGGCGTCCGATCGACTCCGAATTCTCCAGTTGCCCGCTTCCTCGACCTGATCGTCACCGCAGGACAATGCCTCGCTCAGTACGTCGAAGACCCGCCTGACGCGCCGATTCGTCCTGAGCTCGCGGTGCGCGACGAGCCAGAGCTAGAAGCGTAGCGACTCGAACCCGCGCAACACCGGACGCACGCCCGGGTCCAACCGACAGATCTCGTCCGGCAGGAGAGCGATGCCGACGCCCTGGCGGACCAGTTCCCACTGGACGACGTGGCTGTCCGAGGTGGCCACGAACTGCTCCGGCAACAGCTCGATCCCGTGCTCGCGACAGAGTCCGATCATCCGCGCGTTGTCCGACGAACCGACGAAATCGGCACGCCCGAGCGTCCGGACCGACGGCAGACCATCGAGCGTCTCGAGATAGGCCGACGCGGCGTAGAAGCCCGCGGTGACGTCACCCACCCGTTTCGCGATCAGATCGGGCTGGACGGGGCGCAGGGCGCGAATGGCGATGTCCGCCTCCCGACGCCCGAGATGGCTCACGTCGTCGGTCGAGACGAGTTCGACACGGATGCCGGGCTCGAGACGTCTGAGCGCCGCCACGATCGGCGGCAGACCGTAGGCGGCCATCATGTCCGCGGCGGTGATGCGGACGCTGCCCTGGAGGGAGGTCGACTGTGCCGACGCACGCAGCGACAGTTCGCTGGCCGCCGCGCCCATCGCCCGTGCGTGCTGGAGCAACTCGAGCCCGCCGGGCGTCGGCTTCAGGCGGTTGTCGACGCGTTCGAACAACGCGATGCCGAGCTCCTTCTCGAGTGCCGTGATCTGCCGCCCGAGCGTCGGCTGGGTGGTGCCGAGTGCGCGGGCGGCCGAGGACAGCGAACCTTCCTCGATCGTGACGAGGAAGGCACGCACGCGATTCCAGTCGAAGCGTACCGAGCGCCAGTCCATGCCGATGTGCATACCGGGGTTGCACTGCCTGGCATGGTACTCCGCCGCCTGCGTCGCTAGCCTCTCCGTTGTTCCGACAACGAGGTGACGGCGGTGAACGAAGTGCAGACGATTCCGGTGCTCGACGGGCGGCTCGGCAGCTGGCACGTGTCGGTGCGGCGCGATCCGCTGAGCGAACACGAGATTCGCCGCCGCTACGACCGGGCCGCCGGAGGCTGGCAGCGCACGCTCGCCCGACTCGGCGTGCCGAGCGCCTAGGAAAAGCTTGTCGGCGAGCTCCTCGGCGACGGATCGCTCGCTCGGGGGGAGGGGCCGGTACGGGTGCTGGACGCCGGTGTCGGCACCGGCGCGATGGCGATCGCCCTGGCGCGTGCCGTCACCGCTCCGCTCGCGCTGCACGCGCTCGATCTCTCGCCGCACATGCTGCGTCGTGCCGGTACGGCGCTGCGTGCGGCAGGGCTCGAGCCGGTGTTTCGACAAGGCGACGTGCAGAGCCTGCCCTACGACGACGGTGTCTTCGACCTCGTGCTCGCCGCGCACGTTCTCGAACACCTCACCGATCCGGTGCCGGCGCTGCACGAGATGGTGCGGGTGCTGCGTCCCGGCGGACGTCTGCTCGTCTGCGTCACGCGTCGCTCCGGCCCCGGGCTCTGGGTGCACCTGCGATGGCGGACTCACGCTGTCGAGCCCGGAACCGTCGACGGTTGGCTGCGCGGCGTCGGACTCGGCGATCGACGGCGCACGTCGCTCCGCTACCGAGCCTCGTCATCCGACGCAAGCGTCGCGTGCATCGGCACGAAATCCCACGTGGCGGCGTGACGGCCCGATGCCATCGCGCAGTCCTTGTTGATGCGAGCACTTTCCTTCAAACCCCCACTACCCGAGAGAACGACACGATGACCACGACACTCGACAACCCGCGTGCAGCCCGGTTCTGGAATCGGATGGCTCCCCGTTACGCGAGATCACCCATTGCGGACGAGGCCGCCTACGCCGAGAAGCTCGCGATGACGCGGGAACTGTTCACGCCCGACACGCGCGTGCTCGAGTTCGGCTGCGGCACCGGCGGGACGGCGATGCTGCACGCACCACACGTCGCGCACGTGCACGCGATCGACGGCTCCGAGAAGATGATCGATATCGCGCGCCGACGGGCGGAGACCGACGGGATCCGGGGCGTGAGCTTCGAGACGTCGAGCATCGAGGCCTTCGACCCCGGAACGCGTCGCTTCGATGTCGTGCTCGGACTGTCCGTCATGCAGCTGCTGGACGATCGCGACGTGGTCATCCGCAAGGTGCACGAGCTGCTGGGTCCTGGCGGGCACTTCGTGACCAGCACGCCCTGTATCGCCGACGTCCTGCCGGCGCTGCGTTTCGTCACGTCGCCGCTCGGTGCACTCGGGCTGATTCCGCCCCTCCAGGTGTTCACGGCGAAGGAGCTCGGCGACGACATGGTCCGCGGTGGCTTTCGCGTCGAGCGCCGTTGGCAGCCGGGCAAGAGGAAGGCCGTGTTCATCGTCTGTACCAGACAGGACGTGTCCGGGCGAGCACCGTGATCCTCGTCTTGCGTCGAGCGGCTTCCCCGAGCGATTCGAGCCTGCCGGACTTCGTCCGGTCCAACGGAGCGAGCCTTGCCTGATCTTCACATCGGTGGTCGCACCGGACTCGGCATGCGCTGTGCGACCGTCCACGAACAGTTCGCCGGGTGCGACCGGGGCATGGCGCAGCGCATCGATTGATGCCTGGGTCGCTGCTCGGGTCGATGCCACGGTCGATGCCGGCCGCCGCCTCCTCACGGGCGGCACGCCGCGAGCGCGCCTCGAAGCGCAGCGCGCGCCAGTGCACGGACAGGATTCCCGGCAGCGCCAGGAACGGCAGGAAGGAGATCGGCCGATCGATCATGTCGAGCGGCGTCTTCACCTGCGCCATGGCGCTTCGGAGCTTGGTCTCCATGATGCCGCCGAGCACCATGCCCAGCACGATCGGCACGACCGGCAGGTTCGCCCCGCTTCAGGATCATGCCGAACAGCCCGAACGCCACCGCGACGATGCAGTCGGTCAGGCTGTTCCTGAGCGTGAACACGCCGACGAAGCTCAATCGCAGGATGGTCACGCCCAGAAAGCGGGTCGGTACCTGGATGATCTTCAGCAGCACGTTGGTGGAAAACATCAGGAACACGATCACGATGACGTTCAGAGCCAGCAGCGCGATGTACAGAGCCAGCACGAAGTCCATCCGGTTCTGGAACAGGTTCGGCCCCGGCACCACGTTGTTGGCGGCCTCCGAGGCGATCAACCCTTCCGGGGAACCCTTGCCGAACAGCTCCGGCGCCTGCGAGCTCTTCTGTGCGTAGGTGTAGCTCTCGTGGCTGCCGAAGTGCGGGGCCACCTTCGCCAGCAACGGCGACAGCAGCATCAGCGCGATGATCGACAGCGTGCCGCCCACGAAGTCGGCAATCAGCCGGGTGAGCACGTCCTCGATGTCGCCCGGAGGCCAGGGAACGATGAACTGCACGGGCTTCTCGGGGTACTTGGCGTGGGCGAGCGACGCCCCGGCGAGCAGCACGGTCCCCGCGAGCGCGGCGGGCACCAGGAACGCGCCGTCGACGCATCGGCCAGCCAGTGCTTCGACCCTGGGTCGTACGCCATGCCGCGAACTCGGACGGCGTCGGCCGATAGCGCGCGATGCGGCCCTCGTGGTTCTATGAGCTGCTGCATGTCGAGTAGCGAACAGGTGCGCGCGCACGTCCAGGGCGCCGCGACCCCGCCAGGGTGACGGGACCGAACGGCATCCTCGATGACCTTCAGCTCGGCTCGGGCACGAGCAGTGTCATTCCCGTGTCGCGCGCCGCACGCGTATCGAAGGTGAGTGTCGTCTCGCAACCATCGTCCGCCCCGAGCCGCTCGATCAGGCAGTCGGCCATGTCCGCTGCCGTCGTCCTGTAGAGACGCAATGCCCGGCGCACCGTGTCCGACCGGTTCACCACGATCTCACGGGAATCGAGCAGCCGCTCCACGATGTCGGCCGCACTCGCTCGATCCAGGTCATAGGAGCGCACGAGCACCCAGCAGAGTTCGGTCAGGCTTACCAGCGACACGTATCCGGGGGAGCGCTCGCTCGAGGCATCGATCGTTCGCCCGGCGAGTGCCGCCTGCACCTCGTCATCCTGAGCGAAATACCGGACGAGCACGTTGCTATCCAGCCCGATCATCGGCCGGACTTCGCGCCCTCGGACGCGATCGTCTCGTTCATCTGCTCGATGCTCACCGCCCGCCCGGTGCTTGCGATGACGCCCTTCAGCTCTCGGATGGAGCGCGTGGCGGCAACGACCTCGAACCGCCCTTCGGCGACTTCGACGAAGTCGATCCGGTCACCGCTCTCGACCTGGAGCGCCCGGCGCACGCTTGCCGGGATCGTGATCTGACCCTTGCTCGTCAACGTGGCCTTCGGCATGATACGTTCGCGGAGGTCGTGACGGCCGCTCGGTCCGCGCTTCACCGTCCGTTGTCGCTCGCGTGAACAAGGAACTCCGTTGTTACCGTTTCGGCCTCGAAATGGAAATAACGAACGATTCGCGTGATCGAGTCCGGTGGAACTGGCGGGCCGACGGCGCCGCGCCGTCTGTCAGCTCGACGGCGCTGCACCCGGCTCGGGCGCTGCCATCCTTGGCATGGCAGAACACCGAACGACACCCCGGCTTCACGACACAGCAGACCTACCCGACCATCACCCGATCCACCAGCTCGATCCAGTGCACCACCGCCTTGCCGCCGCTCGCCTCCAGCCCCTGCCCGATGTGCAGCTGGCAGCCGATGTTCGCGGTGGCCACGATGTCTGGCTCGTCCGCCTCGATCGCGGCCACCTTGTTGTCGCGCAACCGGCGGGCGATGTCGGGCTGGAAGATCGAATAGGTGCCGGCCGACCCGCAGCACAGGTGCGAATCCCTGACCTTCGTCAACGAGAACCCCAGCCGGCGCAGCAACCCCTCGGTGACACCCGCCAGCCGCTGCCCGTGCTGCAGCGTGCACGGCGGGTGGAACGCCACGCGGCCCAGCGCCGCGGCGCGCGTTCGCACCGTATCCAGCGCATCCTCGTCCAGCGCACCGAGGGCGGCGCGCACCGCCTCGACCGTGTCCATCGACAGCGCCGACAACCGGGCCGCCTTGTCCGCGTAGGCCGGATCGGCCGCCAGCGCGTGCCCGTACTCCTTCAACATCACGCCGCAGCCGCTGGCGGTGGCCAGCACGCCGAATGCGGGCTCGGCTCCATCCCCACCCTCTTCGCCCTCGCCCTGCACCAGCGGCCACCAGGCATCGATGTTGCGGCGCATGTGATCGAGCGCGTCATCCTGCTCGTTGAGGTGGTACGGCACCGCGCCGCAGCAACCGGCCTTCGCCGCCCGCACCAGCGATACCCCGCAGGCGTCGAGCACGCGCGCCGCGGCGGCGTTGGTGGCCGGTGTCATCGACGGCTGCACGCAGCCCTCGAGCACCACCAGCCGCCGCGCGTGCCGGGCCGCCGGCCAGGTGCCGGGCCGCTGCCGGACCGGGACCGAGCCGCGCAGGGCGGCCGGCAGCAGGCCGCGCACCGACTGTCCCATGCGCACCAGCGGCCCGACGCGGCCCGGATGCGGCAGCACCGTCAGCAGTGCGCGACGCATCAGTCGTTGGGCGAACGGACGCCCGACCTGCTCCTCCACGATCGAGCGGCCCGCATCGATCAGGTGACCGTACTTCACCCCGGACGGACAGGTCGTCTCGCAGTTGCGACAGGTCAGGCAGCGGTCCAGGTGCTCGAGGGTGTCGGCGGTGGGCGCGTGACCCTCGACCACCTGCTTGATCTGGTAGATGCGTCCGCGCGGACTGTCCAGCTCGTCGCCCAGCAGCGTGTAGGTCGGACAGGTGGCCAGGCACATACCGCAGTGCACGCACTTCCTGAGGATGGCCTCGATCTCGATGACGCGCGGGTCGTCGGCCAGCGCCGCTGGAATCTGTGTCTGCACACGCCTAGCCTACACCAACCCTTCCGGTAGACTGGGCCTTCATCCCACCCACCGCACCGTCGCCGGTGCACCAGGAGATCCCGACTCGATGAAGCGCAGCCGCAACGCGAAGATCATCGGCACCCTCGGACCCGCCAGCCGGGACCACGCCACGATCATGCGACTGTTCGATGCCGGCATCGACGTGTTCCGGCTGAACTTCAGCCACGGCACGCACGAGGACCACGCGAAGACGCACGCCATCATCAGGAGCATCGAGGTCGAGCGCGACCGCCCGATCGGCATCCTGGCCGACCTGCAGGGACCGAAGCTGCGGGTGGGCGCCTTCGCCGAGAAAAGCGTCCTGCTGATGCCCGGCGAGCGCTTCCGGCTCGACATGGACCCCACTCCCGGCGACGTCACACGCGCCCCGCTCCTGCACCCGGAGATCTTCGCAGCCCTGCACGTCGGCTCGCAGCTGCTGATCAACGACGGCAAGCTGCGCCTGTCGGTGCTGGAGTTCAGCCACGAGCACGCGATCACCGAGGTGATCGTGGGCGGCGAGATATCGGCCAACAAGGGCGTGAACGTGCCGGACCTGATCCTGCCGATCTCGCCGCTGACCGACAAGGACCGGCGCGATCTGGTGTGCGCGCTCGACCTGGGCGTGGACTGGGTGGCGATGAGCTTCGTGCAGCGGCCCGAGGACATGGCGGAGCTGCGCGAGCTGGTCGGCGGGCGTGCCGCCATCATGGCAAAGCTCGAGAAGCCGTCCGCGATCGAGCACCTGGAGGCGATCGTGCAGCTGTCCGACGGCGTGATGGTCGCGCGCGGCGACCTGGGCGTCGAGATGCCGCAGGAGACCGTGCCGGTGATCCAGAAGCGCATCGTGCGTTGCGCCCGCCAGGAGGGCAAGCCGGTGGTGGTGGCCACCCAGATGCTCGAATCGATGATCCACTCGCCGGTGCCCACCCGCGCCGAGACCTCGGACGTGGCCACCGCCGCCTACGACGGCGCGGACGCGGTGATGCTGTCGGCCGAGACCGCCGCGGGCAGCTTTCCGGTGGAAGCCGCCACGGCCATGAACCGCATCCTGGTGGAGGTCGAGCGTGATCCCTACTACCGCGAGACGTTGAAGGTGACCGCGCCCAGCCACAGCGATACCGCGGCCGACGGCATTCTGTCCTCGCTGGGGCACATCGCCGCGATCATGCCGCTGGCGGCGACGTTCACCTACACCGAGTCCGGGTTCTCGAGCTTCCGGGCCGCCCGCGAGCGCCCCGAGGCACCGACCATCGGTTGCACCCCGCACATGAAGACCGCCAGGAAGCTGGCGCTGGTGTGGGGCGTGCACGCGATCATCAGCGAAACCCTTCACAGCGTCGACGAAATGGTCGATAACGCCATCTACTGCACGCTCAGCGAGGGGTACGGAGAAATGGGCATGATCGTCGCCATCACCGCCGGCATGCCGTTCGGCCGGGCCGGCACCACCAACCTGCTGCGGCTGACGCGTCTCAAGAAACTGCCGCCCGGCGGCTCGGCGGCGCTGTACGCATCCCCCTCCTCGGGTTGATCGCACGCGTGCACCGGAGCACCCATGCGCGTGCGCACCGGGCCGGTGCCCTGGCGGCGATGTTCGCGATGGTGTGCGGCATCGCCTGGCCGGTAGCGGCACAGCCATCCGAGCGGCAGGCGACCCGGCAATCGCCCGGCACGGTCTCGTCGCGCGAGGTGCTGGTCGATCGGGACGAGACGCTGGTCGACATCGCGGTGCGCGAACTGGGCTCGACGGCGCGTGCCGCTCCCCTGGCGGATTTCAACCGCCTGCCGCTCGATACGGTGCTGCAACCGGGGCAGTCGCTGCGCATCCCGATCCACGTGCCGGCGGTCGACGACTTCGCGCTGGTGGTGTTCGTCAAGGGCGTGGTGGAGCTCAACGGCCAGCCGGTGGAACGCGGTGCGCGGGTGGTGTCGGGCGACGTGCTGCGCACCGGCGAGGACGGGTTCGCCGCGCTGCGCTTCACCGCCGGTGCCACCGTCAGCCTGCAACCGGCGACCGAGGTCACGCTGCAACGACTGGCGTGCCGCGACGACGGCGAACGCTGCAGCGTCGAACTCGCCACCGGGCAGGGCTCGCTGGACGTGAACATCCACCTGCCCGACGGGCAGCCGGCCGACGTGCGCGTCACCAACCCGTTCGCCACCGCGGCGGTACGCGG
>Ga0115031_1001264_pt1 | contig 18907 bp, 23 predicted proteins | sample Maine_Asex4_meta_FD_87301 | JGI IMG/M metagenome (GOLD analysis project Ga0115031, IMG submission 87301) | Marine algal microbial communities from Maine, USA - Maine_Asex4_metaG | ecosystem: Host-associated > Algae > Red algae > Unclassified | place: Maine, USA | collected 2015-01-05
GATTCTCAAGGAAGAGTTGTCAACACTTGGGCAGACATTCTAAACCGAGCTAACCTTGGTTTCGAAGTAATGCACGAACGTAACGCACACAACTTCCCTCTAGATTTAGCAAGTGGCGAGCAAGCTCCTGTAGCACTAAGCGCACCTGCAATCAACGGTTAATCTTTTATAAAGATTGAATAAGGCGAGAGACCCCGCGCCGCCGAAAGGCGCAAGGGAACGCTCGAGCTAATGCCCTCCAAGTAAATGGAGGGCATTTTTTTTTGCTTGTTTTTAAAACTGTAGTTAAAAGAATCTAAACGTGGAACGGTGCATTATTAAAAATCAAGACTTAATTCCTGAATATCTTTGATGCTCAAGCTTTTTGCTAAAAAATATAGCGAGCTTAATTCATAAAAGACGCTAATCATGTCTGTCTATTAGTAAAAGAAATGCCTGAATAAAATGCTAGAGCAATCCAAATAAAGCCGAAAACGATCGCGTTACTGTTAGTAAAAGGTTCGTGATATAGCCAAACTCCAATAATTAACTGTAGACTAGGTGCAATATATTGGAAGAAGCCCATTGTCGAAAGACGTAGCTGCTGTACGGCACTGTTAAAGCAAAATAAGGGAATAGACGTGACCACTCCACAGCCAATTAAAAGCAATGTAATCGATTTACTTTGTCCAAAGTGATTGTTGTTGTGTAACGCGAGATAGGAGATTGCTACAGGAGCTAATAAACAAGTTTCTACGGTTAATCCTAATAGGGGTTTAACAATAATTATTTTTCTCAAAAGTCCGTAAATTCCAAAGGAAAAAGCTAAACCCAGAGCAATCCAGGGTACTTGTCCCACCGCAAAAATAGAGTAGCCGACACCGATAGTTGCTAAAAAAAATGCAATCCACTCTGCCCATTTAAGTCGCTCGCGCAAAATAATTACGCCCAGCAACACACTGACCAAAGGATTAATAAAATATCCTAGGCTAGTTTCAATAATGCGATCGCTGTTGACTCCATAGATATACAGTCCCCAATTAAAAGCTAAAAAGCTGGCTGAAGCGAATAAAGGTAGCGATTGTCTTGGATTTAAAAGTAGTTCGATTAACTCTTGCCAACGGCTATATCTAAGGAACAATCCTAACAATAATATGCTAGACCAAATAACGCGATGACTTAATATCTCCAGAGCAGGAATGAAGCCTAAAAACTTCCAATATACTGGGAAGAATCCCCAGATGCCGTAAGCCAAAACTGCATATAATATTCCTTGACGATGAGAACTCATGAATAATCTTTGAGGTTCATTAATATTCTTTCTTAACTATGACTAGGTATTTTTAAATGTCAGGATATAAACACACAAATTAGGCATAATTAACTAGAATTTTGCGAATATAGCTGTAGGATAAGAAAAACATTTATTAGCAAGGTTGGTGTTTTCGATCGCACCATTTATAGTTAATTCAAACTAATTTTAAGCTAATGAATAATTTAAGTTACATTTAGATAATAGAAGAGGTCAACGCAATGGATTGTAGTCATATTCAGTTCTGTGCCGATAAATCAAAAGTAAATTTTGTACAGTTACAACGCTTATTTGCTAAAACTGCTTTTTGGGCGCAAGAACGAAATATCAACGATCTCAAAATTGCGATCGCCAACAGCAATCCTGTCGTTACAGTTTGGGACAAAGAACGTCTTATTGGTTTTGCTAGAGCAACTTCTGATGGTGTCTACCGTGCGGGTATCTGGGATGTAATCGTCGATCCTGACTATCAGGGTGCAGGTTTAGGACGTAAACTAGTGCAGACTGTTTTATCTCATCCCTTAGTTAGTAAAACTGAAAGAGTTTACTTAACTACTACTCACCAACAGAGCTTCTACGAAAGAATTGGCTTTGAAAAAAACGAAACTACGACAATGGTGTTATACAATAACCCTGAATCTGCTGAAGACTTAGCCCGACGAATCCAAGAAATCCCTGTGACAATTGACAATTGGTAATCACCAAAATATCGTTTAACAATGGTTATTAGCAGAAACAGCATTGCCTCCATAAGTTAGTGAACTTCAATCTGACAATGCTGCCTTCAATTTTCTATTGTTAGATAGAAATTTTAGACAAAAGTAAAGTCAGAAGAATCCAAACTCAAACCACTACTGTCTTTAACTATGGCAATTAACTCATCTTCACTAAAATCGCCTATATTCTCGTAGATATATGTGCTACTGCCAGAACCAAGTAATTCATAGCGACCTGCACTTCCAGCCAACTGAATTTTATTTCTAGCTAATAGCTAAAGGCAGAGGATTAATCGCAACAGTGATTCTTTCAGAGTCGAAATATTGATAATTAAATTGGCAATGTTTGTAATGTTTATTTGGACATAAAATCTTAAGCCATTACCATGCCACCATCAACATTAAATACTTGACCAGTAATGTACGCCGCTGCGGGATCTGCTGCTAAGAAGCGAATTGTGCCTGCAACCTCCTCTGGTTTGCCATAACGATTGAGAGGAATGAAATCAACGATCTTGTCTGACTTAAGATCTTCGGTCATGTCGGTGGCAATAAATCCTGGGGCGACAGCATTAACGGTAACACTGCGGTTGGCTAATTCTTTGGCGACGGTTTTAGTAAAACCAATTACTCCAGCCTTGGCTGCACTGTAGTTGGCTTGTCCTGGATTGCCCATCTGTCCAGCAACAGAGGCGATATTAATAATCCTGCCACTACGCTGTTTGAGCATAGTTTTACTGACCGCTTTGGTACACAAAAATACTCCAGTCAGATTGAGATCGATTACTGCTTGCCATTGTTCGGGCTTCATCCGTAGCAGTAGGGTGTCTTTAGTTATTCCTGCATTGTTAACTAAAACATCAATACGCCCAAACTTATCCAAAGTAGCTTTAATTAGGTTATCTACCTGTTCGCCCTGAGAAACATCTGCCTGAACTGCGATCGCTTCTCCTCCTGCCGTGGTAATCTCTTTAACGGTAGCTTCTGCAGCTTTACTCGAACGGGCATAATTTACGACAACCTTTGCTCCGTACTTAGCTAATTCTAATGCCGTTGCTTGACCAATACCTCTAGAAGCACCTGTGATTATTGCTACCTTATCTTTTAGGTGCTGTAAACTTGCTGGTAATAACTCCATGACCCTCTTTGGCGTATCTTAAGAAACTAAATAGAATTACAATAGCTTCTGGTTAACTTAGCTATCATATAAGCTAACTAGTCCCCAGGACTAATTTTTTGCATAATTATCTACACAACAAAAGCGATGCCTAACAGCTAGCTTCACAATCGCTATGGCAGTTAAAAAGCAATTCTCTAGTTTTGAAGATTTATTATCAGGCAGTAGTGTCCCAGTATTGGTTGACTTCTATGCTACTTGGTGTGGTCCTTGTCAAATGATGACACCCATTTTAGAACAGGTAGGGGCTAATTTACGCGATCGCCTCCAGGTAGTTAAAATAGACACGGATAAGTATCCTAATCTTGCTTCTAAGTATCAAATTGAAGCTCTACCAACCTTGGTCTTATTTAAAAATGGCGAGCCAGCCGAAAAAATTGAGGGAGTGCATCAAGCACAACAGTTGATCCAGCGTTTGAGTGCGCTGGTTTAGTTAAAGCGATCGGCTTTTAGAGTTGAAATTCTGGTGGAGGACTAAATTTTGAGTTTAGACGGAAATAGCAGTTTGATTACTACAAACTGGGAATCTCCACCAAGTAAGCCAATGAATCTAATGAAAGACTGGCTTAAGCAAGCATAAGGCTGTATTTCTGAACCATTGGGAATGACACTAACAACGGTTGATCGCGACCAACCAGCGCGATCGACCGTTGTGTTGGTAAAAGAGCTTAGTGAGTCTTCCATTATTTTTGGCTCAAGCTCTCTCAGTCAAAAAGGCGCAAATATTAAAGACAATCCTCAAGTTTTTGGCTGCTTCTGGTGGCGCGAGAGTATTCAGCAGATACATTTTCGAGGCTTTGCGGCGATCGCTTCAGTCGAAAAATCCGATCAGTTATTTTATAGGCGATCGCGATCTGCTCAAGCAGTAGCTTTATCTTCTCAACAAAGCCAGCCTTTAGAATCTGAATTGGATTTGAAAACTCGGTTTGAAGCTCTAAAAAATTCCGAACAACCATTAACTCGCCCTCCAACCTGGAATGTCTACGAAATTATGCCGATTGAATACGAATTTTGGCAAGGAGATTCTAGCAGGCTACATAAGAGGCTTCTTTATAGCTTACAGATTCCTCAAGTTGATTTTTCACAAATCTCCAATCTTAACGGAGTGGATTTGACTTTAGGAAGTTGGACTCAACAAAGGCTACAACCTTAGTATTTATGCCAAGTACTGATAAATATTTTTAGGTAGTGCTTTTTTAAGTATAAAGATAAGTATAAAGAATAGATGCGATTGATAATAATAAAACAATCAACGGCAAAGCGTAGTTGTTAAAACCAACCTTCCAGAAAATCAGTAAAAAGCACATATGTATTAAATATACGCCAAACATTAATGATGAGACTGGATAGATCTTAAATTTTTGTTCTAGATTGGACTTAAATGCTTTTTCAATAGTCTAATAACCTATAGTGAAATATTTTTTTAGCAATAAAAAAGAAGCAAGACTCATTTTTAGATAGAGCTAATTCTGCTGCTTTTTTCCGCGATCAAATACTTTTCTATTCTTGCCTATTTCTTGAATATTTAAATGTCGGGGATATACTTCGATAGTGGCAAAGCTTAATAAGAATCTTGCCGATAATATTCATCCATAGCATCGGCGATCGCCGATTATCCAATATTTCCTGTTCTTACATCTCCCAAAGCAACAAAATTAAATAGAAGAGAGGATTCTTTAGAAGTATTGGAATTTTTACTTCAGACTGGTGAATAATGATTACCAAAGACAAAGCTTAGCCCACTAATCGCGCTTTTGCGCAGAAATTTACGACGTTTCAACGGTTATATTTGTCCATCTATTGTGATTTTCTATTCACATACATTATGTCTTCTTTTCTCGGTCACAGTGTGACAGCATTAACTGTTTATATCGCAACCGAACCGATTAACTCATCGGTATCAATTCTTAGTAGTTTAAAATGCTTTTTCAAGCGCAGAAATTACTTATGGTTATTCTGGCTAATTATTATTGCTTCAATTCCTGATTTAGATTATTTGGTTAAAGCGTGGCAATCTAGCAACAATCAAGGAATAAGAATTACTCATTCAATTATTTTTAGTTTAATTATGCCAAGCTTTACTATTGCTGTATTAATTGTGATAGGAGTCAAAGGTAAAAAATTAAAAATATATAGTTTGCAGTCGATTTTTGCAGGCTTATCTCATCTATTTTTAGATTTATTTGTTGGAGTTACGCCTTTACCTCTTTTACTTCCAGTAATTGATATTCCTTTAAAGCTTCCTTTTGGTATTCTTCCTAGCGCGGGAAAAATAGATTTTAATAATTACTATTTTTATAGAAATCTTAAGCTGGAGATGGGTATATTACTACCTCTATTGATCCTAGTTTGTATAAGCCGTCAGAAGCTAAATCAACTTATAAATATAGCTGCTTTTTTTGCTTCACTAATTTGCCTTTATCATTTTATAAAGATTTATTTGGCTTTACCTCGTTAAGCCAAATAAATCTTTATTTAAATCTTTATTATTTTATATTGCTCGCAATATAAAATAATAATCAGGCTCATAATTGAATATTTATCTATGATATTTTTATAGCGTTGCATCTCAATTTAAGCGAAATAAAACTAGATACTGTTAGATACTGTAAAAAATCAGGGTGATTATTACATCGAAACACTGCATTTTTTATTCTTTACAAACAAATTATAAAAAATTCATCTTAACTTGAAAATTAGGAGTATTTAATATAAACATAAAAGTGGTTTCATTATATTTAATATTTGTCTTTACTTATTATATATATGTGTTGTAAGATGCAATGATTAATTTAACTACTATCAATTATTACTGTACTAGTAATTTATTGATAATGGTGATATATCTTAAAATATATGAAAAAATATTATTCTTATTTTTGGTTTTTTCTTTTAACCATATATTGCATTGTTTTAATTTCAATAGAAGCAAATTCGTCTCAAGACTTTGTCCGCAATTTTTTTACCGATATACAAGGAGAAGTTCCTTTGTATGCAGTGAATACTAGTCTGTCAGTTTTCTTACTGTTAGGAACGGCATTAATATTCGCTCTCACCTTGATTACCTTAAACGTAAAAGAAAACAATCTAGACAAAATAAAATTTTATCGATCGCAAGTCTTTCTTTTCGGATATTTAGGTCTTGATGACCGCTTTCTAATTCATGAATATATAGGTCACATTTTAGGCATCAATGATGCTTTAATTATTGGACTATTAGGAGTATTGGAAATTGCTTTAATTGTAGTTTGGGGAGACTATCGGCAATGGAGCATAACAACTAGGAATTATTTATTGGGAGCAGCCTTTTGTTCTGGCTTAATGATGTTAATTGATGGTACATTCCCTAGCGAAATGATTCTTCGACTATCATTAGAAGACCTTTCCAAAACATGGGCTAATACTTTTATCTTTTTATTCTCCTGGAGTATTTTTACTCACAATATCAATATTCTCAAGCTCAAGGCTAATACTCAAAACTATCCCAATTTTGTAGGTAAGAGAAGTGATGTTAATTGCAACTAGTATAAGAAGGATAAATAGACCCCTCATCATAAAAAACATACACTCTTTTCATTCCTCTAAAGTGTTCTATGAAAACAGGATTTAGTATTACCTATTATTCAAGCGTAGCGGTAATAATGGTGATGGGGTTTAGAGGAGTAAACCTAGTTAGATGATTGACTGGAGTTGAACGAGATATTTGTAGCTGTAGAAGATGATATTGCCAAGAATTATTGTTTAACCAATTAAGAGCTTGGTAGCCATGCTCTATAGTAGCAAATGCCATTACCAATATTCCTTGAGGCAACATTTTTTGTTGGCAAACATCTAAAATATCCGTTAAATTACCACCACTACCGCCAATAAAAACTCGATGGGGATGAGGCAAATCCAACAATGATTCTGGAGCTTTACCATTAATACTATTAATATTACTGACTTGAAATCTTTGACTATTTTTAGTGATTAAAGTCGAACCCATACTTGTCTTTTCGATCGCGAATATTTGCGAACTAGAACACATACGAGCTATCTCAATTGACACCGATCCTGTCCCTGCGCCAATATCCCATACTGTTTGATTGTGTTGTAAAGATAGCTCTCCTAAAATAGCTAATCTTATTTCTCTTTTAGTAATTAAACTAGGGCGATCGCGAAAGCTTAAAAAACTGCTGTCAGGCAATCCGATAATGGGCAAGGTATCAAGTTCGATCTGATTTGTTTGTGCTTGGCGAATTAAAATTAAAACGTTTAAAGATGCAAAACTATCTCGATCTAATGTTTGTAATTCTTCTAACTGTTCAAAAGTAAAACAGCTTATTTTTTCTTGACTATCTCCTAAATTTTCGCAGATATAAAAGGAATAGTTAATCGGCAAATCCAAAGACATGTAAAGACGAGCGATCGCAGCAGGATTGTTATTATCGTCTGTTAATAAAGCAATCTTTTCCTTTCCTTGTTTTAACAGTCTAATCAATTCATCATTGCTGCGTCCATGAACGCTGATTAGATGAGCATCTTGCCAAGAAATTTTTAAGCGACTAAAACTCAACTGGATCGAACTGATATGGGGATAAAACTGGATTTGTTCTGAATCAAAATTGGCTAACAATAATCTTCCTAAGCCAAAAAAGAGCGGATCTCCACTAGCCAAAACAACGATTGAGCAATTTTTGGCAGCGAAGTCAGCTATTTCATCGATACCTGTCTTTAAATTAGTTAGATCGATTTTCTTTCCTCGATGCTGGGGAAAATAGCTTAGATGGCGTTTGCTTCCTGCTAGAATGCTAGCCTGTTCAATTACTTTGCTAACAGACGCAGTCAAACCATCCGCACCGTCTAAACCAATACCGACTACCGCAATTATCACTATATTTAGTTTTGCTTATTAAATAGTCTAAAGCCTATATATAAAACTAAACCAGCGAATCCGAGGGTGACAATGCTGCTAACAACATGCAGTACTGCACCCACAATTGAAAAACCTAACCATACTCCACCAATAGCTACAGCAGCCTTGCCAACCTGGGGTAAAGTAGCAAACCAGGCTTTACTAGAATCAATCCATCCTTTTACTTGGGGAGAAGGATCGATGTCTATTTGGGGGAAAACAGATTTAGTCGCAAACTCTTGAGACTTAGAGGTAGTTTTCTGGTTAATTTCTGCTTCCATTTCATCTAGCTTGCTTTGTAAATCGCGCTCTGGAAAACTCATGACTATTTAACTCTTCTTTGGGCTAAAATGCTCTTACTCTTTAAGGGTAGCAAACAAAACATAGCTGGGGCTGTCGAAATTTCCGCCCTAATCTCAAGTTGCAATTATTAAATATTGCGGAATAACATATATAAATGTTTCAGACGCAGTATTTATATATTAATAATAATTACGGATTAAGATTGTTGAAATTGTAGTGAAAAATTCATGTTAGAAGCAATACTGTTTGATTTAGATGGAACTCTGGCTGATACTGATTCGATTCACTTTGCAGTCTGGCAAGATATTTTGGTCAGGTTTGAACTTGATATCGATCGCACTTTTTATCAACAGCGTATTTCAGGAAGAACTAATTCGAAAATCATTAAAGACATTATTCCCCAATTGACTTTAGAAGATGCTTGGAAACTAGCTACAGAAAAAGAAGAAACCTATCGGCGTGTGGCAAATTCCCTCAAACCAACTCCAGGGTTGGATAGGCTGTTGCGTCTGACAGATGATGCCGTAATCAAAAGAGCAGTAGTTACCAATGCACCAGAAGACAATGCTGTCTATATGCTCAAGGTATTGCATTTAACAGATACATTTCCCACCGTTATCATGGCTAAAGATGCACCTCCTGGGAAACCCGATCCTGCTCCTTATAAATTAGGATTGAGCCGTCTGGGAATGATAAATGCCCAAAAAGCGATCGCTTTTGAAGACTCGACTGCGGGTATTCAGTCGGCTGTCGGTGCGGGAATATACACTATTGGTATTACTTCTAGTCATTCTGCTGAAGATTTACTCAATGCTGGTGCAAGCATGACCATTAAAGACTTTAATAATCCTCAACTATGGCAGTTATTAAACTCTTTAGTCCCTGGTAATACCGCAAAAACCACATAAATTATGGATCACTATTTAGCATTTAGCAAAGCTTAGAGCTTGTAGCCCCAAAAACTATAGATTAGTAGAGATGGCTACGGTAGGACATGTGGGAATGCACTGCTCACATACAATACAGCGCGATCGCCGAAAATCTAAGCGAAAAGTTTCTGGATTCAAGACTAATGCTTGAGTAGGACATACTCCCGTACATAGTCCACAGTCTACACAAAGATCCTCATTAATGACAATTTCTCCACTGGCAGAATAGACGCTAATATCCCTGATTCGCATCCATTCAATCGCAGCATCAATTTGGTCAATATCTCCTTGAAGCTCAACGACAAGTTTACCAATTTGATTAGGTGCAACCTGAGCGCGAATGATATTAGCTGCTACATTAAAATCTTTTGCCAAACGATAGGTAAGGGGAATTTGAATTGCTGTTTTGGGAAAAATTATTGTGACCCGTTTTTTCATAGGATTGACTACTCAATAAAGAAAGTTGGCTTGTAGCCTAGAACTTTTGGTGAAACAATAGGAATATTAACAATCATTAAGCAAACAGAGAATTCTTTTATGGATCGAGGCAAAATTATCGCTATATTTACAGGGGCAGTTTCAATTTTAATTGCGATCGCCTATTTAGTATTAGTTCAATTATTAGATTTTCGCGGAGAAATGATTCCCGCACCCGTCAGTCAATTACCATTCATTATCCACCAATTATTCTAATTCTTCCCCATTCCTCAGATAGTGCGTATTAACACTAGATATAAAATTAAACGGTGATTAAATCTGTGGGAAAACACTATGGCAAGAGCAAAACAAACAGCTTAAGTTAGATGAGTTCATTTAGTCGCTGGCTGAACACTCCATGCTCAGGGATGCTATTCAAAAGCAAGTAATTCACAAATTCTCCTTTATAGAGAGTCTAAAACTACCTCAAAATGCGAGTGTAGCAGATAGAGTTTCTCAAGAAATTGATGTCGATCAGGCTTTCAATTTCGTACCACAGGCAAATTTTAAGTCTGCCCACGTTCAGGAAAAAGTTGCAGCACCTAATACAAATATAAATCAGCAAGATTCTGCCCTTGTATCTACTGTATCTACTGGCATAAAAAATGACACACTAGCTCATTTATCCAACTCAGATCCCTCTGAATTAGACATAACAGAGATAGTCAGGCATTCTGCTTTAAATTATCCACCAGATAATTATCTACAAAAGAATCATAATTACTTGGGAAAAATCTTGTTTGCTCTTGCCTGTAGTTATTGCTTATTCGTTGTTTGGTGGCTATTCGGGCATCAGGGTAGTAAGTTTGTTACCCATATGATGGGAGGAAAACATATTACTCTATCTAAATCCGATCTTAAATTTATCGATAGCATGGAGAGATCGCTTGATACTATAGAACGGGAATTAGATGCAAAAAAATCTGATTCTGAGGCAGAAAATCAGGTCGTATATGTTCCTGTATATACCCCGAAAAATCGCACACCCACTCCTCCTCAAACCGCCGCAGTGGCTCAACCTCAACCTGCACCTATAGAAGCACTTAAAATTCCTGCACCGCCTCCTCTACCCGCACCTGCTCCTGTAGCTGAAAACAATTCTCCTCAACCATCGGCAACAACAGGGGCAATAGCATCTACTCAACCAGTCACTAAACATACTCTGACTGGAATTTTAGAGCTAAGTCCAGGACAATCAGCAGCCTTGGTCAAAGTTAATGGTCAAACTAGAAGATTTTGGTTAGGAGAAGAAATAAGCAACAGTGGTTGGATTTTGGATTCTGTCACCAATCAGACTGCTAAAATAAACCGTCAGGGACAAATTCGTTCAATTGCCGTAGGGGAAACATTCTAAGAGAAGTGAGTGTAACAGGGACTGGGGATTAGGGAATAAAATGTTAGTAATTAGTAATTAGTAATTAGTAATTAGTAACCAGTAATCATTCATGCCCAATACCACCTGGACAAGACGACACATTCTGTCGCTGATCGACTTTTCCGCTGAGGAATACGATACAGTTTTGCAAACTGCTGCGGGATTTCAAAAAGTACTTTCAGGAAGGACGAAGAAAGTTCCCGCACTCCAGGGTAGGGTTGTGGCAAATATGTTCTTTGAGCCTTCTACTCGCACCCGTAGTAGTTTTGAACTAGCTGCAAAAAGACTTTCGGCAGATATATTGAACTTTTCTCCAGGAAATTCTTCCTTGACTAAAGGAGAGACAATTTTAGATACGGCTAAGACATATCTAGCAATGGGTGCAGACATTATGGTGATTCGCCATAAAGAAGCAGGAGTCCCCCAAGCGATCGCCATGGAGATGGATCGATTAAACTCTGGGGTCACAATTCTTAATGCGGGGGATGGGCTGCATCAACACCCTTCTCAGGCTTTGTTAGATTTATTTACTCTGACTTATTTACTAGATCGAGATAATCCTCGGATAGAATTATTAGAAGGTAAGAAAATTGCGATCGTCGGCGATATTTTTCATTCGAGGGTAGCTCGTTCTAATATTTATAGCCTCACTACAGCGGGTGCAGAGGTTCATCTTTGCTCACCACCAACTTTGCTGCCAAAAGAGTTTTTGAAGTTGGTAACAGAGGAATCTAAAGGCAAATTATTTGTTCATTGGGAATTAGATCCTGCTCTTGAAGATGCTGATTTTGTAATGACTCTACGATTGCAAAAAGAAAGAATGACGGCTAATTTTATTCCCAGTCTACGGGAATATCATCAATTGTTTGGCATTACCCGCGATCGCCTTGAAATATGTAATCCTAATGTTAAGATCCTCCATCCTGGCCCGACAAATCGTGGTGTAGAAATTACTTCAGACTTGATGGACGATCCCAATTTAAGTTTAATTCCGCAACAGGTAACTAGTGGAGTAGCGACTCGCATGGCGTTATTGTATTTAATTGGGATTAGCGACAGTTAGAACCTCGCAAATTATCATTTTCAATCACACTATAGATTGACTAATTTGTGAGTCCGTCATAAGCCGATTTATTCATCAATAGCGTATTGATTCTTCTTAGCTATGACTAGAGAATAAGATATTGCTGCATATATTGCCCAAAAAGAACTGTTCATGGTGGTTATAGTACCTTCAGTTAAATTAGACAACAAAATATAGGTTAAAAAAAGCAGGGGCCAAAATCCTTCTGGAGAGTTGGTTTTTCTGAGTAACGCCAAAGATTGACTGGTGGTACTTATAAAACCTATTAAAAAAACGCTCAACCCTACCACTCCAATAGAAAGCCAAATGTCTAAAATCCATTGTGAGCATAAATCACAGGAATTGTCATTGCTAACTGTACATATCCAGAAGGACCATCATAGCCATTCCAAAACGCAGCCAATCCAAAACCAAGCCAAGGGTGTAGCTGTATCTGATCCCAAACATACCGCCAAATGTCTGTTCTACCTGATAAAGTTGTATCTTTGCCGACAAGACCAACTAAAGAATCTGAACCTACATAGCCAGCAATCCAAATCAAAATGGCAAAACCAATAAAAGTTACGGCTAAGATGGCTGAAATCATTACTTCATATCGCCATCTCAATACCCGATAAATCAGACATAATAGCAACATGACGACGAAAGTTCCCAAAGCTGTCGTTGACTGGGACATGACCATCGCTATACAGTTAAGAATCAATAATCCCCAATAAATCCAGCTATATCTTTCACCGCGAAAAGCGTTCAACAGGAAAATAACTCCCCCAGGAGCCATAAAAGCACCAAATTGGTTTTTGTGGGTAAATACACCCCGCAAAGCACCTTCATGTACTTCGCTCATTAATCCATATTGGGGTATGGCTACCACCAATACAAAACTGAGAATCAATAAAAATCCATAGGTCCAGGCGAGCAAATCCATCTGTTGACGGAGAGTATAGCGGGTTGCTAAATATAGTCCAAAGCTAGTAGTACCCAGAGCGTAAACAGCAAATCTCATGGTCTGACTGGGATTAATCGACCAAAAATAAGAAAAACAATTGACCCCCATCAAGATCCACAGGAATTTATTACTGGAAAATACAGAAAAAAAGCTTTTCCATCTTATTGCCAGAAGGACAAAGGTAACAAGATAAATTAAGAGCGATAGTTTGGCATTAATCGACAGATCGAAACTGCTCATATCTACGCCATCTCCCTCATTAGCTCCTTTAGTTAGGATCAAAGGCACGACCGCATTAGAAATATGAACTAAAGAAAGCATTGAAAAAACAAATTCAAAAATTCTCAGTATAATACCTGAGCTTTTTGTTGGTATATAAATACTACTCATATAGGATTTATTGATAACTGATGTGTATCAGTATTATAAAGGTGTAGAGATCGCATTACCAACACAGCAATCAATCTTGTTGTAATAATTTTTAGTTAGAAAAATGCTTTTAGCCAACAATAATTACCAAAAATTTCTGTTGACTAAACATAGTAAATAGAGAGTGAAGGGAATTAAATATTAATTAAGTTTAGTTGAGCGTTTCTACCTTATTTATTAATCTTGAAGTCAACAAAAAAACGGCTATTAAACTAAACTTCATCCAAGAAGGAAACTTTAGAACCTTGTAATATAGCTATCGATTCTTCAACAATCTCGATAATTGTGGGAATAAAAGATACACCATAGCAAGATGGTTTTAATACAAAATTGAAAGGATCGCAATCTCTAACTATTATTTTTCCTGGCAGTGGAGGATTTGCTGGCACTAATCTTAAGCAGCGAGCTTCTGCGGCTATCTTACGAACATCCTCAACATTTTGTTCAATTTGCTGCCGTAGCTGATGTTGATCGGCTAAATCATGATGTCCATTTAACCAGCTATACAGGTTTCCTCTAAATGCTATTAATAATCTGATTTTTTCTAAAACCGCTTTTTCGGACTTAGTATTTTTCATAAGTATATCGATTGGCAAATAGTGTGTCGTATTTGCTCTCGTTTAGAAATTATTTCAATTTTATATACTAATTAATTCTAGTTAACTTAAAGCAAAGATTAAAGTATAGTTTTTCAATCTTAATATAAGCCTTTAATTTACGGTAATTTGCTGGTTTTATTTACAGTCACAAAATCGCTAAGACTAATAGTATGATCTACTTGAGAATATCAGTCCAGCAGTGGGAAGAGAAATGGCGTTGCTTAATCAAGACATGAATTATGTTTCAAATCAGCAACACCTAAAAACCAAAAGCTTGTACTCGCATTCAGTCCTATTCTAAGAATGGCTCACAGCCATGCAAAGGCAAAATTAAATTAAAATATGTAGATATGACAACATATTTAATGCGAAAGTAAAGCTAGAATTTTATAAATATATTTTTAGATAACAAAACCTTTAATATTCGTAGTCATGGTAAGCTTCACAACCCAATCTAAATCTCAGCCAAACAAGCCAAAAAATATTTTATCAGCATCAGAATTAAAGGTTTTCAACGAACGTTCCGACAAAAATGGATTAATCCAATTATCAAAACATCTTGGCGTGATGGCGATCAGTGGTTATTTATGGCTGACTCCTGACAACTGGTTGGTAAAAATACCCGCTTTAATAATTTATGGTTTTAGTCTGGCTGCCATGTTTGCAGTAGTACACGAATGTGGTCATCGCACTGCTTTTGCCAATAACCGCCTCAACGACATCGTTGCTTGGTGGGGAGGAGTTTTATCTGGCTACAATAGTACCTTTTATCGTCGCTATCATAAATGGCATCATCGTTATACCCGCATAGAAGGAAAAGATCCAGAACTCGAAGATCCTCAACCAAGCAATTTATTAGAGTATATTACAGAAATCAGCGGTTATAACTGGTGGTTGGGCAAATTAAAGACTCATTATCGAGTAGCGACAGAAAAGCTGGATAATATGTCTTATATTGCTGAAAATGCGGAAAAAGAAGTAATTAACTCTACCCGTTTGCAGCTTGCAGTTTATGGTGTTGCGATCGCCTTTTCTATCGCAGCCAGACAACCTTGGTTTATTACTTACTGGTTAATACCTCTAGCCGTAGGACAACCTATTTTGCGCTTTATTTTACTCGCCGAACATACAGGATGTACCAAAGATAATAATCGTCTAGCCAATACCCGCACTACTTTAACTTGGTTTCCATTGCGGATGATGATGTGGAATATGCCCTTTCATGCAGAACACCATCTTTATCCTTCTATGCCCTTCTATGCCTTGCCTAAAGCTCATCAGGAGTTAAAAGAACATTTTGAAGTTGTTGATAATGGTTATTTAAAAGTAAATCGAAATATTATTAAAAATTTTAATTGCATTACCTGAATTTATGCCGTTTAAAGATTTATCTAAAACAGAACAGGATATTATTTATCAGTGTCTTGAAGCTACTGTAGACGGATCTTTTTTTCCTGACTGGGAATTCCACGCTTTATTTGGTTTGACTCGTCAGGAAGTCGAACCGATAGTAATAGACTGGTCAATAGTGGATAAAAATTCATCTCTTGCTATTTTAGCTATCAATAATTCCCTCAATAATCTACTAGGTTATCCCCATAAATGCGATCGAGAATGGCATAATTTTATATCTGTTTCTCCTCAAGAATTAAAAACTATTTATAGTAAATGGAAAAGAGAAAATTAATATATTCAGATAATATACTGTAGTTTGATTTAGGCTGATTTTTTGATGTAATAACCAATATAGTATGAAGTTTATAAATAATTATTTTATAGCCATAGAAAAATTTAAATTATTTAACAATTCTATGGTTATAAGTATTAGCTTGTTTATGATAATTATGATAGTTATAATCATAGTTGATAATTTTTTATACAAAGTAGAGAACAAATTATTTATTTCGGATAGCTTAGGCGATCTGGCAATAAAGCTATTATTTATGCTGACAGAACTTATAATTATTAATTTAATATTTATTTTCTTGGGTTGGTTGCTTTTTTCAAATGTTGCTAAAAGCTATTATTTGTTTTATCAAATTTCTTTGGTTTTAAATTTTGTTTTTACCTTATTAAAGTTTTCTTTAAAATTATTTTATTTTATTAGAGCAAAATCATAAAATACCTTTGGAGGACCGCATCTTATTCTCCATAATGCGACCAAACAGAAACCACCTTTACTATTTTGTTTTTTTCATCTATCGAATAAACCAAACGATGCTGAATATTAATACGTCGAGAATAATAACCTTGTAAATCGCCAGAAAGTTTTTTACATGGTGGTAGATAGGGATTTTGCTTAAGAACTTCAATCAGTTGATTAACATTGGCAGCTAAATTAGCAGATCGTAGTTTTTTAGCATCTTTTAAAGCTTTGCGAGAAAACTTAATTGTCCAAGCCATTTAACTCATTCATAAATTCTGCTTCTGATACCCATTCATCATCTGCTTCAGCTTGCTTTATAGAATCTTTCATGCCTGGAATAGACTCTAAATACAAAGTCTCTTGTATACTTTCCCAATCATCTTTAGAGATTAATACCCCATCTCCTTTACGAGAGGTAATAATACAAGGTTCGCTTTCTTGGTTAACTTGTTCTAGTAACTTAAATAGATTAGCTCTAGCGTGACTTGCAGTATGAATATCCATAATTTTACTGTTAGCTATTGTACTGTTTATTGTACCTCTATTAATCTTTAATGATTGCAAGGCAATTAAAAAAACAAATTTCAGTATGCAAGCAAGCCAATTTACTCTTGAAAACTTCAACTTACAATGCGAGGCAACATTACCCAAAGCAAATATTGTTTACAAAACCTATGGCGAGTTAAATAGCGATCGCTCTAATGTAATACTATATCCCACTTCCTACGGCGCACAGCATACAGATATAGAATGGCTAATCAAGCCCGATGGCATCCTCGACCCAAGTCAGTATTTTATTATCATTCCGAATATGTTTGGGAATGGCTTATCTAGTTCTCCCAGCAACAACCCAGACAGTAAACTGGCAGAATCTGGTTTTTACTTCACCCATCTAGATAATATTCGCGCTCAAAAGCAATTACTAGATTCTTTAGGAATTGAAAAACTGGCTTTAGTATATGGTTGGTCAATGGGGGCGCAACAGGCTTATCATTGGGGTGCATTACATCCAGAAATGGTAGAAAGAATTGCTGCTGTCTGTGGTACTGCCAAAACTACCGATCACAATAAAATATTCTTACAAAGCTTGCGTACTGCCTTGACAGCCGATCCTGCCTGGAATGGGACTAAATTTGAAGCCATACCTAATAGAGGTTTTAAAGCTTTTGCCCGTATCTATGCAAGCTGGGCAGCCTCTCAGGCTTACTATCGGCAAGGCATATATTATCAGTTTGGTTATGATTCCCTAGAAGATTATTTAGTTAGAGGTTGGGAAGCTAATTATCGTCAGAGCAATCCCCATAATTTGTTGTCAATGATTGATACATGGTTGCACTGCGATGTGAGTAATAATTCAATCTATCAGGGAGATTATAAAAAGGCACTAAAGTCAATTACTGCTAGAACTTTATTCATGCCTTCAATCACAGATTTATACTTTACTCCTGAAGACTGTAAAGCCGAAGCCGATTTGATACCCAATGCTGAATATCTGCCTATTCCCTCAATTTGGGGACATCGGGCGGGAAACCCCTATCAAAATTCTGAAGATGAAAGGTTTATTAGAAAAGCGACAATAGAATTACTCAATAAATAAAGATTAGCTCCATAAAATATGGATTATACTCCAGAACAAATACTGTCAGTTTTAGATCGATGCTGTAGCTGGTTAGATTTTCCGATGCTGGATAATGGCTATATATATTTAGCAGCAACTAGATTATCTCTTTATCGTTCGGACAATGACTGGGCATTAGTTATTGAAGTATTTGGCTTTTCTCCTAGATATGGAACACCAAGCACAGATATTTATACTTTTGCTAGTTCTCTACATAATCGACCTAAACCAGAACAATTTCCGAATCGCAAAGCATACGAGCTACATCTTACTAACTCTCCTCATAGTGGAGGAAGTTCCATCGATCCGATTGAATACGATGAAAATGAATGGATCGATCCTGAAAATTCTGAATATTTATTAGATATTGGAAGTTATATTTTAAAAGAAGAAAAGTATAAACTACCTACTAAAGAAGCATATCGACTTTTAAACATAGAATTAGAAGATTCTCAAGTAAAGATTTTTGAATTTTGTCGATATTTAGCTGCTACTGCAAGAGATAAAGTATTGGCAACCGAACGAGAAAGAAGACATAATGTTTTACCAGGGATGAAACAAATTATACAGTTGGAAGAATGGCATCACCCAGATTTAGCCAATGGCGAAATTCCAAGTAAATCAGAAACTTTTCAACAATTGGCTAAGGTTCTTTGTACTGGAAATACTGACTATTATCATCCCACAGAACTACCTAATACAGATTGGCGAAATTGGTTAGAGGGAGGAACTTTATGAAATTCAGAGTAATTAATGTTATGTTTACTGACTTTTATTAATTACTTTATCTATATTTTCGGGGCTATGATATAGATTTTCAATGTTTATTTCTAAGCTATCATTCCACCATTCAGGAATAGCAGCAGAATAGTGAAGATACTTACGACAGTTACTACACCATTGCCAAAGACTACTACTTCCAA
>Ga0115031_1001266_pt1 | contig 18883 bp, 21 predicted proteins | sample Maine_Asex4_meta_FD_87301 | JGI IMG/M metagenome (GOLD analysis project Ga0115031, IMG submission 87301) | Marine algal microbial communities from Maine, USA - Maine_Asex4_metaG | ecosystem: Host-associated > Algae > Red algae > Unclassified | place: Maine, USA | collected 2015-01-05
CCGTCGAAGTACTGGATGTTCCTGCCGGCGCTGCTGCTGCTGGCGGGCGTGGTGATGCTGCAACGGCGGCGTGCGCAGCGTGGTGGCGGACGGCCGGTGACCCGGGAGGCGGCGGCGGCCGGCAACGCATCGCCACGGCCGGACGCATCGAAGAGCAGGTAGCCGGCCATGCACGACACGATCAGCGCACCGAGCGCACCGATCGCCAGTTCCAGCCACGGTGCCCCGCCGTGCTCGTCCCGTGGGTCGGAGCCGCTCGAAGGACCAGCCTCGCCGTGGCGGCCCCGAGCGCGCCGGGCAAGGCCAGCACGGCCGTCATGTGCAGCGCCTGGGCCGGTTCGAGACCGTCCGTGCGCCCGAACAGCCACAGCACCAGCAGGCTCGTCAGCAGCACGGGCGCGTAGCCCGGCAGCGTCAGGCTCAGCCAGGAGGGCAGCCGCACGGTGCCGGCCCCCCCGTCGTGCTGCCCCTTGAAATCGAGTGCGTAGACGAACGCGTGCAGGAGCACGAGCGACGCCAGCATCAGACCGAGCGCATGGATCACGATGATCGAGTCGCACAGACCGATGTTGCGGCGAAAGCCGCCGTACCGGGCGAAGCCGGTGAGCAGGGGAACGGCGAGCGACCGCATCAGTGCCAGGCGCTCCGCTGGCATGGTGAAACCGAGCGTCCACATCTCCATGGTCATAGCAGCGGCAGGCCGAACAGCACGGCACCGGCCAGTGCCCGCGCCACGGCCCGGCAGCAGGCGCGGGTGGCGAAGGGCCGTGCGCCGGTCAGGGTCATGCACCGTCTCTCCACGTTGCGGGGCGACCGAGCGGTGGCCGCCACGCCGACCGCCCACCGTACGCGGGTAATTCCTACGACAGGATCATTGCGGGCTTCCGACGATCCCACGATGAGCGCCATCGACCTGCCCGCGCCGGGCACGGGTCAGCCACGAGGACAGGCCATCGTGTATCCCGACCTCCCCCTTCCCCGAGGACGCCGCACCGCACCGTCCCCGTCTTCCTACCGTGACGGCTCGGTGCGCGAGGAGCGCAACGCCCTGTGGCTCACCCTCGGCGCCGGTGCGGTGCTCGGCGCCGTCGGTGCGGCCTGGTACGCGCAGCGGCAGAACGAGCAGCAACGCTTTCAACGCCCGCCCGACAGTGCACCCCTGCGCACCTCGCGGGTACAGCCGGATCGGTCACGACCGCTGACCGGACGCACCGTCACCATCGGCAAGCCGCGCGCCGAGGTCTACGCCTTCTGGCGCGACTTCTCCAACATCCCGCGCTTTCTCGAACACGTCGAGTCGATCCAGAGCACGGGTGACGGCACGCACCGCTGGACCATCGAGACCGGCAGCGGTCGCGAGATCGTCATGGACACGCGGATCGTGCACGACGTAGAGAATGAGGAGGTCGTCTGGCGCACCGTCGAGGGCTCCGACATCGAGTCCGAGGGGCGGGTGCTGTTCCGGGACGCCCCCGGCGACCGCGGCACCGAGGTCGTCGCGACGGCGCACTACCACCAGCCGGGCGGTGCGCTCGGCGGGGCGGTCGCCAAGCTGTTGCAGGTCGATCCGAAGACGCAGATCCGCCGGGGGCTCAAGCGCCTGAAGATGCTGATGGAAACCGGCGAGATCAGCACCGCCGCCAACCGCGTCGCCGACGCTGCGAGACCTTAGAACCGATGCGCGCACTCACCTGGCACGGCAAGCACGATGTCCGCATGGACACCGTCCCCGATCCCGAGATCGTCAACCCGCGCGATGCGATCATCGAGGTCACCTCCACCGCCATCTGCGGCTCCGACCTGCACCTCTACGATGCGGTGATTCCGGGACTGCAGTCGGGCGACATCCTCGGTCACGAGTTCATGGGCCGCGTGGTCGAGACCGGTTCGAAAAGCACCCTGACCAAGGGCCAGCGCGTGGTCGTGCCGTTCACGATCTCGTGCGGCCAGTGCTTCCACTGCCGGTTGCAGCAGTTCTCCGCCTGCGACAACTCCAATCCGGCCGACAACCAGGACCTGTCCGAGCCGTTGTTCGGCCACCCGGTCAGCGGCCTGTTCGGTTATTCCCACCTGACCGGCGGCTATCCCGGCGGCCAGGCCGAGTACGTGCGCGTGCCCTACTCCGACGTCGGCCCGATCGTGATCCCCGACGGGCTCGACGATGACGACGTGCTGTTCCTGTCGGACATCCTGCCCACCGGCTGGATGGCGGCGGAGAACGCGCAGATCGAGCAGGGCGACACGGTTGCGGTATGGGGCTGCGGCCCGGTCGGGCTGTTCGCGACCCAGAGCGCCCTGCTGATGGGTGCCCACCAGGTCATCGCCATCGACTGCTACCCCGGTCGGCTGGCGCTGGCCGAGGGGCTCGGTGCGAAGACCATCGACTACAAGCGCACCCACGTGCTCGATGCGCTGATGGAGATGTCCGGCGGGATCGGTCCGGATGCGGTCATCGATACGGTCGGCATGGAGGCGCACGGGTTCGCGTTCGACACGATCATGGACAACGTCAAGCAGACGGTGGGCATGGGGGCGGACAGCGGGCACGCCCTGCGCGAGGCGATCCTCGCCTGCAGGAAGGGCGGGCGCATCTCGATGCCGGGGGTCTACGGCGGCATGCTCGACAAGTTCCCGCTCGGTGCGCTGATGGAGAAGGGCCTGCAGCTGAAGACCGGGCAGACGCACACCCAGGCGTACACGAAGGATCTTCTGAAGCGCATCGGCGAGGGCGAGATCGACACCACCTTCATGATCAGCCACCGCCTGCCGCTCGAGCAGGCACCGCGCGGCTACGACAACTTCGCCAACCACCAGAACGACTGGACCAAGGTGGTGCTCAAGCCCGGCATGGCCGAGGACGGCATCGGTACGGCCTGACGAAGGGGGCCGGGCGTGCGGTACTGCCGCGTGCCCGACCTACCCGTTCCGGTCTCGGTAGACGGGTGCGGCATCGAGAACGGCACGGTCCAGGTCGCACACGAACTCGAACCCGTCCTCCTGCAGCGCCCTGACCTGCAGGCGCTCCCAGGCGATGGCGACCGGCTTCTCGGCCACGCCCAGGAACCCCCCCACGCCCACCACCAGTGCCACGATCCGTCCGTCGCGGGAGAGGATGGTATCGGTGACATCGCCCAGCAGCTCGCCATCGGGGGTGACGACCTCGATCGCTCCGAGTGCGGAGGCGAGCATGGTGTCGGCGGCACGCTGCACGATCACGCCGTCGGACGCGGACCCCTGCGCAACGACCGGCGCCCGTGCCGTCCAGATCGAGACGATCAGCAGGCCACCTGCCAGTGCCTGTGACCGGGGTGCCTTCACGCCCTGCGCTCCGATGCGAGCCGCTTGACCCGTTCGACGCACCACACCACCACCGGTGCGACGGCACACCCGATGAGCACCTGGCAAGAGGTGGTGACGAGCACTTCAGGCAACGGGTCGCCGCCTCCGGCACCGGCGAAGGTGACGATCGTGGCCACCACGGCGGCGAACAGGTAGTCGGCCGAACGCGTGGCGAGCGCACCGGTGATCAAGCCCACCAGCAAAAAGTGCAGGGACGGTATGCCGGTCAGCAGCGTTGCCAGATACGCACCGGCGAAACCGAGCGCGATGCCCACCGCCAGGGCCACGATCTTCTTGATCACCGCCTGCAACGAGGCGAACGGCGGACTGGTGGCGATGTAGGCTGCCGAGATCACCGCCCATGTCGGTTCGTCGAAACCGCTGGCGCGCGAGACCAGATCGGCCAGGAACATCGCCGTGGCGACCTTCACGCCGAGCGACAGCCAGTGATCGTCCTCGGCGGATTCGGGCGGGTGGTACCGCTCGGGGGACGTCGTGCCGAGTCGTGCGTTTCCCGCTCTCCCCCTCACCGTCTGCGCAACGCTGCGGATGCGCCCGCCAGCACGAGCGCACCGAACGCGAGGGTCGCCACCGGGTGCATCTGGGCGGTGAGCAGCAGGCTGGTGCGACGCGGACCGATACCGGGCACGATCGGCGGCATGTCGGCACGTTCCTCCAGATCTCGGGCCGGCGAGTGCAGGTTGTCGCGCATGCCGGTGCGCGGCGGGCTGGACGAACTCTGCAGGAAACGGCCCGCCGCCTTCATGGCGGCATCGGTCACCGCCGGTGCGATCTGTCCGAGCTTGCCGACGATCCAGCCACCGCCACCGATCACCAGATCGCGCGGATCGTTCTCGCAGGCGTGCTCGATGGCGGTGGCGATGAGGGCGGGATCGTAGGACGGGGGAGGATTGCGGGTGCCTTCCGAGTCCATGTAGCTGCGGGCGTGTTCCATGTAGGTGGTGTCGACCGCGGGCGGCTTGATCAGGGTGACCGAGACCGGCTCGCCCGCCTCCTCCAGTTCCATGCGCAGCGAATCGGTGAACCCCTTCACCGCCGCCTTCGAGGCGGAGTACGGACCCTGGAAGATCATCGCCCGGTCCGAGAGCACCGAGCCGAGGTTGATCAGCTTGCCGACGGTGGTCGCGCCCGCTTGCCGCTGGCGCGCGAACTGCGCCACCGCCTCGAGCGAACCGGCGACCACGCCCCAGTAGTTGGTGTCGAACAGGCGGCGCTGGTCCTCCCACGGCACGTCCGTGGCCGCGCCGTAGATGGCCACGCCCGCATCGTTGATCCAGGTGTCGATGCGACCGTAGTGCGCCACCGCCTGTTCGCACAGGGTCGTGACCGCCTCGCGATCGCCGACATCGGTCGGCACCGCGATGGCCTCCCCGCCCTCGGCCTCGATCTCGCCCACAAGCTCGTCCAGCGCATCGGCGTTGCGGGCGACCAGCACCAGCTTCGCACCGCGCCTGGCCAGCAACCGGGCGGTGACCAGTCCGATACCGGACGATGCGCCGGTCAGCACGACGACCTGCTTTTCGAGGGGCTTGAACGTGGGCATGGGTTCGAGAAGATGCTTGTCGGTGGGACGCACACGGTACGTTCACGGGCACGACGCGAAGCCGGCACCTCGCACCGGCTGCAACATTGACGCGACCCGTGACGCGGTCCGTGTCGGTGCGCTCCGCCCCGCGGTGTCCGCAGGCCCGATCGACGAGATCGGATCGCCGGGCACGCATCATTCGGGACGAACGGTGCACGATCTTGCTTGGGGCAGGGTATTTGTTGCAGGACGGCGACACCGCAGCCAGCCGCGGGAAGATTCTCGCGCTCTCCACCCACCACACCAGACAGAGGGCGCGACGATGTTCTACCACGACGGCGGAAAGCTCCAGTACGAAGTTCGGGTGGACAAGCCCGACCCCGTGTTCGCGAACGCGCTCCAGCAGGCGATCGGCGGCATCCAGGGCGAGATCCGCGTGTGCCTCCAGTACCTGTTCCAGGCCTGGGGTGCCCGCGGTCCGGTCAAGTACCGGGACCTGCTCATCGAGACCGGTACCGAGGAGATGGGCCACATCGAGATGCTCGCCACGGCGGTGGCGATGAACCTGGAAGGTGCCCCGCTGGAGCAGGAGAAGGCGGCCGGGGATCCGATCGCGCTGGCGGCGATGGGCGGCATGAACATCCAGCACGCCATCACCACCTGCATGGCGGCCATGCCGGTGGATGCGAGCGGCAATCCGTTCAACTGCAGCCACGTCTACGCCAGCGGCAACATCGCCGCCGACATGCTCGCCAACGCCATGGCCGAGTCCACCGGACGGATGCTGGCGGTGCAGCTGTTCAAGATGACCGATGATGCCGGCATGAAGGACATGCTGCGCTTTCTCGTCGCACGCGACACGATGCACCAGAACCAGTGGATGGCCACCTGGGAGGAACTCGGCGGTCGCGACAACCACCCGATCCCGAACAACTTCCCGCTCTCCGAGGAGGAGGACGAGTTCGCCTCGACGTTCTTCACGTTCGGCAAGGACGACTCGGTGCCTTCCCCCGATGGGCTGTGGTCCGAGGGCAACAGCTTCGGCGGCAACCACGAGCTCAAGAAGAAGCGCATGGAGCCGCGCGGGCAGAAGCCCGACCTGGGCAAGGCGAGCCCGCGGGCCGCGGTCCAGAAGGGGCAGGAAGGGTTGGTGGACAAGGTGCTCGGTTCGCTGTGAGGCGGGGATCCGGAGACGGCGGGCGAAGACCGGGGCGATGGGACGTACCCTGAGCGGTACCGCGATCTCCCGGACGCGCCACGAACTGCTGCGACGGCTCAACACCGCTCCCTGGGCGGGAAACGTGGTGCGCTGGAGTCACCGGTCGGGCACCTTGCCGACGGCGGTCGATGCTGTCATCGCCGTACCGGCGTGCAACGAGGAGGCACGCATCGAGGCCTGCCTGGAGGCGTGCGCGCGCTCCGCCTCCCTGTCGGGGTTGGCGGTTCGCATTCTCGTGCTCGTCAACGGTACCGATGACGGCACGTCACGACGTGCCCTTGCCTGGGCGGCACGCCCGCACCGATCGCTGACGCTTGTCGAGGTGGACTTCGTGCCGGACCTGGCCCATGCCGGTGCCGCGCGTCGCCTGGTCATGGAACTGGCGGGAGCAAATGCCGCTCCGGACACCGTGCTGCTGACCACGGATGCCGATGCGCAACCGTCGGCCCGGTGGGTCGGGGATTGCGTCGAGCACCTGCGTACCGGTACCTCGCTGGTGTGCGGCCGGGTGGCACTGGATCCCGACGAGGAGGCACGGTTGCCCCCGCACGTGCTGGCGGTCGGGCACATCGAGCATCGCTACCGACAGCTGTCCCAGGAACTGGAGCGGTTGATGGATCCCGATCCCTGGAATCCGCATCCGCATCACGGTACGGCGTCGGGCGCCAGTCTTGCCATCCGGGTGCAAGACCTTCGGGCGGTCGGGGGCGTTCCGCTGCTGCGGTGCGCGGAGGACAAGGCACTGGCACGCCGGGTGCGCGCGCACGCGCTGCCGGTGGTGTTCACGCACGATGCGCAGGTGACGGTGTCGTGCCGAACGGTGGGGCGTGCACCGGGCGGCATGGCGGACACGCTCGCGCAACGCGCCCACGACCTCGATCCGTCGTGCGACGAGCAGTTGGAGAGCGCCGCATCGCTGCACGCGCGCCTGGCGATCCGGGCGCGCCTGAGGCGGGCGTGGCCGCGGCCGGACACGCGTACCGCTGCGTTGATCGATGCCGGTGCGGATGCTGCACTGGCAGCGCGGCTTGCCCGGAGCGACCGGTTCGACGACGGGTGGGACACGTTCGAGTCGATCGTCCTGGAGCCCGCACGCAGGCGGTTGAGCCTGAGCGACATTCCGCACCAATCGAACGAGCTGCTCGAGCGCATCCGGACGATGCGGGTGCGTGCGCACCGGGTCGATGATCCGGTACCCGTCGCGCAGGAGCATTCCGGCAGCGATCTTCCGCCCTCCGCTCCGCGACGCCGATCCCGATCCCGATCCCGATCCCGATCAATGTCACCACACAGCTGAAGGAACCGCCTTGAACGCACGCCTCGCTCCGTTGCTCGATCGGCTCGATCCGGCCTCGCTGGAGGCATTGCGCCCGCCGGGCGATCACGACGAGGAGGCCGATCCCGGCCCGGCGGTCGCACGGCTCGCCGCCGCCGGTTGGCTGAAGGCCTGCCTGCCCGTGCAGGCTGGCGGCCAGGGGCTGGGCACGGAGGCGGCCGCGGAGGCGGTGCTCGCGACAGCGGATGCGCTGCGCGCGCTCGGTCGCACCGATCTTGCGCTCGCGCGCCTCTACGAAGGCCACATGAACGCGGTCAAGCTGGTCGAACGGTACGCACGGCCGGCGCTGTGCGAGCTCGTTCGCGAGCGGGTGCGTGCCGGTACGTTGATGGGCGTGTGGGGCGCCACGGCTGCCGACCCACTCGCGGTCGTCGCCACCGACGATGACGCCTGGACCCTCGGTGGCGCGAAGGCCTTCACCTCCGGACTGGGACTGGTCCGCCTGGCCGTGGTACCGGTGGCCGATCCGGTCGAGACCGGTGCCTCGCGCCTGCTCGTCATCGATGTGGACGACACGGCTCGCCAGCACCCCCGGGACTGGCGGGCGAGCGGCATGCGGGCGACACGCTCCGGCAGTTACCGGTTCGACGGGTTGCGCCTGCCGGTGTCGCGCGTGCTCGGCGTCCCGGATGCCTATCGGTGCGAACCGTGGTTCGAGGGCGGGGTGTGGCGCTACGTTGCGGCCCACGTCGGCGCGATGGAGGCACTGGTCGACACGCTGGTGTCGGAGCTCTCGTCCCGTTCTCGCGACACCGATCCGCACCAGCGCGCCCGGATCGGTCGGGCGGCCGCGATGGTGCTCGGCGGGCGCACCTTCGTCGAGCGGGCCGCCCTGGAGGTGGAGATGGTCGACCCCGCCGATGCGGCCGGGGTGGAGCGTGCCGTGGCGCTCGCGCTGCTGGCGCGGGAGTCGGTCGAGGCGGCCGCGACGCACCTGCTCGCCCTCGTCGAGCGGGCGCTGGGCATGGCAGCCTTCGAGCGGGGTCGGCCGGTGGAGAGGTTGCGTCGGGATCTGGGTTTCTACCTGCGCCAGGCCGCCCCCGATGCGAAGCTGGACCGTGCCGCGGCCACGGTGTCGCTCCCCGGTCCCGGCATCGGCAGCTGGTGGTGAGCCGCAGCGCGGCACGACGATCCGGCACGACGTCCGGTGGCATTCCGGCATGACACCCCTGGCCGAGGGTGCGCTCCTGCGCGCCGCCACCCTGGCACCGGCCGTGCCGATCGACGCCCTCGCGCCGGGCGGCCTCCTGGTGCTCGTGCCCCATCCGGACGACGAGACGCTCGGTTGCGGTGCGGCCTTGAGCGCCGCGGTGGCCGCGGGGCGGGATGCGCATGTCGTGGTGGTCACCGACGGTGCCGGATCGCACCCACGTTCGCGGCGCTGGCCGCGCGCGCGGGTGGCCGCGCAACGGGTGCGGGAACTCCGGGCGGCGCTGGACGTGCTCGGTGAAGGTCGCATCACCCACGAGACGCTCGATCGGCCGGATCAGGGATCGACCACGCCCTCCTCTCCCGGCATGCCGGCGTGCGTGGCACGGCTGGCAACGCTCATGCGCCGGCGTGGCCTGCGCTCCATCTGGACCACCTGGGAAGGCGATCCGCATCCGGACCACGTCGACGGTGCGCGGCTGGCGCAGGCGCTGGGGCAGGCGGTTCGGGATCCGGACGGCGGAACGGCGAACGTGGTGCGGTTCCCGGTCTGGGGCCGGTTCGTCGAAACGGACATCGACCGGTCCCGGGACGAACTGGTGCGGTTCGTGCCCGAGGCGACGTGGCAGGGGAACAAGGCACGCGCACTCGCCTGTCACCGCACGCAGACGACCTCGCTGATCGACGACGATCCGGACGGGTTCGTCATGCCGCTGGAGATGCAGCGCCACTTCATCGAGCACGACGAGCTGTTCATTCGGCGACGTGCCTCGTGAAGGGGGTCGATGACGGCAATGCGAACGGGTCCGGCCTGTCGCCACGAGCGCAGCGCTTCGATTCGCTGTACACGCAGCGCATCGATCCGTGGGATTTTCGCACCTCGGCCTACGAGCGCGCCAAGTACGCAGCCACCGTGGACGCCCTGCCCCGTTCGCACTACCGCCGGGCGCTCGAGATCGGTTGCTCCATAGGGGAGCTCTCCAGGGTCCTGCGACAGCGTGCCGACCGGGTACTGGGGCTGGACGTGTCGGCCGTTGCCGTGAACGAGGCGCGACGGGTCCACGGCGATGTCTCGGGGTTGCAGTTCGAAGTCGCGGAGATGCCACGAGAGTTTCCCGACGGGATCTTCGATCTCGTCGTGCTGTCCGAGGTCCTGTACTTCCTGGACGTGCACGAGATCGATGTGCTGGCCGGCCGAATCGCCCGGGCGCTCGAGCCGGCCGGGCACTGCATCACCGTGTGCTGGCTTGGCGAGACCGACACCGGGAGGGATCTGGGCGGGAGCGAGGCGGCAGAACGCTTCGCCCGGGAATTGACCGGCCATCACCGGATCGAACGTGATGAACGTGTCTCGCGGCGCGGGTCGGAGTATCGACTCGATGTGTTCGAACGCGTGGAGCGATGACCCGGGACACGATCGATACGGCCAGGCGGCTGGCGACCACACGTAGTCGCCCGTCAGGTTGATGTGCTCCCACCCGAGCGGTGACAGGCACGCCCGGAGCGCCTCGCCGGGTACCTCGCCGCGCTCTCGAAGGTGGCCCGTCACGCGCTCCAGGTACACCGTGTTCCACAGCACGATCGCCGCCGTCACGAGGTTGAGCCCGCTGGCCCGGTAGCGCTGCTGCTCGAAGCTCCGGCCCCGGATCTCCCCGAGCCGGGTGAAGAACACCGCCCGGGCGAGCGCGTTCCTCGCCTCGCCCTGGTCCCGGAGTCCGTCGGAGGACGAGCTCGTGCCATCCCCCCAAAGCCTCGCGAACGGGTTGGCGAGCTGAGCGTTGACGAGCTCGGCGAGGCCTGCGGTGCAGGTCTCGTCGCGCACGTGCCACGCCTGAAGCCGGGAGAGCTGCTGGTAGGTCGCGTCGGGGCTCTCCTCGGCCATCTTGGCCACGCCCAGGTTGATGCCGTCGGCGAGGAGCGCGGAGAGCAGCAGCGTGCGGTCCGGTGCCGGTCGCTCGTGCTTCGAGGTGCACGAAGTGACGGGTGAAGTCGGTCCAGGCGTCCACGTCGGTGAGGATGTCGGTGATCTTGACCCGCGACATCAGCCGGGCCACGCGGTTGATCAACGGCTGCGCGGCAGGCGGCACGCGCGCCTCGAGGGTGGCGAACCTGAGCCCATCACCGTCGAGGGTGGCATCGGCGAGCGTGTCGTCCTCGGCGCCGGCGTTCCCAGGTAGGCCATCAGCTGGCTGCGGTGCTGGCGCCGGGTGGTGTCCCGCACCGCGTACTCCGTCCATGTCGCCGCGTCGAGCCACAGGGTCTCGACGACCCAGCGGATCAGTCCCTCGTCGATGGCTCGTTCGGCGGACAGCGCCAGTCCCGGGTAGCGCAGCAGGCACAGCTGAACGGCGAAGCCGAGGCGGTTGGCCTTACCACGGCGCTCGCGGACGAGGGCGAGATCGGTGTCGGAGGACGTGTAGAGCCGAATCCGATTCCCGTCGTCGTCCGGTGGCGCCACGAGCGTCGCCCCCTCGTTGCCGCGCTCCACGGGGTGGACATCGATCGACGGCCGTTCGTGGAGCCGTACTCGATCCTCCGAGGTCTCGTCGGCGCCCTGGTCGGCGGTCACCGCCTGAAAACACGTCGACGTGAGAACCTCGAGTTCCTTGTGGCCTGGTCCGGTCATGCCTTGTCAATCACCGGGCAGGGCGACTGCCCGTGTTCGAATCGCCGTTGACCGTGAGCCCTACTCGACACTTGTCACCGGACGTCGATCGTTCATCGCTCCGCTCACGCGGGTCAGGACGATGCTGACGACCACGAAACCGGCGGCCACGAACGGCGTCGAACCGAGCCCGAGCGTGGCGACCGCGATCCCGCCCGCGCCAGCGCCTACGGCGATACCGAGGTTGAAGGCACCGATGTTCAGGCCCGAAGCTACGTCGACCGCTCCGGGCTCCACCTCGCGGGCGATCTGCACCACGTACGATTGCAGCGGGGGCACGTTGCCGAACGCGAAACCGCCCCAGAACGTGACGACGGCGATGGTGGCCCATGAGCTTTCCAGTACGATGCCCAGCAGCACCAGCAAGATCGCCAGACCTCCGAAGATCCATGTCAGTGCGTCGACCGGACCCATGCGATCGGCGAGCTTGCCGCCGACGATGTTGCCGGCCGCGACCGATGCGCCGTAGAGCATGATCACCAGGCTGACCGCTCCGCCACTCAGACCGGTGACGCCGGTCAGCATCGGTGCAAGGTACGTGAATGCGATGAAATTGCCTCCGTAGCCGACGGCGGTGATGCCGTAGACGAGCAGCAACCGCGGCGAGACCAGCACCCCCACCAGCTGGCGCAGTCCCGGAGCGGGCTCCTGCTCCAGATCGGACGGTACCAGCAGTGCGCTCGTGACCAGACCGATCAGCGCCAGCACCACCACACCGAGGAACGTGGATTGCCAGCCGAACATCTGCCCGATCCACGTACCCAGCGGCACACCGGTGACCAGCGCGACCGTGAGTCCCATGAAGACCAACGCGATCGCACTCGACTCCTTGTCCGTCGACACGAGTCCCGTTGCGATCGTAGAGGCGATCGCGAAGAAGACGCCGTGCGCGAGACCGGTGGCGAAGCGGGCGACGAGCAGCGCCTCGTAGCCCGGAGCGAACGCGGCGAAGAGGTTGCCCGCGGTGAACAGGACCAGCAGCGCCAGCAGCAATCGCTTTCGAGGCATGCCGCCCGCCAGCGCCGTCAACACCGGCGCGCCGATGGTGACGCCGAGGGCGTAGAGGCTGACGAGCAGGCCCGCGCTCGGCAGCGATACGCCGAGATCGGTCGCGATGGTGGGCAGCAGGCCCACGATGACGAACTCCGTCGTTCCGACGGCGAAGGCGCTGATGGTCAGCGCCCAGAGTGCGAGGGGCATGGGATCGATCGTCCGGTACGAGTGTGAACCGGACGGTAGGCAAGGCCCGGCGGAATCGGAACGGGACAGGGTCGAACGCACCTTTGCGAAACGCACAAGAATCACCGCACGCCAAGGATCTCGCCGCATTCGTCGCGGTGGTCGAGGACGGCGGCTACACCGGCGCGGCGCGGCGCCTGAACGTCGCTCCCTCGACGCTCAGCCGTGCGGTGGCGAAGCTGGAGGAGCTGCTGGGCGTCACCCTGCTTCGTCGCACCACCCGCTCGATCGCGCTGACCGACGAGGGTCGTGACGTGCTCGACCGGGCGCGACGCATCCTCGAGGGCTTCGAGGGTCTGCATCGCGTCGGCGACAGTGCTCGCGCACCGAGTGGTCCCTCGCGGGTCAGTGCGGCCGTGCCGTTCGTCCTGCACGTGATCGCGCCCTGCATGGCCGCCTTTCGCGAGCGATACCCGGACATCGAGATCACGTTGACGATGACGGACTCGGTGGTGAACCTGATCGAGTCGCATTCGACGTCGCCGTTCGCCTCGGCGAGCTGCCGGACTCGGAGCTGCTGCAGCGACGGCTGGGCGCGAGCGACGGCTGGGCGCGTCGCGCTGGCGCCTGGTCGCCTCCCCCGCCTACCTCGAGCGTGTCGGCGTGCCGCGAAGCGTCGACGATCTGGCGAGTCTGGAGCAGGTCCGGTTCGTCTTCCCGAGACGCCTGAACGACTGGTGCTTCCGTGACCGGCAGACGACAGTGCGTCTGCCTGCCGCGGCGCATGCCGACAACGGCGAGGCGGTACGCCCCCTCGTCCTGCACGGGCTGGGCGTGGCGCGCTTCTCCGACTTCATGGTCGATGACGACATCGACGCCGGTCGCCTCGTCGAGTTGCTTCCCGGCCAACTGGACGAACCGCCGCTGTCGATCACCGCCGTCTATCTGAACCCGCTGGCCGAATCGCACCGGTTGGAAGCCTTCGTGTCGTTCGTGGCCGAGGCATTAAATGCGCGGTCGGATCGAAGCTGACGTACCTCGTCCTCGCCGACCGAATCGGCATCGACCGATCCGGCGCCCTCGGCGCGCGGCCGCGTGATCGCTCGGCAGCCTCGCGCAGGACGACCCACACAGTCGGCGCCGGTGACGCGCTGTCCGTACAGCTCGCGACAACGCGTTCCTCATCCCGGGTCAATCCGGGGACAACTGCCGGATTCGGCCATGCTTGTACCCCGAGCTTGTCCTCGTCTCGTCGACGCGAACCGCGCACGCTCACGATGAGCGACGCGTTGATCGCAGAAACAGCAAGTTGAAGCAAGATTCACAGAATCGACTGCGGTCGAAGGCAGTCTCGGCTTCGCGCACGTTCGCCATCCTCAGCGTCGTGCTGGAAGCTGACGCAAGAAGCTGATTTTGCTACCCGTCTACCGCTTGGGGTACAGAATGCCCTCTTTCCGGCAATTGCCCCACATCAGATAATAGTGCCCTCAGAGACGGTTTTTCGTCGCTTGAAGACAGTCACGCCCCCGGCAGGGCAACCCCTCTCGAACTATCGGATGGTGACCTCTGCCGGGACGTACGCGAGCAGGTCGTTGTGCGCTCCGTGGCCTCGATTGTCATCGCGCACGCCCGTGGCGCGATCGAGGTGACATGCGGACGGCTATGGGTCCGCCAGGTGACATAACATCACTTACGTGCACTGATAGACAGGACAGGCGTTTCTTGTCAAATCAAGTGCTTGACTGCGCTGTACAGCTACTGACGCCCCTAACGCGTGCAGAACGCCTTCTGACGCCTACGCTTGACGTCAGTGCACACCGAGTTGACGCACCAATTGCACAGCCCCAACCAGGGTTTGACGGGGGGAATCGAACCCCCATCCCGCTGAGCTTGTCCGGCTGCTCGGCCGCTTCACCACAGACGGAGGGCTCACTCATGGCGATCGTGACCATCACCGAAGCGGCGGCGCTCGCCGATGTCTCGCGCGGCACGCTCTACAACCGACTCAACGAGGGCACCCTGTCGCGTTCGGACGATGGGGTCGACACCAGCGAGCTGCTGCGCGTGTTCGGGCCGCTCAAGGGCCAGGCGGAGTCACCAGCGGCGTCACACGCTGACGTCACTGACACGGTTATTGACGCCCCGGTTGACGTCACTGAACGTCCTGCTGACGCGCTGATGCCACCGTTGGCATCGGTTGACGCTCAGCTGACGGCCGCGTTAATGGCCCAGCTTGAGGCGGTCGAGCGTGAGCGCACCTGGCTGCGCGAGCTCGTGGACGCCGAGCGCGCTCAAGTGGCAGACAAGGAGCGCAAGCTCGCCGAGCGCGATCGACAGATCGCCTCGCTTACCGAGCGCGTCGTCGCACTGTTACCCGCTCCAGAGTCGGCGCCGCGGCGCGGATTCTGGGGCAAAGTATTCGGCTGAGCCGACCGCTTCGACGGGTGTCCGAAACTCAGGGGTTTCGGACCGCCCTGCCGGTGGCTGTCACATTCAGCTAAACGGTCGTTTAGCTGAATGTGACAGGGGGATAGGTCGCCGAAGCTCGCCGAACGAGGGTACGACCGGCCGATACCCAGGGCTTGAGGTACTCACGGCCAAGTCGACATCGCCGCACTGACGACCCCCAACAGCTTCGCGCGTGATGCGCCATCGCGCGCAAGGCTCGACAGTCCCTGCACGGTCGCAGCGGTCAGTCCCGCCAGCGCGACGGCATCGGTCTTCTGCGGCAGCACTCCGGCCACGACGTCCTGCTCGATGCGCGTGCGCAGGCGCGCCTCGATCTCCAGGCGAATGCTCGCCAGCGCCTCCTGCACGTCGGCGGAGGCTGCCGAGCAGCTCGCCGTGGCAGTTGCGAGCAGGCAGCCACGCGGCGTCTCGCGTCCGGTGAACAGCACCGCGGAGTGCTCGAGCATGTCGCGCGCGGCGTCACGAGCGCCGGGTGCGGCGTCGATCGCGCGGGTGACCGCCTCGGGGCCGCCGCCGAGGTAGCGGTCGAGCGCTTCGAAGAAGAGCGTGCGCTTGTCGCCGAACGCCGTGTAGAGGCTCGGCGCGGTGATGCCCATCGCGCGAGTGAGCTCGGCGATCGACGTGGTCTCGTAGCCATGGGCCCAGAACGCGAGCATCGCGCGCTCGAGCGCCGCGTCGCGGTCAAACGATCGGGGGCGTCCGGGCGGACGACGGGCAGTTACCGGCTTTGGATCCATAGCGATCGATACTGAATTCGTTGACACGCATGGGCAAGGGGGTCAGTATTAAATATCGATCGCTACGAAATTTGCTCCGCCGATGTCACCGACCGATCTTCGAACCCTCGGCCGCTCCGGCCTCGTCGTCAGTCCCCTTTGCTTGGGCACGATGACGTTCGGCACGCCCGGCTGGGGCGCGGACGAGACGAACTCGCGCGCGCTGTTCGACGCCTACCGCGAGGCCGGTGGCAACTTCTTGGACACCGCCGACGTCTACGCCGGCGGGGAGAGCGAGTCGATGCTCGGTCGCTTCATCGGCGATTCCGGCTCGAGACACGAGATGGTCCTCGCGACCAAGTTCGGCTTCAACTCTTCCGCGAACCCGAATGCAGGCGGCTGCGGTGCGAAGAACGTCCACCGTGCACTCGAGGGCTCGCTGAGGCGCCTCGGCACCGACTGGATCGACCTGTATTGGATGCACGTGTGGGACGGCGTCACCCCGGTCGAGGAGATCGTGCAGACGCTCGGAGACCTCGTGCGGACCGGCAAGATCCGCTACTACGGGCTCTCCGACATGCCGGCCTGGGTGGCGACCAAGGCGGCGACCATCGCCGCCGAGCGCGGCGTGCCAGGACCGATCGCGGTGCAGGTCGAGTACTCGCTCGTCGCACGCGACGTCGAGCGCGAGCACGTGCCGGCCGCGCTCGATGCCGGCTTGGCCGTGGTGCCCTGGAGCCCGCTCGCAGGCGGCTTCCTGACCGGCAAGTACGCGCGTGACGACACCGCCGACACCGGCAGGCTCAGCGGCGCGAACCCGTTCGGTGACTCGAAGTTCACCGACCGCAACTGGGCGGCTCTCGAGGTGCTGAAGCGCGTCGCGGCCGAGCGGGAACGTCCGTGCGCACAGGTCGCCCTCGCCTGGCTTGCCGTGCGACCCGGTGTCGGCTCGACGCTCGTCGGTGCGAGCAAGGTCTCGCAGCTCGAGGACAACCTGGCGGCCCTCGACGTCGCGCTCACGCAGGCGCAGACGGCGGCGCTCGACGAGGCGAGCGCGAACGCGCCGGGCTTCACGGACACGCTGGCGTCCGCGTCGGTACGTCGCATGGTCTTCGGTGGGCACGCCGTCACCGGCTGGAACGAGCGCTGAGCGCGCTGGCCAGCACATCACCCGACACGAGGAAAGCCGCATGAAACGATGGATGCTGAAGGCCGACGTGACAGATGTCGACGGTCTCGTGCTCGAGGAGGTCGAGCTGCCCGAGCCCGGTCCGGGCGAGGTGCGCGTGAAGGTCGAGGCCGTGTCGTTGAACGCGCGCGACCTGATGGTCATCGCCGGACCCTTCGGACGGATGCCGGGCGCGAACATCGTGCCGTGCTCGGACATGTCGGGCACGGTGGACGCTGTCGGTGAAGGCGTCACGGCGTGGAGCGTCGGCGACAAGGTCGTGAACCTGCACTTCAAGGGCTGGCAGGACGGCGCTCCGCCCGTCGATGTGGGCATGGGCCTCGGCGCGCTCGACGAGAACGGCACCCTTGCGGAGTTCGTCGTGGCCGACGCGACGCGCATCGCGCGCGCACCGGTATCGCTTTCGCTCGCAGAGGCTGCGTGCCTGCCGTGCGCGGCCGTGACGGCCTGGAACGGGCTGTTCGGCGAGCACCCGGTGCAGTCCGGGGAACACGTCCTGGTCACGGGCAGCGGCAGCGTCGCGACGTTCGCGCTGCAGCTTGCACGGGCAGCCGGCGCCTCGGTGTGCGCGATCTCCGGCAGCGCCGACGGCCGCCGGCAGCTCGCGCAGCTCGGCGCGGACCCCGTGATCGACCGAGTGGCTACCCCCGGCTGGGGGCAAGCGATCCTCGAGGCGACGGGTGGGGTGCACAAGGTCGTCGACACCATCGGCATGGCGACGGTGAACGAATCTCTGACCGCTCTCGGCTACGCTGGCGAGGTCGCCATGGTCGGTCTCATGGACATGGACGGTCCCGCACCGGGCTTCGCGCTGTTCGGCAAGTCCCTGCGCGGGATCATGGTCGGCAACGGCGCGATGTACGCCGCGCTGTCGGCGTTCGTCGACGAGCACGGCATCGTGCCGATCGTCGGCGAGCGTTTCGGGCTCGAGGGCGCGCGCGAGGCGTTGCGCGCACAGGCGGCATCCGACGTGTTCGGCAAGATCGTCGTCGAGCCTTGAGCCGGCGTGTCGGTCTCGCCGCATCTTTGCCTGGGATTCTCGGAGCGCTTCTGATGACATCGATGCTCGGTGCAACGGAGCCGGCGACGGTGCCCGACGAGCGCATGAACGCGGCGCAGCTCGATGCGCTGATGACCGGCAATTCGGTCTACCTGACCGAGCCGAACGGCGGCGGCGAGATCGTGCTGTGGTACGGCACCGATGGCCGGGCCATGGCGCGATTGCCCTCGTCGGCCCTGCTCGACGGCACGTGGTCCATCAAGGGGGACGCGTCGTGCATCGTGTGGAGCTACAGCCCGAAGGACAGCTGCTCGGAGCTGGTGCGTCGGGGCGGCACGATGGTGCTGCTGGAGGCGGGTAGCGGACGGCTGCTGGGTACCGTGAGAAGCATCGTGCCGGGGAACGCGGAAAGGCTCTGAGCCTGGACGAAGGACGACGTCCGACTCCCCGGGGTCAAGCTCGCCATCCAGAGGGTCTACATTTCGCTAAACGAGCGTTCCGCAGAACGTGACGCGTCCTCACCAGGTCAGCGCCATCTCGTCCCGCGCCTCCCGCCCCACGACGTCCATGTAGATCGCCGTGGTCTCGAGACTGGCGTGACCGAGCATTCGCTGCACGAGGCGCGGGTTGCGGGTCTTCATCGCCAGCCGCACCCCGAACCCGTGGCGCAGCCCCTTGGGGCTCGCCTGTGGGCCGGTGATCGCTGCGGCGGCCATGACCGCCCAGACGTGCTTGGTGGCTTGCGTGCGGCCCCAGCTCCACAGAGGGATGCCCCGGCCCCTACCCCTGGCTCTCTGGGCCTTCCTGAGCCCATGAACGAGATCGAGCGTGTCGAGGTGGCTCTCGGGCACCGGCACCGAGCGGTAGAGGGTCTTGCCGCGCTTCTTGAGCGAGCGGAAGGTGATGACCTGGCTGGACAGGTCGACCCGATCGGCGGTCAGCTGCAGCGCCTCGGAGATCCGGCAGCCAGTGTAGGCGAGGGTTGTGCACAGGGTGCGGACCTCGCCGCGTTCGAGCGCGGCCGCCGCGGCGAGAAACCGGTCGTGCTCGGCGTCGTCGAGGTACTTGCGCAGGCC
>Ga0115031_1001270_pt1 | contig 18852 bp, 30 predicted proteins | sample Maine_Asex4_meta_FD_87301 | JGI IMG/M metagenome (GOLD analysis project Ga0115031, IMG submission 87301) | Marine algal microbial communities from Maine, USA - Maine_Asex4_metaG | ecosystem: Host-associated > Algae > Red algae > Unclassified | place: Maine, USA | collected 2015-01-05
CTCGTGCCTCATCGTGTTCAAAGCTTCTCTCCTTTACCCGGAATCGCAACGTGGAACATGTCAACTGCCCCAGAGGTGCCTTGGGAGGGAGGGGGCTTGCCTGAGCCGGACCTCTGCCCAGAGAGAAATCAGTGCCGACCGACCCTCCGCTCTCGCACCAGGTCGGAATAGCACCCTACCCAGCCAATGTCGGTGCCCTCAACAAACCAGTGCATCACAACCTGAGAATAGCTATAGCACTTAGGTCAAACAGACTGCTCACCAAGGCCAGAGGGTGCGGGTGGGGAAGAAACCGCATTGGTCGGCGACATGTGGTCGCCGTCCGCGGGATATGCCGCCCTCAGACGTCGGGAGTAACAGGAGTTGCACATGTCGCGCCTGCGTCGAGAGACCGGTAGAGAGGAAATGCGCTGCTGGTGCGTATAAACCGCGCTCCGCTGCGCCACCTCACTCCACAATGATATCCCTGTGGAATGCTTCAGGAAAAAGCCGCTACAACCGACACACTTGTACAGCTCAGTTTCATCTGCCACGTTCAGTTGGATATCATCAGCTTACGTCTTGCTTCCAACAGTATCGTCCCTTTGGCGAACCTCCAAGGGAGAACGGCTACGGGGCAGGGGCATCGACAAAGCGGCACCCCTCTGTCTGGGCAGGGCAAGGGAATGCGCGTTTCGAGCCGAAGCCGGCGAGAAGAGAGCTCCGCAATTGGATCAACATCCACGGTTGATTGCTGGTGGTGGCGCACCCCCTCAAGCAGGCTATGCGGGTGGGTGCGCATTTGCTACGCGTAGCAAATGGATCTGGACCAGTCAGAATCTTGCACGGTGCATCTCAGGTTTCGAACTCGATGTGTAAAGCCCCGACCCAGAAGAGCCACCTTGACTAGGCGTGCCCCCCACCGCCCCGAGTTGCGCGCGGCGACCGCGCGCAGCGACTTCCGGGGTTCGACGCGCCCACAATGACCCGCAGGTGATCGTGCCTGCGCGCCATCTTCTGTTGCGGCGGCGCGTTGGCGGTTGCTGACGTCACCTAGCGGCGCGGTTGGAGACGCCCCATCGCGCGGCGATCAGTCCCACCCGCCCGCCCGTGCGCCGTATCGGCCGCCCTGCCCGCCGTGCGCAGGTGCGCTGCGCGGCGGAGTGACAGCCCCTCCTGTGGGCGTCGCGCGACGCCGGCGGGCCGCCGCCGCTGCGATGGCGGCGGCGGCACCCCTTTCCCCGCCCCACATTCTCCCCACCACGGCAGCGTGGCTGTACCTGAAGGCCAGGGTATTGCACGGACGTGCCTGGAATGACGTGCTCAGTATGCCGTGAAGAGGAGGTGCCCGACTTCGGTGATCGTTGCCACAAACTCACCTACGTGGCCGACTCAATCGTCCTTGACGATCGGCCGATTCCGGTCAATCTTTGCATGTCAGCATCCGGGGTGCTTAAGCGACTTTTCCGGGAGCGCGTAGTTCCGCGTATTCTTTCAGCATATATATCTGCGGCGCTTCCAGTTTCGGAGGGAAGCCGATCCACTTCACTTCGTTTTCTAGGGTGTGAATACACGCGCCGAAGCAGCTGCGGCGCGACTATTTCCAATATTTGCTCCAGACTGAGCTACGGCAGTAAGTCTCATAAAGATCCCGTGTTATTGTTGCAATTGAGTCACCAGAAGTAGCTCGTGATCAAGAAGTATATACCAACATGCCTGACGACGTCTCAATACGGCGGTTGTAAGAACACATCTATCGGTGCGCCAAAATTTCCAATTGTAGCTACGGGCATGTCTGTCGGAAACCCATTGAGCCATATCAGGGGGCATTGAGCCATAGCCATCGCCATATTTGCACGGGATGGCTCTCTGTTTGGCGATCGCCAAAGCGATAGCCATATGCGAGAGCCAATCGTATGCGTTCGATCTCGCGAGATATGAGTTCTCATGCGATCGGGTCGGACTTGTCAGGCAGCGTTGCCTGGGAGAGCGCGGTCGCCGCCGTCGATCGTACCGCACGGCGCTATTGTGCTTCTCACAAAAACTGGATCCGCAACATCCGCTTCAGCCTCATGAACCACCCCCTGAACCAATGAAGCAGTAAACTCGCAACGGAAGCTGATGCACTGAGGTCCAGGTTTTGTGAGAAGCACAATAAAAGACCCACCACGCGCGTCCCAAGCCATACATTCCACAAAGACCAAGTACGCTGCACGATACAACCTACCCTCCCCGGTTGTTTCGTTCGTCGGGCGCATGCAGCGGCAGGCCCTGCATTGGTGGCGACCCAGTGCCAGGTGTATTGCAGCACTAGTCCCCGATCACCTCGTGGGAGGGCTGCAGCGCACCGTGCCACCCTGCAGCGCACAGTGCCACCCTGCAGCAATGAGCGTGTTGGGTGCTGTCCCGCAATGAAAAACAAGCGGCACCGGAGGCCAATGGAACCGGCTGATGTAACGGACGCGCTGAACTGCTGCGTGATTTGGAGGACTGCGAGGATGAAGTTCGAGATGGATAGGAATTGACCGATAGACATACACACGAGCGATCGCCAAAATATATGGCAATAGGACGATCGCATTTGGCGCCCCGATAGACGTTCTCTCAGAGCACTCTCAATAACGTCGGTCTATCCACGGCCTCTCTTCTGAAATTCTTGCGACGTGGCGCCCTCTCAGCAGCCAGCTATCCAAAGCACCCTGGACTACCGGATCATCCACAGATGTGATATGTACTTACGAGAAAGAGGGCTACAATCTGGTCGACATCGTGGACACATAGTCCATGATGTCAACGGCATGCCCGTCTGGTCTATCGCAGCGGAAGGCTACTTGCCTCAGAAGTGAAGTCTACTTTGCGACAAGCATCTCCTGGGCGATGGGATTCATCTGCGAAAGTGCAACGTTGGACACGTATGACTGATATCATTCGAACCGGAGACCGCATGGCCAGAAAGCAAAGTAGGGTAACAATTGCACGACTCCCGTGATGCCATAAGTAGAGGCGTCTGACGCGCTCGCGACGACAAGATCAGACGCCATGTGTGACAAACGTGCGTTTTGACCGCCGTCTGATGCGGAGGGTGACAGACGACCCTGTATGCGAAGAAACTCCGAGAGGTCGCGATGTGTCGCACGATCCACTCACCGGTTTTGCGCGAGCGCGGCTCGCCCGAGGGGTACTGGTCAGCTCACTGATATGGATCGCTGCCGACACAGGCAGAGGCATCCTCTGGGCCCATTCGGACAGCGGTCGAACGTCATTTGGGGTCGCGAATCGGTTGTCAGCGCGAGGCACGCCGCCGAGCCAGATGCAAAGAGGCCTTGCCGGAGGTCCTAGGCCACTGTAGCTGTGATACAGGGATTTTTCCATCCGCTCAAGAGCCCAATGGCGTGTCTGTATGATTGTTGCAAACAGTGTGGAGGCTGTCGCCTCCATGAGTTCTGGAGAACGGTGTGTTGCGATGAAAATGAGCCCAAAAAAGCGAAGAGGTGTGTGCAGGAAGGATGCTGTGTGCACCGATCGCTTTGAACTATGACAACTTCTGTCAGCCCGATTCCGGGCACGGTGACGCATTCTGGAAAGAGAAACGTTGTCACCCCTGTGTGCACAAGCATGTGGCAGCTCAGTAGCGCGGCGCGACAGCGTGGGGCCAACACGCCGCGGCAGGGGGCCAACGCGAGTCGTGTCGGCAGGCAGCCACGCTCGATGGCAGGTGTCGCATGGACTGCCCTGACGTGAGGCTGCCGCGTGTACCCTATGTGAGCTGGTCCGCCTTGGGCGGCAAGGCTCTTGCTGCGCATGTGTGGCTTGTCAAGGGCTGGCCATAGCAGTCGGCAGCCGCTAAAGATGCGGTGCTGGCCGTGCTCGGCACGCGCAGGTGACTTGGGCGCGTGGCTGGCTGCCGAGCGGCCTACGTTGCCGTCCTCGGCGGCTGCCGGGCAGGCATCGGTGCGTTGTGTGCCTCGACGCTTGTGGGCAGTGCGGCGTGCTGCCCTCCTTTTCGCTCGCACGCACGCTTTGATCCCCCTCGCTGACGAGAAACCCTCTTTGTGTGGCGCTTGCTGCGTTGAGTTGGCTTCCCTTATTTTTGCGAGGAGCACGCTTCTTGCGTGCTGCTGCCTAGCTACTTTGCGTGCCGCTCGCTCCCCTGCGTCAAAAAATCGGCAGCCGTTGTGCTTAGGGGCCTCCATCGACGCCCGCAGGTTCGGTGCGCTTTGCAGTCGAGAACAAGACGCACCAGCGTAGGTAGCAGCGACGGCAGCAGCGCCTGTGCGTCGCGAGCTGCGTGGCCGCGGCGCACCGGCACCTCGGCGACTGCCGGTGCCCAGGCGGCCACCCCATTCTTCCACTTTTGTACGGTGCCCCTCTCGGGCACCGGCATCCGCTACTTCTTGTGCCCTCGCGCACGCCGTTGTGCAATGGAGGGTGGCCAACCCACTGGCCGCCGCCGATCCGACCTGAAGGCGGGCGCGATGGACCGCTGCGTGAGCGGCCGTCATCTTCTTTTCGGCACAGTTACGAGGTCGGGCCCCGACGAGTCCGGCAGCCACCAAGTCCACGCCAAGGGTAGGGCGGCGGGCCGCCGAACACCGGGCGGCCGCCGTGTCCTTCAAGAGGGTGGGGCGCACCGCCGACCACCGGGCGGCCGCCGAGTCCACCGTCAAGGTGGGGTGCACAGCCAAACGCTGCGCGGCCGCCCAGTCCTCCGCAAGGGTGGATTGGGCTGGCAAGAATGGGGCGGCCGCCCAGTCTTCGGAAAGGGTGGGGTGGGGCTGCGGACAACGGGCGTCGGCCGAGTCATCCGCCGGATCGGGGCGGGTCGCAGAACACGGGGCGGCCGCAGAGTCGTCCACAAAGGTGGGGCGGGGCGGTGGACGACGGGCGGCCGCCGAGTCCTCCGCAAGTGTGGGGCAGGCCGCCGAACACAGGGCGGCCGCCAAGTCCTCGTCAAGGGTGGGGAGGGCCGCCGAACGCCGGCCGGCCGACGAGTCCTCCGCGAGGTTGGGGTGGGCCGCCGAACACCGGGCGGCCGCCGAACCCTCAACAACGGCGGGCCTAAGCGCCCAACAACGGGCGTCCACCGAATCAGCGGTAAACGAACGGGGACAGGCAAGCGCAGACACTGGCGCACCCCAGCAAGCCGGTAGCAGCGCCGAAGAGGAGAGGCGCGACAGTAGCGGCCGGTCCAAGTGGGTGACTACGCTGAGGAGTCGTTGCGCGCGTCCTGCGCAGAAGAAGCGCGAGGCTGAGGTCTTATTTCAGTGGGACGGACGCGTGGCGGCAGACAAAGTAGCTGCAGGTGTCAAACTTGCAGTGGCTGCCGAAGCTTGGCAAGCAATCGCGGAAGGGGTTGAGGGAGATGCGGCTGCCGCCAAGGCCAATTATCAATCTCTGTCAGCGGCTGCCGCGGGTGCGTTGGCTGCTGCACAGAACGCGGAAGAGGCGGCAAGTGCGGCGGCCGCTCAGGTGCCTGCAGCGGGCGTTGGTGCGCCGCGCGCATCTAGCGTCTCTGGCAATCAAGGAGCAGCGGCCGCCGCTGCGGGATCCGTGCCGGCCGCATCACGCCCTCCTTAGTCTCTTGCAGCAGCCTTATTCACCGTCGCATCCGCTGGTAGGGACGCGCGGCGCCTCAGGCTGCCGCTTCAGCACAGGTTGGCCGCGCACTTTTGCACCAAACGGCCGCCTCTACCGCCGCATACCACCCACCTCCGCGCGAGAGACCGCGCGAGGCGTTAGCGGGGGGCGGGCACGATAGAGCATGGACCGAAGTGGCTTGATGTCTAGAAAAACGCGCTGATCGACTCCTGGCTGGTGGGGGCCAACGACAACATCTGCGGAACGGACCAGTCGGGAAAGGTGTTGTGGGCGCACGTTAAATAGGACTGGCACCATCTACCACGCGATGTCTGCCAAGGGCGCGCAGCGCGACAGGCTAGGGGCTACGAGGCCCTTTGAAAGCAATGGACAAAGTTGATGAGCGGCGTGAGGGAGTTCAAAAGCTTTGACGTCAAGGCTAAGTCTATGTGGCCGACCGGCAACGTCAGCCAAGAGGACCTGGTGAACGTCACGGTCAGCCTGTACTGTGGCGAGTCCATGTACACGCGCATTCGGAGCGACTAAGCCGACGACGCCAAGAACAAAAAGTCAACCAAGTGGCGGCCCAAGCGCGTAGCGTGCCCATGGCCGCGGTACTGCAAGAATCTGAGGAAGTAGCTCAAGATCACGGCGGTGGCCGCGTGCGTCGCATCGGCGCAAAAAGCGCGTTGGGGAGCTCAAAGCGGCCGCCATCGAGCGCGCTGCGTCACCGGTCGGCGCAGATGGCGTGCCCCGTCTTCGTCGCCTAGCACAGCTGCAGAGTGCGACGCTGGTAATGCAGACGCGTCGGCCAAGTCGGAAAGATCGGCTACCGCAGGACCTGCGGAAGCTGATGCAGGAAGTGAGGAGACGGGGAACCCGTGGCTGGAAAGACCGCTCGGCCCCAAGGCGGCAGAGCAGACCCGGGCAGCTTGCCTGAGAAACGACCGCACCATCGACCGAGTTATACGCGCAGTCGAGAAGCTGGCTGAGCGATGCCACAGAGGCACGAGCGTCTATGATTGTATTTAGCCAGTCGTTTATGAGAGAGATTGAGATGGAGGCCCTCATTTGGCAGCATCAAGCTCATGCCATGCTCGCCGAGGTGGAGAACTCGATGGAGAAGGACAAGCCTACCACGCCTGTGAAGGGAGCTGCTGGTGCTTCCAGCAGCCGTGGGGCGGCCCCCGGCGACGAGGCAGCCTCCGGCGACGGGGCAGGCACCGGGAACGCGGCAGCCCCCGGCGATGCGGCAGCCCCCGGCGGCACGGATGCCCCCGGCGGCGCGGCCACCCCCGCCGAAGGGGTGGCTCCCGCCCATACGGCGGCTCTATTCAGCTCGGCGGCTTCCGCCCGCACAGACGCTCCAGCCCTTATGGTGGCTCCCGCCAGGACGGCGGCTGGCGCTCCCGCGACAAGCCCCGCCCGCACGGCGGCTCCCGGTAGCTCGGTGGCCCACGGCGGCGCGGCCGCCGCAGGCGCCCCGTCGATCAGATGCGCGTTGCCGGCCACCGGCACAACACCCGCGAGCAGCGCAGCGCCAGCCAGCGGCGCAGCACCGGCAAGCAAAGCAGGGCTTTCCGACCACGAGGCGTCGCAGAGAGGAGCTGCAGGAACACCAGGTGTTGGCGGCCGCGCTCAACGGACTACGGATTCTGCGGCGGCAGCCGCTGTGAGGTCCCTGCTTCGCACGACCGTCGATCTCACGCTGGGTGGCAATTTGCCATCGTCTTTGGCGGCCGGCGCGGCGGCCGCCACCAGTGCGGTTGCCAGAGCCGCAAGGCGGCCGACACCGAGCAAGAAAGGCAAACGGCACAAGCGGCAGACACCGCTGCCGACGGCGGCGGCAAGCTATTCAGTGGACAGCAAATTCGTAGCCACATTTGAGCCCCGCGTGCTGGAAGACGACTGGTTTTAAGCGCTCATGGACGCGGGTAGCGCAGAAGGCACTGGATGCTCCAGCTCTGGCGAACCTGGTTCTCCGTCTTGAGTACAGGACTTGGGAACGCATCTCAGCCATGGGCGCTCTTCCTCCCCGCTGATCCTGCAGCGACCATGATCCCGTGCTGCCACAGCAGGTGCTGCCGTAAGGGTATTACAAGCACAGGTGGGCTGTACGCGGTTAGAGGCGGGAATGAGAATGGGGGGGGCGGGGAGACTGGAGGGGAGTGAGGTGCAACCAGCGTGGAGATGGCAATACATGAGGGAGTGCTGCATTCACATCTGGGGTGTCTGCGACAGCACTGTTGGTGACTTAACCGGCGGAATGGAGGTGGGGATTCTGCGCTAGACGTCATATTCTCTTTCGCGGTTTGTTGTTTAGGATTAAACCTGCCCCAGAAACCACGGAGCATCCCAGCCAGTCTTCCGCGCCGTTGTCCTCGCAGCGACATTGCCCCGTGCGGCCACAGCGTGTACCGGCGTACGGGTACTACAAGAACAGGTGCGATGCACGCGGTTGCCAGCGGTCACCGCCAGTCGCACCATGCGCATCCGCCGAGAGTGGCGGCAGCTGCCGCTTCTCTTCCTCCGCACCACGGCCGGTGGCCACCGCCGCCACGTCGCGCATCCACCATTGGCGGCCGCCGCCGCCACTCTCCATTCACGCAAATCACTGGCTGCGGCCGCCACCACTCGCTCTGCTCCTGTACAAAGGCGGGCAGCTGCCGCCCCTCCCTCTGCCGCTGCACCACGGGCGATAGTCGCCATCATCACCCCGCGCAGCCGCCGAGGGCGGCGGCTGCCGCCACTCCCGCTCCCCCGCACCAGGAGCGGTGGCCGCCGCCCCTACGTCGCGCGTCCAGCCCGGGTGGGCGCGGCCGCAGCCCCTCCTACACGCAAATTGTGGACGGCGGGCGCCGTGACTCGCTCTGCTGCTGCACCAAATCCGGCGGCTGCCGCCTCTCCCTCTTCCACACTGGTGCTGGCGACCACCGCCACCCCCTTCTCGCGTATTCTGCGAGGAAGGCAGTAGGTACCACTTTCACTTCCACGCACCTGGGGCGGCGGGCGCCGTCACTTCGTTGCGTGTCGGCCACGGGCGGCCGCGGACGCTACTTACCCTGCTCGCAAATGACTAGTGGGGGCCGCCGCCACTCCTTCATCCTCTGTCACTCCCCCCTCTCTTGCATGACAGGCTGCGGCCCCGACCAGACCCAGTAACATCACCAAGGGCGGCGGCGACCGCCATGTCCGCTGCCCCCGCAGCGCAGGCGGCCGCCGTCACCCCCACCCCGCGCATTCGCGAAGCCTGGCGACGGCAGCTACTCCCTTCACGGCGACAGCATGGGCGTCGGCGGCCATGCGCGCCCTACAACTCCACTAAGGGCGGCGGCCGTCGCGACTTCCGATGCTCCTGAACTACAAGCGGCGGTCACCACCACCTCCTTGCGCATCGTTGAGAGTGGTGGCCGCCGGTCCATGGGCTGCTGCCCTCGCCGGGTTGCGTAGTGGTCGTGGACGCGCCTGGATGCCGCCGTCGCGGTCGCTAGCGCCATCCAGGTGTCCGGTAGCTGTGGCCGCCGTTTCTGCCAGCCGTGCGTCTTCGATCGGCCGCTCCCGCCGCCGCACGCCCGTCTCGCCGCTGCACGTATGGCAGAGGCGGCCTCCGTGAGACCACGTGACAGACGTTGATCGTTGGAAAAGGAAATCCACGGGCCAACGAAGAAACAATCCATTACTTGTCAACATAGTACTCAATTTCGGCCCCTTCGCAATCTCTCAAATCCCTCGCGACTTCGATCGAGCTCATGGATCATACGGGACATGCAGGCTCCCGCGCTCCTTCCACAAGTGGTGGCACAGGTAACCCCTCAGCGCACCGTGTTGGACGCGATCCCGAGCGCGCCCAGTTGTCAAAAGCACACGTATGTACTCAGACATTGTTGCATCGGGCGGAACCATGAAGCGGGCTGGCGCTGTCCCGTCAGCGAAGGCAATGTCGTCGGCGGCGGCCGCCGTGCCGGCCGCGGCAGTGCCGCCTGTGGGACCCCGGCCGGCGGTAGCGCCGTGGCCGCCGCCATTTACTCGGGCGGTGGACGCCGCGGAACTCGCGCTTGAGCCGCTGCCGCCGTCAGTGCCGTCTTCACCGCTGCCGCCACCTCCCATTCCGTTCTGAACGCCTTGGTGCACGTGCATCGCGATTCTGGCAGTGCCCACACCGCCGCGCGGGAGTTTTCCCGCGGCAGCAGCACCGTGGCAGCTTCCCTCCTCGGTTGCATCCCCGGTCTCGTCGCCTCCGCCGCTGCGGCCGGCCTCAGTGTCATCTTCGCCAGCGCCTCCCTCTCCAGGCTCTTCAAAATCCTAACCGCCGCCGGCAGCGGCCGCCGCGCTGCTGCAGGCGGCGGCCACCGTACCGCCGCCGGCAGCGGCCGACTCGCCGCCGCTGGGATCAGCCGCCGCGCCACCGCCGGCAGCGGCTGCCCCGCCACCGGCGCCGAATTCCGCACTAGCGGCGGCCGCATTAGCGGCGGCGGTTTGTGTCCTCGTTACGAAGCTGGATCGGTGCATTTCGACCACTATGTTGTGCAAAATGGCTGCAGCCTGCGCTGTGAGGACCGTGAAGGGTACCGTGAAAACCCGAGCAGGATGCAGCATGACATGAAGACATCGCGTGCGGAAGCCAAACAGGCGCTCAACGTCCTTGCGCACGGCCTCCTGCAAGCGGTTGAAAACACGTTGTTGCTCCGTCGTGGACTGAGGGAAGGGGGCAACCAGAAAAGAAATTCGAAGATATAACCCGTCAATCAAGTGACAAAAAAACGTGCGAGTAATCCCATTGACAGATAAAGGAAACCACGAAGGCGGCCACTTGCCGGTCGTGATGTGGATGTACAAAGGCGATTGGTTCAGCACGTTCATATCGTTCAGACTCCCAGACGCACCAACAAACATGTGGTAGATCCACAGCTTCTGGCCGCAGACTGCTTCAATGGCAATAGTGCCGTGGCCACTTCAACCGAGGCCTGCGATAGGCAAACGGGCTCGTCACCACGGTCAGGTCACTCCACATACGCGAGGACGCGAAACGCCCCAACCAGCTTCGGCATCGGGTGTAATTGCCGCTTCCCGGTGCGGTTGATGCGCTGCTTCCAATATGACCGTTCCTAGAGGTCGTCGTAGATACGTGACGAAATCGCGCGAGGCCCTCGAAAGCAACGCTCAAAATGGCTGCTGCCGAAAACGGGAGGCTACGCATCCACGCCGAAGTAGTCCTTCATATTGCAGTGGAGCCCCAAAGAGAAATCGCTGCGTCAGTTTGCGGCGCGGCTAATCCATGACGCAGCAGCATTTCCGTATCGTATTCTTCTTTTTTTCAAAAGCATATAATGGGCCTTCATGATTCTCCGCGGGCCGGATAAAATACAGCCACAGTTGACTGAGTCTATCCAACTATTGCTGACCTCCAAAAATATGGCGGTTCCAGAGTGGTTACAATAATTCAACAGCGTATGTGGACCAATGGAAGAGCTAGGAATCATGTGAATTCTTTACACAGTCTCCCTATGCAGCTCTGCGCACTGCAAACGCACATCAGGATCTCACGAATTCTGAAGAAATTGGTTGATTTCATGAAATATCACAGGTCTGGCCCAGAGCCCTCACCATGCCCTCTTCAGGCCCAAGCAAGCGGCCAAAAAATCTCAGGAAATTTCAATGTGGTTTGCAATGGCTCTGCGTGACTCCTGCAAGACACGTTGATTGGCTTGCAAGCTTACTGGCGGCAACTTTTAGCCAATATTGCGATCGTGGCTTGTCGAACAGCCTATCTGACTTCATTTCTATGCTGTGTCGTCGGCTCTGCCTCCGATCTCTTTGCAACCGCCATTTTTTTGAGGTCAGGAATATATCCGGCTCTCAGAGTCTGCTGCGTGCCACGCGCGCGCCTGACGCAGCATTTGCGGCTGTGCAGGTGGTGGGGAAAGGAATGTGGGCCACAGGCTCGGCGCTTAGTGGCCACAGCGTTCATCCAACACTGTCTCTCGGCTGAAACACGCGTGCCAGCAACCAGGGCAGGGTCCTGACAACAGGTGGGTAGCAGCGGCTTGTGCTTATCCGCTGCCGATGAGAAGCAGCAATTCCTGCGTGCCGACACGAGCACATTTTTCCTCCTCTGTACCCTGTCGCCTTCTGCGTTTTCGCGCTGTCTGTCTGCATCCGGGACCCATCCTGACCGTGGGTAGCTGTGCGGGTAGTGCCACGATCTCGTCGGTGTCCGAGGACGTGCTTTCACTGTCTGGTGCGCCTACTGGGGACACCCGAAGTCAACTGACTCCTTCAAGTTCCCAAAAAGGGGACGGAGCGAAAAGCTCGACGCCGGCTGGCGCTATCGGATTTCCGTCGAGCATCGTCACGTAAAACGCACCGACGCCACGGCCGGCGTGCCCAACGAGAATCGTTCACGCCAGAAAGACCTGGAAGGCCATCGACATTGGCTTGAAGGGATGGTCGAAGCAAGACCATGCGGCGAGTTTCTTTGACTCATTCGAAGGCGGTGATCAGGACCAAAGGGGCCACTTCGTGGTTCGGTGCCATGCGTGTGCGCTCGCAGGTTCGACATCGACCGACCTCCTGCGCGGCGGCAAGTCGAGCAACACGTGGCGGTACTTAGACTACTTTGCGGCCTCTCCGCAAGTGAGCGACCTGCAGCGGCGTCGTTATGCGGAAAACGCGCGTCCGTTGGCTGCGTCAACACGCGGCCAGGAAGGGACCATAGAAGGCTACTTGCGGGCGGCGCGCACACGCGAATTGTCGGCCTCACCAATTCAGCCTCACCACTTGCGCTTGGTTCTGATGATGATAATGACCTTGTTCCCTTTCGCGCTGGCCGAGAACGAGGATTTGCTCGAATTTGTGCGAGGTATCGGCGTTCCCTATGATCTACCGGCGCTCTCTACTGTTCGCGACGTTCTTCTTAATATTTTCATACTTTTGACGCGTCTAGTGCGGACGGAGGTGCGCTGAATGCCACGCCTCAACAGCGGACTTCGTTTTTTCCACCTCATGACCGATGTGTGGAATGAGCGGCTCGGCTCGGGCTCCGATGGTTCACTTGTGCCCAGGTGTATGGACCCGAATGTCTTGTCAGTCGCGGAGCTCCACCTGGGCGGCGCACTGTTCATGAGGCATCACGAACACGTCAACATTGAGGCGTGGACACGCCGCTTCCTGCTTCGTGAGGGCGTGCGGGACTGCCACATCTGCTCATCCACATCCGACGCGGGTGCCAATGTGAAGTAGGCATTGTCAGAGTTGAGGCCTCGCTGGATGCCCTGCGCGGCGCACACAATACACTTGGCGGTCAAGGCGTCGCTCGGGACATCTCCGGACACGGCGACGTCATGGACAGCGCAGGGCGAGTGCCTATCCCCGTCATCGTGACCTCGGACACGCAGTACAAATCCTGCTGTTGTCTTCTGTGTCGCGGCCGCAAGACCACCGACCACTTCCACAAGTCGTCGGCAAACGTTTCGCGCTGAACTCTGTGCTGCCTCCCGGTGACAAGGAGGCTAGAAAAGTGCTGAACGAGACGCTTGAACGGTGGGTTATATCGTATCTGGCGCTTGTGCGACTTCTAACTCTGACGCCGCGGCTTATCGGGTTTGGGGAGCTACCGGACCTGCCTGCGGCGCAAAGGCATCAGCGTCTCGGCAGACAAGAATGGTCGGAGCTGCGACACCTGATTGGCGTTCTTCAGCCCGCCCACGAGGCTTGCGTGGCCGTGCAAAGATTGACCTTCACGACAGCGGATGCAATCAATCTGATATACTGGAAGATGTGTACGATGCGCCTAGAGAAGTTTCCTTGCCCTCGGGCTTTCGACAGGCTCCTTGCGGTCGGGCGGGAGGACATCATCCAGCTCTTTGCGGACGACAATTGTAGAACGAATCTTATGGAGCCGGACAACAGGCTGTACAGGCACCACTCGGTGAAGGTCAGGTCGTCGCGCGCAGTGGAAGGGCTGCATGATGGCGCCGCCACATTCATCTGTGTCTTCCAAGATAAGCTCGACCGCTGGTTCTTCAACGACGAAGACGCCTCCAAAAACTGGTTGAGTAGTGACGCCGTGCTCGGGGCGACTCTTGTGACATCCGGTGAAGCTGCCATGCTGCGCAAGGCGCACAGTCGAGCCGGGCAAGATGATCATATTGAAAGAGCCCGTACGGCGTTGCTGACAACTGCGGAGAGTCTTGTGGACGAGGACACGGAGGTGGCGGTCCGCCAGGGGGAGCTGGAGCGCGAGCAAAAGCGGTGCCGCACGACCCCGGTTGACTGTGAGTCGGACGCAAGTCGTGCAGCTGATGCAGAAAGCAGGGCCGAAAATATTTATGCAAGAGTTAGAGCGCTTCGAGGCCATTCACGCCACAGCCACTGAGGTTGAGGCAGTGGACTTTTGATCCGCCAATAGCGATGACTACCCACACCTTCGACTCGTGGCATGCGCGGTGCTTGGGGCCGCTGGATCCTTTGCGGCCTCTGACCGGGACGTTTCTGTTGCGGGCATGGTGTTGCGGAAGAACGGCGCATCGCTGCTACCTGCTCATGTGCAGATGCATTGGCTCATCCGCATCAACGCCCGCCTCGTGCTTTCCGATCTTTCGGTCATCCCGGTGTTGACACAGGCCACCCGTGTAAGTGCTCGTACCGACATACGGCAGATTTCAATTCACATGGCGGGCAGCGGTCGGTCGTCTGGCGATTCTTCGCTCAGCGACAGCCACACAGTTTTGGAGCCCAGAGACGAAGACAAGGGTGATTTTTTTTGAATGGCGATTTGGAACTTCTCGCTTTCCATGGTATGTTCCATTCTACTCGAATTCGGCAGACAGCGCGGCCGTGACTTGCCCCCGCAGCCCTCCGTGCAGGTGGACCGGGGGAGCTATCACGAGGGTGCGGAAAAGACGGGCAAAGGAAGAAAAACTGCCTGGCGAGGGATGCCGCCGAGGCGGAGGCGGACGTGCAGGCGTAGCAGCGGTGGCGGTTGCGAACATTGTCTCGGAGGGTGCGCCGCAGAGCATATTGGATCCGTCGGGGGACGGCAGGGGAGGCGCAGGATGACTCTCGGGATCGGCCGCAGTCATTTTGGGGGCCAACCGACGCGGGGCCACCTTCGCGTGGGATGTACCAGCGCCGGGAGCCCCGACCGACAACGGCTGCCAGTGGCCACAGCCGCTACCGGCAGCTGCGTGCGCTGCCACAGGCGTAAGGATCTCTGCCATGCCCGTGGCCGACGACGGCGATGCTGCGCTCGGGTAGGCGCCATTCGCGCGGTCTTGGACCTTCAACGGCGGAAGCCTCAGGGTAGTGGCCGCCGCACGTCTCCTGCCCGATGCAGCGGCATCATTGGAGCAGCGAGGCACCGACGGCCGGGTTGCGCAAGCCACAGAATCGGCGGTGCCTGGCGCTTCAGTGGCTGGGTGAGTCGGGGCGGCCCGCGTTCTTGATTGGGGTGGCGCGGCAGTTGCGGTCACGAACCGCCGGCCGCGTTGAGGGTGGCCACGTGAAGGCAGCGACGCGACTGAGGCCAGTTCGCAGTTGCATGTGACAGGACGATATACCGGTATATACCTGCGAAAGACCTCGGCAGTACCGTTTCGAGGTGGAAATCAATTTCACAAGTTTTGCAGCCTGAACAAAAATACTTCCGTCGCACTGGGTCGCGACCAAGCCCGACTGGTAGACCGCTACCTCGCCACGGACCGTCGCTCTTGAAATTGGCACGCGGGCGAAGCGCATCATGGACCCCTTCCCTATCCTGCGTGCGGGTGCCTTTGTCTCACTTGTAGGTGGTGCTGTAGGGGCTCTCCCCAATGCCTCTTCTCCACCTTCTCAATACGCACCCATTCGTGCTTCTTTCTGTGATGTGCGCGCCATGCGCGTGGCCAGAGACGCCTTTCACGGATTGGTGGGTGTTCTGCGTCCCCGCCTACCTCGCCGCGGCGTCTCAGCGGCGGTACGCACGGCCGTGGCTCTGCGCTACTTGGGCGGCGGGAGCTACGTTGACATCTGTGCCGCATTCGGTGTGCACTCGGCGACCGTTTACCGAGCCCTGTGAGATGTCGTAGAAGCTGTGAACTGTTCACCCGGTCTAGCTCTGGATTTACAGTTGGCTGATTGCTTGCGGCGGCAGGAGGACGGAGCCAGATTCCAGGCCCAGCGCAACTCCCCGTTCAACAATGCTATTGGGGCCCTGGAAGGTGCTGTCATCGAACAAGAACAGCCTCTACCAGCGGACGTCACATGTGTTGCCGAATACTTCTCCCGCAAGGGGTTCTACGCTCTCAACGTGCAGGCCATTTGTGACGCTGACTACAAGTTTCGGTGGATGGTGTGCAAGAGCCCCGGGTCAGCGCATGATTCCTCTGCGTTTACGTGCACTGCCTTAGGTCAAGCGCGTCACCGGGCCGACGAACCGCCTACATTTAGCTTGATTCAACGTGGCCACTGTATTCGTCGGCGGTCGTGCCCAAGGTGACTCTTCGGTTCCTTATGGGCGACACAATGGCGACTCAGTACGACGAAGTGTCGCCAGAGAGTCGCGCAGCGAGGCTGGATGTGTCACAGACGGTAGCACCATGGGAGCACTTCAGCGGCGGATCAGCATCCGGCAGTGCCGGTTTCTGGCATAATCCGCGCAAATTACGTACCACTAATTTTGGGCCTATGTTTCAGTACTATTTGGCGGATGCAGATTTGTTGATCCAGTTTAGTGCGAATCAACGACTGACACGCGACCAACCATATCAGGCGGACGTGTTGGGGCGGCGCCCCCCGCCGCCGCAGCGCCGTCGGTGCAGCCCGCCACCTTGCCGCCGGCCACCACCGCCGTCGCCTCGCCGTCGCCCGACGGCAGCCGGCCGCGCCGAAGAACCGCCGCGGAGTCGCCGCCACCGAGTCGCCGCTCTCAGCCATGATCTGTTCTTTTGCTACAGGCAAGGAGCTGCTACATGCTTCTGTCGCTCTGCTGGATGGGCAAAGGACTACTGGCGACGCCTGGGGCATATCCTTGAGGAAGACCCCCTTTCCACGCGGTTCGGCGCGAAGCGCCGGGCCGGGTTTCGGCGGTCGCCGCAGGGGGAGCGGAGCGGGGGGCGCCGCGTCCCTGCCGCGGGGGCGTCCCCGCCGCGGCGATGTGCCGCGCCCCGCTCCGCTCCCCGTGCGACGACCGCCAAAACCCGGCCGCTGCGCCCCCCGCGCCGCTCCCCTCGTCGCGAACGCCACCACTCAGTCCTATCGGTCGCCCTCGTCCTAGCCCTAGCTCTATCTCTACCGTGCCGAGGTTCGTACTTCTTGCCGCCGCCGAGTAGACGATCAGGTCGAGGTGACTGAAATTTGTTCAAGAACGCCCAATCAGAGGGCGACAATCGCCACTCGATCCCCCAATGAGAAGAATGCAATGATGAACTCTTGCAAGCGCCTTACAGCCCACTGTCTCCTCAGCTGGCACAAGGTCCCCTCAGCCCTAGTGGGCACTGCTTACGCGGCAAGCGAGGTATTGGCTGCCCCGTGGCCTGTTGGTGGAAACGGTGACCGTTGGCATGACTCGTACAACTTTCACCCTTCCTCTCTGCGCATCCACATTGAGCAGGCTTTCAGAATGTTGGTGTGGGGCTGGGTTTTTTTTTTCAGGCCGCTGCGTGTGCCGTTCGCGAAGCGGCCAGGTCTAGTGCGTGCATGTTTTCGTCTCCATAACTATTGTCGCGACCACGCCGGCCACAGATTGACGCCCGGCGTGCCTCCCTCCCCCTCCTGTATTTCGTTGCGACTGGCACCAATTGACCCACGAATCCGCATCTGGCGCCTGCCTCTGATGCCATGCTGTGATGACGCTGGTGGGGGGGGGGGGGGGGGGTGGGGGGGGCGGGGGGGGGAACCTGGGGTGGGGGCGGACGCGGTCAAGCGCACCAAGCGACAGAGGGAGCAGACAGAGCGGACTTAGTGGGGGCCCTCTGGGGTCACACTGTGCCGGAAGCGGCCGCTGCCGCTGCCAAGCGCGAGATGCCGCTCCAGCACCAACCGCTCACCTCTGGTCGGGTGCCGACGCTGGGGCCACGCCGCCCACCGCCACGTACCATTGATGCGGTGCTCCCCGTGGGTGACGCTCGTCACCTTGGACATGATGGTGATGCCCCGCTCCTTCTCCAACTCGTTCCGGTCCATGACCCGGTCCGAGGTGATGGCAACGTTGCAGTCGCGCAGCACCCGGTCGACGAGCGTCGTCTTGCTGCACACACGCCAGGCAGGTAGTGAAGGGAGAAAGGGGGTGTGGGGGGGGAGAACAACGCGAGGCGGGGTGGCACAGGGCCATACCAGACGCCCCAGCAAAACAAATGTCAGTCCCCATCGAGCGCCAGCCGCCAGGCAACAGCGCGGGTGCGCCGCCAAACGAGGTCCGCCAACGACCACCCAGGGAGAAGCAACACCCAGTCAACATGCCACACGTGCCGCACGCGGGCCAAACAAGGGCAGGGACAAGAAACGCACCCGTGGTCGACGTGCGCAATGATGGCCACGTTGCGCAGCCGCCGCGACTCGTCGGCCAAGCTCAACCCCCCCGCGTCGGCCGCCGCCGCCGAGGCGCTCAGGGACCGCCGCGCGGCGGCCAGTGCGCCGCCGGGTGGTGGCGGTCGCACGAGATGCGCACCCCCAGACAGCGCCCACCGGGCAACGGGCGAGCCGCCGACGCCCCCCCGGCCGAGGAGCCGCGGCGCCGCATGGCGGAGGGATGAAAGCATGCCCCCACGGGCGCTAGGGAGGGAGGAAGAAGCACAACGAGGTGAGGGGGGGTGGGGGGGAAGCAGCGTCTCGACGGCGGCGGCAGTGGGCACGTCGACGACGCGCGGCGCGGCGCGGCGGGCGCGGCGGGTGGGGGTGGGGGGGGACACCGACGGTGGCCGTTTGTCGTGGAGGCCGTGCCGTCGACGGCGGTGGGGGGGGGGAGTTGATCCTGGGCCAAACTGTGGGTGGCCGCCCTCGCGTCAAGTCCACCCCCAATCTTGACCGGCGCCGTGATCCGGCGAGCTGAACCGCCTCGGGCGGTGGCAGCGCCGCCCCCGCCGGCATCTGCGCCGCCCCTCCTGCCCCCGCCGGCTTCCACCGCCCCCGCGGCGGCGATCGACGGCGCCTCCGGACCGCTCCACCCCCCCGCCGGCTGCTGCCTCCCGCCCTCTCCGTGACTGCCTGACCGTCCCATGACGATGGTGGCGTTTGTCGGTGCCGCCCCGGCGGCGGCCCTCCGTGTCTCGGCGTTTGCGCCGCGCACGAGCGGCGTCGCCGCCGCGGCCGCCGCCCCCGCCC
>Ga0115031_1001279_pt1 | contig 18754 bp, 12 predicted proteins | sample Maine_Asex4_meta_FD_87301 | JGI IMG/M metagenome (GOLD analysis project Ga0115031, IMG submission 87301) | Marine algal microbial communities from Maine, USA - Maine_Asex4_metaG | ecosystem: Host-associated > Algae > Red algae > Unclassified | place: Maine, USA | collected 2015-01-05
CCAGATGCCCTGAGCGCCTCGATTTCTTCGCCGCTGTAGCCCGCGGCCTCGAGCACCTCGACAGTCTGCGCTCCGATTTCGGGTGCCAGTCCTCGGGGGCCGATGTCGGCGCCGCGGATACCGATCGGTGCCGCCACCGTCCGGAATGTCCCGCCGGCGTGCTCGATCTCCGGGAAGAGGCCGATCGCCGCAGCTTGCGGGTCCTCGACCAGTTCAGCCATCGTCGATGCTGGCCCCCAGATCAGCCCTGCGTCATCGAGGATTTCGGCCCACTGGGCCATGGTCCTGGTGGCGAAGTTCGTGTCGATGAGGTCGATCAGTTCGCCCATGTTGTCGAACCGAGCGCGCGGTGACTCGAACCGGGGATCTTCGAGCAGGTCGGTCAGCCCGACGGCCTCACAGAACCGCGACCACCAGCGCACCTCGGGCATGTTGAAGATCATCCATCGGTCGTCGCTCGATCTGAATCGGTTGGCGAGCGGCGTGATTCCGTGGCGGCGATCGCGCTTGGTCGGCTGCCGACCGTCGATCAGTACCGCTGCCAGGTCCGATGCCATGGTCCATGCTGCCGTTGCCATCAAGCTCACGTCGACCACCTGACCCTCACCTGTCTGGTCGACCAACCGCAGCGCTGCGAGAATCGACGCGACCATCGCCAGCCCAGTGGTGTGGTCGCCCTGAGCTGTCCTCGGGTTCGGCGCGACGCCGCCAGGTTCGGTCATTGCGTCGGTGATGCCTCCGCGGCCGAAGAACGTCGTGACGTCGAAGCCGGGCCGATCGGCATCCGGGCCGGCCAATCCGTATCCGGTCAGCGTGGCGTGGACGAGGCGCGGCGTGTCACTGAGCAGTGTTTCGGGGTCGAGCCCGTAGCGGACCTGACGGTCGGGCAGCAGGTTGCACAGGAAGATGTCGGCTCCTGACACCAGACGCCGCATCACCTCAGCACCTTCGGGCACGTTGATCGCAATGGCGACCGACTTCTTCCCGCGGTTGTCGACGGTGAACGAGTAGTCGATGTCGGCTGCTGCGACCTCGACCTTCGGCGGCCGGATCAGGCCGCGCACAGCGTCGCCGGTCAGCGGCTCGACCTTGATCACGTCGGCACCCATGTCGGCGAGTATCGCCCCGGCACTTGGGCCGGCCATCCAGTTCGTTGCTTCGACTACCCGGACATTGGACAACGGTGCAACCACGGAACCAACCTAATTGGCGACCGGAGTGCTCTCGTCCATCAGGTCACATCAGGTCACATCACACCGCATCACATCGCATCACATCACATCACTTCACTTCAGGTGATGTGCTGGCCCTTGGCGATCACAACGATGCCGTTGTCGCTGATCGTGAACTGCTTGGCGTCCTGCTCGGCATCGAAGCCGATACGAGCGAAGTCAGGGATGACCACGTTCTTGTCGACGATGCAGCGATGGAGGCGAGCGCCGGGGCCAACGGTGACACCGGGGAAGATGATGGTCTCGGTGACGTGTGCGTCGTGATCGATGAACGCACCTGGACCGATGATCGAGGTCTCGACGTGCGAGCCGGAGATGATCGAGCCCTGGCAGAGCAAGCTGCCGTCGACAAAGCTCGGTTCACCGCCACGCCCGCGCGACACCTTGGCCGGCGGAAGCGCCTGACGCCCGGTGTACACCGGCCACTTGTTGTTGTAGAGGTTGAACACCGGCACCGGGGCGATCAGATCCATGTTGGCGTCGAAGAACGCATCGAGGGTTCCAACATCGCGCCAGTAGCCACGCTCGCGTTCGTCCTGGCCCGGTACGTCGTTCTTCGAGAAGTCGTACACGCGTGCACGACCGGATGCGGTAAGGGCCGGGATGACGTCGCCTCCGAGGTCGTTCATCTCGCCGTCGTCACCGTTCTGGCTCTTGGGCGTGACGATGTCGATCAGCGTCTCACGATCAAAGACGTAGTTGCCCATGCTTGCCAGACACATCTCGTCGTTGCCCGGCATGGTCGGCGGGTTCGGAGATTTCTCGTGGAAGGCAATGATCTTGCCCTCGGCATCCGATTCGATCACACCGAAGTCGACTGCTTCGTGCTTGGGCACCGGAATCGCTGCCACCGTGACACCGGCATCGTTGGCGGTGTGCTCATCGACCATCTGACGCGGGTCCATCCGGTAAATGTGATCGGCGCCGAAGACACAGACGACATCAGGATTCTCGTCGTTGATCAAGTTCAGGTTCTGATAGATGGCATCAGCTGACCCCTGGAACCAGTACGGACCCCGACGCATCTGGGCCGGGACCGGCGTGACGTAGTCGCCGAGCAGCGTCGAGAACCGCCAGGTCATGCTGATGTGGCGGTCCAGGCTGTGGCTTTTGTACTGCGTGAGCACCACCACCTTGCGGTAACCGGCGTTCGCAAAGTTCGACAGTGCGAAGTCGATCATCCGGTACGTGCCGGCGAATGGCACTGCCGGCTTGGCGCGATCGTTGGTCAGGGGTTGCAGTCGCTTTCCCTCACCGCCCGCGAGGACGATCACGAGCACGGTCGGTTCGGCAGCCATCACCGTTCAACGTACTTGCTTTGTCTGTTTCGGGCCAGGTCCGAAACAGACTCGGCGACCTATCGACTCGAGACCGAGCCCGAAGCCGTCAGCTCGCGGTACAACTCCGCATAGGTCTGCGCCGGGCCGGCCCACGACCAGTCGATGGACATCATTCGCTTCTGTAACGTCGCGGTCCGACGCTTGTCCTTCAGTCGCTGCGCTGCTCGGAACATCGCTGCCAGCAGATCGGTCGACTCAGGGCGATCAGCGACGAAACCGAGTCCGTGACGTGCGTCGAGGTCGGCGTCGGGCACCGTGTCGACCAGGCCACCGACAGCAGTGACGATCGGAACTGCTCCGTACCGCATTGCCTGCATCTGCGTGAGCCCGCACGGCTCGAAGCGACTCGGCATCAGGAACGCGTCGGCGCCCGCGAACATCTGGTGCGAGAGCGCCTCGTCGTACCCTTCGACGAATGCGAGGTGGTCCGGGTGTGTAGCCGCCAGCCGATGGAGCTCCGCGGCGACGACTGCATCGCCTGAACCGAGGATGCCGAGGCGCATCGGGATCTGGGCGAGCAACGGCACGAGCGGGGCGATCAGATCGATGCCCTTTTGATGCGTGAGCCGGGTGACGATCGTTGCCAGGGGAACATGGTCGCCTGGAAGGCCGAGCCGTTCCAGCAGCGCTGCCCGGTTGGGCGGGCGGCGGTCCAAGGTCGACGCATCGAAGTTCGCGACGAGATGTGGGTCGTCAGCAGGGTTCCAGACGTCGGTGTCGATGCCGTTGAGGATCCCCGCGAGGGCTGCTCCGCGGGACCGCAGCGCTTCGTCGAGCCCGAAACCTCCATCGGGGGTGACGATCTCGGTCACGTAGTTGGGTGACACGGCCACGACGCGGTCGGCGAGCGCGAGCGCACCAGACAACGGGTTGGTGCCGCCCCACCATTCGTAGTGCGTTGCACGCGGTCCGATCAGTTCGAGCCACTCCGGCCCGGCGACGCCTTGATAGGCGAGGTTGTGCAACGAGATGATCGCGGGAGGCGGCGAGTCGAGCGCAGCCAGCGCCGCGCCCGTGTGCCAGTCGTTGAGGTGGAGCACGTCGGGCGGGTCGGCGTCGACGAACGCTGCCAGAGCCCTGGCAAAACGGAAGAACCGCTCGTCGTTGTCCGGCCAGCCCGATCCGTCGGCCTGGAGATACGGGTGCGGGCGGGCCATCGCCGGAACGCCGAGGAGATGCAGCCTGCCGACAACCGGGTGGACACCGACCCGCACCGTGGCAGCTCCGACCCAGGCGGGGACGTCGAGGTCCGACGACGTTTCGTCGACAAGTGCGATGTCGCCGTAGTCGGGCATCACCAAGTCGACGTCGACTCCGGCCCGCCGGAGCTCTGCACCGAGCCCCGCCGCCGCCGAGGCCAGCCCCCCGACAGTGGCCACGGGTGAGAGTTCGGCTGTGGCAAACACGACACGCATGTTTCCCAGTCTTGCGCACGGGTACGGTCGCGTCATGCGTAGCGCTCGACATCGAATCGCCGCCATGACCCTGGCAGCATCGCTCGCGCTGGTTGCATGCGGCAGCTCTGACGAGACCGGAGCCGATGTAGCCGCCACCACTCCCACCACCACTCTCGTCGCTCCCGCCGCCGAGGAGTCAGTGCAGACCGACGCCGCCGGCCAGCGTTTCCCGGATGTCATCGATGTGGAGGCAACGCAAGACGGTGCCACGTGGACCTTCGCAGTGACCGTCTCGTCGCCCTACGACACACCGGAGCGCTATGCCGACGGCTGGCGCATCGTGTCTCCCGACGGCACCGAACTCGGCTTTCGCCTGCTGACGCACGACCACGCTTCCGAGCAGCCGTTCACGAGGTCGCTCGACGGAGTGGCGATCCCCGACGACGTCGATGTCGTCACCGTCGAAGGACGCGACCAGGCCAACGGTTTCGGCGGCGAGACTTTCGAGCTGACACTCGCTCGCTGAACGACCCGCTGACACTTCTCCCTGACAAGACTATGCGTCGCATGGTTGACTGATGGCGTGCCCCCCAGCAACGAAACAACCGCCCGCGACATCGACTCGCCGAACACCGATTCCTCGCCCGGCGTCGGCTCCGACGAACTCAGCAACGACATCCGGCTCCTCGGTCGAATCCTCGGTGGGGTCGTCCGCGAGCAGTCCGGCGACGAGACCTTCGAACTGATCGAGTCGGTTCGGCGCGTCGCCGTCGCAGGGCGCCGTGACGATGTCAGCGCTGTCGAGGCACTCCGCTCGGCACTGAGTGAGCAGCCGATCGAGCAGCAGCTCGATGTCATACGCGCCTTCGACTGGTTGTCGCTGCTCGCGAACACCGCCGAGGACGTGCACGTCGAACGGCGACGACGATTTCACCGTGCAGCGCGGTCGACACCGCAGCCGGGCAGCCTCGACGCCACGGTCGCCCGATTGGCAAAGTTGGGCATCGACCCTGGGCGCGTCGTCCAGGTCATCGACGACCTCGCTGTGAGCCCTGTGATCACTGCGCATCCGACCGAGGTTCGACGTCAGACCATCCTCGATGTGCTGCGGCGCATCGCCGAGGTGCTCGACGAACGGCATCGACTCGACGCCGACGACCCCGCCGTTGCCGATGCCGAGGCACAGCTTCACGTCAGCATCCTGTCGCTCTGGCAGACAGCCCTGCTTCGGCTCTCCAAGTTGCGCGTCCGCGACGAGATCAACGAAGCGCTCCGCTACTACTCCGCCAGCCTGTTCGAGACCATTCCGGCCTTGTCACGAAGCCTGGAACGCATTGCAACCGAGGACTTCGGCGCAGATGACGTCGATGCCATCTCGGCAGTGAGCATGGGGTCCTGGATCGGCGGCGATCGAGACGGCAACCCGTTCGTCACTGCCGAGGTGATGCGCCTTGCCACCGGCCGGCACACGCACGTGGCGCTCGGCCACCACCTCGCCACTCTGCATCGTCTCGGGCGTGAACTCTCGATGTCGGTCCGCCTGATCACCCCGACTCCCGAGCTGGTGGCTTTGGCCGATGAGTCGGGTGACGACTCTCCGTTCCGCGCCGACGAGCCGTACCGCCGGGCGCTGCGCGGCATGCACGCGCGTCTTCATGCCTTCGCCGCAGCGACGATCGACCCCGACGTCAACGATGTTCCGGGCCCGGTGCCAGCGGTTACGCGACCGGCATACGTCTCGATCGAGGAGCTGATTGCAGACCTCGACACCGTCGACTCGTCGTTGCGCAGCCATGGCGCAGCGGCCCTCGCCGACGCCGAGATCGAGCCGGCTCGGCGAGCGGCGGCGATTTTCGGGGCCCACCTCTGTGGCCTCGACATGCGCCAGAACTCCTCGGTGCACGAAACCGTCATCGCCGACCTGCTCGCCAACGCGGGGGTCCACGACAGCTACCTCTCGCTCGATGAACAGGACCGTGTCGCCGTCCTCACGACCGAACTCGGTTCCCCGCGGCTGCTGCGGCATCCCAGCGCCCGCTACGACGAACAGACCATCGGCGAGTTGGCTGTGCTCGACGAGGCGGCGCGTTCGGTCGAACGCGTCGGACATCGAGCGATTCCGCACTACGTGATCTCGATGGCCGAGACGGTCAGCGATGTTCTCGAAGTTGCTGTGCTGCTCAAGGAGGTGGGTCTGGTCGAACCAACGAACGGTGCGTTGCCTGCGACATCGAGCCTCGACATCGTCCCGCTCTTCGAGACGATCGACGACCTCGCCAACTCAGCCGAGACGTTGGCGGCCATGCTGGCGAACCCGGTCTACCGGCAGCTCGTTGCATCGCGCGGCGAACGTCAAGAGGTGATGATCGGCTACTCCGACTCGAACAAGGACGGTGGATATCTGTCGTCGCAGTGGAACCTGTTCGCTGCTCAGGCGTCACTCGTCGATGCCGCACATGACGCCGACATCGAACTTCGGCTGTTCCACGGACGTGGCGGAACGGTTGGCCGAGGCGGCGGCCCTGCGTATCAAGCGATTCTCGCTCAGCCTCCCGGTTCAGTCGACCGGACGATCCGGCTCACCGAGCAGGGCGAGATGGTGGCGGCGAAGTACAGCACACCTGCGCTGGCGCGGCGGAACCTCGAAACACTGCTTGCCGCCACCATCGAGTCGTCCTGCCTCGACGCCGAGCAACTCGGCGCCCCGGCCCCTGGGTTCGTCGACACGATGCAATCGCTCGCCGACGAAGCCTTCGCCGCCTACCGCTCACTCGTCTACGGCGATGACCGATTCGTAGACTTCTTCCGAGCGATCACTCCGACCAACGAGATCGCGACCCTGAACGTCGGCAGCCGACCCGCCTCGCGCAAGAAGTCACTCGCCATCGAGGATCTCCGCGCCATCCCGTGGGTCTTCGGCTGGACGCAGTGTCGTTTGATGATCCCTGCCTGGTTCGGCGCCGGCTCGGCGTTCGAAGCAATCGCTGGCAACGATGAAACGGCCGCCGACCGGCTGGGTCAGATGTATGTCGACTGGCCGTTCTTCACGGCGATCGTCAACAACATGGGCATGGTGCTCGCCAAGGCCGACATCGACATCGGGCGTCGTTACGCCGATGTCCTCGTCCAGGATGATTCGACCCGAAACGACATCTTCGGTCGAATCGAGGCGGAGCACACGCTCACTCGCTCGTGGCACGAGCGCATCACCGGTTCGCCCGACCCGCTCGCTGACAACCCGCTGTTGGCGCGCAGCTTGCGAAATCGATATCCGTACCTCGATCCGTTGCACGTCATGCAGGTCGATCTGCTGCGCCGGTATCGAGACGGCGACCACGACGAGCTGGTCGAGCGCGGCATCCAGCTGACCATCAACGCGATCGCCACCGGTATCCGCAACTCCGGCTGACCTGCGGTCGACGGCCGCTGTTCGTGCGTTGCGGGCGTGTTTCGAATCGATGTTGTCGTTGTGTCGGACGGTGTGGCTACAATCCCGACTGACTTACTCGGCTTTAGCTCGATCTCGTTGATCGGCCTCGTGAACGGTGCATCGATGACACTCCTCGAACACAACGATCTGCAGTCGGCACCGGCGCCACTCCCCAACCAGATTCCACAGCGATTCTGGACGGGGACATCGTTTCACTCCCCGGAGGTCTACGAGCTCGACTGTGGCGGTTTCGCCATGGACGACGCAGACCTCCGACCCGACAGCGCACTCGCTGGCCGCATGCGCGAGATCTACGACGCGGTCGGTCTCGTCGTCCTGCGCAACACCGGGTTGACCGAGGCTGCAGCGATGCGCTCCTTCGCACAGCTGATGGTCGGCGCCGAGATGGAGTACGAGGGCGGCGCCAACCCACGCGACAAGATTGAGGGCAACGTCTATGAGATCGGCGCCCCGCTCGTTGCTCGTCTTCCTTACCACCACGAGATGTCGTACGTCAGCAAGAGCACCAAGCTGATCAGTTTCATCTGCATCGACGACCTGCCCGACCGTGGTGCAACCTTCGTCAGCGACGGTGTCGCGTCGACCGATGCACTTCTCGCAACGGAGTTCGGCCAGAAACTCAAGGAGCACGGCGTCTGCTATCACCGCAGCCTGACCGACGCCACGAGCTTCGCCGACGGGATCGGCTACGGCGTCTACAACCACTGGCAGCAATCGTTCGGCACGGACGACCCTGCGGTCGCTGAAGCGAAGGCCGTCGAGCGTGGTCTGATCGTCGAGTGGGGCCCTCATCGCAAGATGCTGACCCGCTTCTACAACCCGGCCTTCGAGTACTTCCCACGGCTGGACCGCAACCTGCTGTACGCGAGCCTTGCTGACCACGGCATCTGGTTCGACACCTGGCCGCTCGTCCAGCATCTGCCGTTCGAGGAACGGCCGCTGCACATGACGTTCGGCGACGACACCGACTTCACCCACTCTGAACTCGAGCAGTTCATCAAGGTGTATGACGACTACGGCACCAAGGTCGACTGGCGGCAAGGCGACGTCGCAGTCATCTGCAACTACCGCTTCGCCCACGGCCGCCCCGAGATCGACCTCGAAGACGGCGAGAGCCGCAAGCTCGGTGTGTTGCTCGGCGAACAATTCGACCGGATCGGCCAACTGCCCGACAAATGGTGACCGGTAGGTGGTGACCGGTCCCCCGACGCTGCGCGTCGGTTGTCCGATGTGGGCGCACCGGCCGTGGGTCGGGCGCTTCTACCCCACCGGCACGAAGCCCGGCACCGAGCTGCCGCTGTACTCACGGTGGTGCAACGCCGTCGAGGGCAACACCACGTTCTACGCCGAGCCACCGCCGACAACGGTGGTCAAGTGGTCCGAACAGACGCCTGACGACTTCCGGTTCGCCTACAAGCTGCCCAGGACCATCACTCATGACAAGCGGCTTCGCGATGTGGCGACGGAGGTACGCAGCTTCCTCGACGCGATCGAACCGCTCGGTGATCGAATCGGCCCGATTCAGGTCCAGCTCCCGGGCTCATTCGGCCCAGGTGACCTCGACGCGCTGCACGCATTTCTCCGACGACTCCCGACGGAACGGCGCTGGTCGATCGAGTTGCGTCATCACAGTTTCTTTGACGACTCCCCCGCCCACCGAACGGTCGACGAACTGTGTCTCGAACGGGGAATCGGTCGCGTCATTCTCGATACGCGTCCGCTGTACGCGTTCCCTGCAACTTCTGATGCGGCGATCGATGAGCAGGGCAAGAAGCCTTCACTGCCGATCGTCGTCGAGGCTGCGGGTCCGCACCCGATCGTGCGCGTCATCGGCGGCGATGACGTGACCGGCATCATGGACGGTCTCCTCGCCTGGCTCCCCCACGTCGTCCGCTGGCTCGACGAGGGCCGCAAGCCGTATGTGTTTGTCCATCAGCCCGAGAATCTCGAGTCCCCCGGCCTCGCCCGAGCCTTCCATGCAGCCGTGGCCGAACAGGTCGGCGCCATCGAGCCGCTGCCCGAGCCTCCGGGCCAGACGGCCATGTTCTGACGGCCACAGCTATTTGGCAACGGCATGAGTGTTACAGATGGTGCCTGGCACCATCTGTAACGGTCAGACTCGTTCGATGATGATGGCGGGGGCCATGCCACCCGCTGCACACATCGTGATCAGACCGAACTGCTTGTCCTGACGTTCGAGTTCGTCGAGCACGGTGCCGATGAGGATCGCACCGGTGGCACCGATGGGGTGCCCAAGCGCCATTGCGCCGCCGTTGACGTTGACCTTGCTGCGATCGAGGTCGAGGTCGCGCTGGAACTTCTCTGACACGACGGCGAACGCCTCGTTGATCTCCCAGATGTCGATGTCGTCCTTGGTCATGCCGGCCTTGGCGAGCACCTTGAGCGCTGCAGGAACCGGAGCGTTGAGCATCAGCGTCGGGTCGTCGCCCATGTTGGCGGTGGCGACCACACGGGCACGAGCCTTCATGCCATGCGCCTTGGCGTAGTCCTCGCTGGTGATGAGGAGTGCTGCGGCGCCGTCGACGACGCCGGAGGAGTTGCCGGCGTGGTGGACGTGGTTGATGTCCAGGTCCGGGTACTTCTGGTTGATCAGCTCACGGAAGGTCTTCGAAACACTTCCATCCTCGGCTTCGTGGCGGTAGTCGGCAATTGCCGGGAAGCTGGCCGAGAGCTTGGCCAGCGACTCAGCGGTCGTGCCGGGCCGGGGGAATTCCTCACGATCGAGGGCAACAGTGCCGTCGAGGTTCAGCACCGGGATGAGCGACTTGTCGAAGCGGCCCTCCTGGATTGCGATCTCGGCTTTGCGCTGGGAGTCGGCCGCGTGCTCGTCGAGTGTCTCGCGCGAGATGCCTTCGAGCGTCGCGATCGCGTCGGCGCAGACGCCCTGGTGTGATTGCGGGTGCAGTTCCTGGAGGTGCTCGTTGTTCGCACCCATGGGCAGCAGGCCCTTCTTCGGCAACGACATCATCTCGGTACCGCCGGCGATCACGACATCCTCCATGCCGGCCATCACGGCGTGGGAGGCATAGTTGGTCGTGGTGATACCCGAGCCACAGAACCGATCCAGTGTTGCGCCGCTCGCCGTGATGTCATATCCGGCGTCGAGTGCAGCCATGCGGCCGAGGTCGCCGCTCTGCTCCTGGACCTGGGAGCTGGTGCCCCAGATGATGTCGTCGACGTCAGAGGTGTCGAGATCGTTGCGGTCGCGGATTGCTTCGAGCACCGTGCGTGCCAGGTGTTGCGGATGCAGATGAGCAAGTGCTCCCTTACCCGGTTTGCCGACGCCTCGGGGCGTGCGGCAGGCGTCAATGATCAGTGCGTCAGACATGGCGGTGACGTTAGGCAATCAACGCATCACGAAACGAAGGGAACGCCGCTTGGACCGATCAACTCCCGGGCCACGTCGGCAATGACAGCGTCCTTCGCGTCGAGCGGCGGCAGCACGACGATCTGGTCCAGGCCGGCATCATCGAGTTCAGCGACGCGTACACGCAGTTGGTCCGGCGAACCGACGAGACACGAACGCTCGATGAGTTCCTTGGTGACGAACCGTTCCTCCTCGGGGATCACCCAGCAGTTGTGGCCGAGGTGGGTGCGGAGGTGGCGTCGATCGAGCGGCGTTTCCTCGACAGCGGCGACATAGTCGTCCCAGATGTCGGCGAGGTGAGCCGGCGGTCGGCGTCCGAACTGCGCCATCTGTTCGTAGCTGTAGTGCAGCGCTGCAATGGCAAATGCTCCGACCTGTTGCTTGACACGCTCGGAATCGACGGCCTCACCGGGTTCGAGCACGGCGATAGTCGTGAGGGTCGCCATCGGAAAATCGTTGCGCTCTGCGGACCGACCGTAGGCGGCGCGCCGCTCGGCGACCGCCGAGCGCATTGCACGCACTGCTGCCGGGTCCGGAGGAACCGAGGTGATCAGGCCATCACCGTGGCGGGCGGCGAGGTCGAGTGCTCTCGGCCCGAACGCCGAGACGTAGAGCGGTGGTACCGGGTCGAAACGGACGAACCCGTCGTCGGGCATCAAGTGACGGATCGGTGCGACGACATCGCCGAAGGTGTAGTCGACTTCGTCGCCGCGCAGCAGCGGCCGGAGGACTCGGAGGTACTCGTCGAACTCGGCGATCCGTCGAGGACGATGACCCATGATCCGCATGGCGGTGTTCCCGGTACCGATGCCGCAGAAGGTGCGGCCCGGAGCAAGTTGGTTGATCGTGGCGATTGCTGCGGCTGTGACCGGCGCAAGACGCGTTCCGGCAACGGCGACGCCGGTCCCCAACCGGATCGTCGAAGTTCGGACTGCCGCAAGCGCAAGCATGGCGTACACGTCACTCCAGATCATCTGGCTGTCAGCAAGCCATGCGTGGGTGAAACCCAACCGTTCCGCTTCGACGACGTAGCCGATGTCGTCCGGTCGAGATGCCACGCAGATGCCGTACTCCATTGCGAATGCCTCGTCGCTTCAGCGGAACGCTGCGAGGCGTTCGTCGGTGTCGCCGATCGGGTAATTGGTTCCAGCTTCGTAAGCGAGGCCGTCGGCGAGGCTTTGCTGTTCGGCGATGCCGAAGAGGTCTTTGTAGGCAGCGAGCGAACCGGCGCTGTTGCCGAGGATCTGCTCGATGAGCCGATCGGTTGCGGCGTCGAGATCATCACGAGGAGCAGAACGACAGGCCAATCCGATCTCGGCCGCCTCCCGCCCCTTGACGCTGCGAGCCGTGAGTGAAAGCTCGCGAGCGGTCGTGAACCCGACTGCAGCAGGGAGTCGCTGGCTCATCCCCCATGTCGGACGAAGCCCGAACTTGGCGTGGGTATCAGCAAGTGTTGCCTCCTCGGCGACGACCATCAGGTCACACGCCAGGGCGATCTCGAGGGCCCCGGTGAAGCAGAAACCGTTGACTTGGGCGATGCTCACGAGGCGACCGTTCGCCAGCTTGTCGGTCAACGCGCGGGCAGGAACGTCCAAGATGTCGCCGACCACACCATCGACGAGCTGGCGGTCGCCAAGCGCTTTCAGGTCGACCCCGGCGCTGAACGCCCTGCCTTCGCCGGTGATGACGACGATGCGCTGATCGATGTCGGCATTCGCTTCGCCGACGGCGGCGTCGAGCGCCACGAGCATCGTCGGTGTCAGTGCGTTGAGCGCATCCGGGCGATTGAGGGTGATCGTGGTGACGGCACCGGTGCGCTCGACGAGGATCTCGGATTCGACAGCGTCCATTCTCGAGTCTCTCACCGGTCTGAGTCTCTCAACGGTCCGAGTCTGACCGGCAGGATCGAGCGAAACGCTCGATGAAGTCGGTCAACTCGGCAATGGTGTCGGCGTCGGTGATCTCACCGTCGGAAATCCGCTCGTCGTAGGAGCCCAGACCGAGAGTCTCGAAGACCCGAATCGGTTGGCGACTCATCACAAACATGAAGTGTTCGCGCAGGCTGAGTCCGGCGCGTGGGCCCGGCGTCGTCGCCACGAGGGTCACTGACGTGCCCTCCCAGGACGTGGGCGGACGCGACAACCAGTCGATCGCGTTCTTCGTCACGGCGGGGAACGAACCGTTGTACTCGGGCGAGAAGAAGATGATGCCATCGCTCTCGGCCACGGCCTCGTGCAGGGCGAGCATCGCTGATGGTGGACCGGCGTCTTCCTCGTCACCGTGATACATCGGCAGGTCGTGGACGTCGTGGATCACGATGGCAACACCGTCAGGTGCTGCGGCCACGGCAGCGCGCGCCGTGGCTGCGTTCACCGAACCAGATCGGAGGCTGCCGACGATGGCGAGGAGTGAGAGCTGCGTCATGACCCAAGTGTGACCGCTAGTCGCGGGATTGCACCTGGGAGAATTCGGGCGCCCGCTTGTCCAGGTAGCTCCGCACACCTTCGCGGAAGTCGTCTTGACGCAGCGAGTGTTGCATCCGCTCGTGGGTGTCGTCGTTCGACCGTGCGAAGTCCCACTCCCAGCCCGCCATCACCTGCTGCTTGATCGTGCGCATCGACGTCGACGCGACGTTGTCGGCCATGTCGTTGGCGTAGGCGATTGTTTCATCGAGAAGCGTGTCGGCCGGAAACACCTTGTTGACCATCCCCAGTTCTTTGGCTTCCTCGGCCAGCACGATGCGGGCCGACAACAGCAGATCCATGGCATTCGCATGGCCGACGATGCGCGGCAGGATCCACGACATGCCGTACTCGGCAACGAGCCCGCGTCGACCGAATGCTGTCGTGAACTTTGCACCAGCTGCTGCGAAGCGGACGTCGAACATCATTGCCTGCACCATGCCGAGCCCCGCACATGCACCGTTGATGGCACCGATCACGGGCTTGGGCACCGTGGTGGTGTAGCTCTGGTGCTCGTCGCGGACCGGAGCGTCATCGGCACCTGTGGCGGTTCCCGAGCCGATGCCCTGCAACAGATCCATGTCGGCACCGGCACAGAAGCCCCGCCCGGCGCCCGTGACCACGATGACGCGCACTTCGGGGTCCGCTGTGGCCTCGTCGATGCGGTTCCAGTAGTGACTGCCGAGTTCAGCCGTCCAAGCATTGAGCCGATCGGGCCGATTCAGGGTGATGAGCGCCACTTTTTCACGCTTCTCGTAGAGCACGACGTCAGACATGACACGATCGTACGAAGTCAGGTCGGTCGTCGACGATCCAGACCGTGCTGAACCATGTGGCGTCGCCGACCACGGGCTCAACTCAGGTTTGCGCTGTCGAACTCGAACATCCCACCGACCATGGTTGCGAGCACCGTGGTGTCTCCGATGGCGGCGGGTTCGATCGTCGTCAGGTCCTGATCGAGCACGGCGAGGTCAGCGAGTTTGCCGACCGTGATCGACCCCTTACGTTGCTCGTCGAACGACGCCGTCGCCGAACCCATCGTGTATGCCTCGATGGCCTGTTCGACAGTGAGTGCCTCGCTCGGGTTGAACGGCGCTCCTGACGACGTGCGCTGATTGACCAGGTCGTGAATACCCAACAGCGGTGCGCCGTTGACGACAGGGCGGTCCGAGCTGCCCGGCAGGGTGATGCCCGCATCCAGGAACGAGCGCTGCCGATAACAGTCCCCCACACGGTCCGAGCCGATGGCACGCAGCATGCCGTCGCCAATCTCGGAGATGAATCGAGCCTGGGGCACAGGAATCACACCGAGGCGGGCAATCCGGTCGACGTCGGCGGCGCGAGTCATCCCAGCGTGCTCGATTCGATGCCGGTGATCCGGACGTGGGAGCTCGCTCAAAGCGGCCTCGTACGCATCGAGTACCGACGACACCGCACGGTCACCAATGGCATGCGTGGCGACCTGCCAGCCCGAGCGATGCGCCGCCAGAATCAACTCGTGGAGCCGGCCTTCGGGCATCTGGAAGTAGCCGCTGTTACCGGGCTGGCCGTCGAAGTCCTCGAACATTGCGGCCGTACAGCCCATCAGCGAGCCGTCAGCGAAGATCTTGGTCGCGCCGTAGCGGAGCCACTCGTCGCCGAAGCCGGTGTGCATCCCCAGGTCGAGCGAGAACGGCTCGTGATCGTCAGCGTGGTGAGCGCAGCCGTGCAACGCGTCGACCGACGCCATCATCGTGACCCGCACACGCAGCCGGTTCGCCCGACGGGCCTGCTGATAGGCGGCGACCTCGACCGGCTCGGAGGTGCCGAGTATTCCGCCGACTCCGGCCTCCTGGCAGCTCGTGATGCCTTCGGACAGGTAGCGATCGCTCGCAAGGCCGAGATTGTTCGCCATCTCGGCAACAGATCGTGGGTGTACGAGAGCGCGGACCAACTGCTGGGCCTGCTCCTCGAGCAGACCGCTTGGCCGGCCGTCGTCGCCGATCGCCACCACGCCCCCGTTCGGCACGTCGACCTCACCGATCCGGGCGAGGCGCATCGCAGCACTGTTCAAGGTGGCGAAATGACCCGACGTGTGATTAAGCAGAACCGGGTTGTCGGTACTGACCCGGTCGAGTTCGTGGCAGGTCGGGTGGCGGCGTTCAGCGAGCTTGTTGTGGTCATAGCCCGACCCGACGATCCAGGCCCCCGCCGGTGCCAGCGCGACGCGTTCGCCGATCGCAGCGACGACCTCCTCGATCGAATGCACGACATCGCCATCGAGCGAGACCTCGTTGAGCGACGCCCCGTACATCTGCATGTGGTTGTGCGCGTCATTGAAGCCGGGCACGACGAAACGACCAGCGAGATCGATGGTTTGCTCGGCGGCAAAACCTGCGAGTTCCCCCGCTTGGGCTACCGCGACGATCCGGTCACCGATGATGCCGATCGATCCGGCCCGAGACCGAGCCGGATCGACGGTGAAGACGTTCGCGTTGTCGATGACGAGGTCGAAGCGCATTGCGTCGACACTACGCAGATGCTCCTGCTCATCAGTTGACGCCGAGCCGCAGACGGCGGCGGCGAGCGGCGAATGCCAAGGCGAGACCCACGGCCAGGGCGCCGATGCCCATCTGCAGCACGCCAGCCGGATCGGAGCCGGTCTTCGGGAGAATGGGCTTGACGCCGGACACGGAGGCGACGGCCTGGTCGTCCTCGGCGGGGTCATTGTTGCCCGGTGTCGAATCGGGGTCAGGCTGATCGGACGATGCGACCTCGGCGGAGTTCACTCCGACTCCCTCGCCGACCCGTACGACCGTCGAGAGCGTCACCGATGCACCAGCGGGGATCGATCCGATCGTCCACACTCCGCTCTCGGGATCGTACGCTCCGGCGCTGTCGTCGGAGATGTAGACGAACGTGGCCGGCAGCTTGTCGTCCACGGTGATGCCCGTGGCGTTCGAGGGCCCGTTGTTCGTCACCGTGACGGTGAAGACCACTGTTTCGCCGACCGTCACGGTCAGCCGATCGACCGTTTTGTCGAGTGACAGGTCGGCAGACATCGGGATCTCGACACACGCCTCGGCTGTCGGCACTGCAGCGTCGGGTCCGACGACTGCGACGTTGCGCAGCCCGGTACCGGATTCACCGTCGTCGACCGTGCAGTCGAGCGCTGACGTCAGGCTCACGTCGCCAGTAGCGACGCGGACGGTGATCTCGTACACGTGCGAGCTGCCCGCATCCAGCGAACCGGTGCCGAGCAAGGTCTGAGATCCGCCATCGAAGTCGGCGCTGGTCACCGCTGCGGCAGGAGCCTCGGTGATCTCGACGTCGAGCACTTCGACGCCACTGCCGAAGGCGAAGGTGTCGCGCAGCGAGTAGTCGCCGGGTCCGTCGCCAGTGTTGGTCACCGTGATCATGTACACGACGTCGTAGATGCCGCTTGCGGATGCCACGAGCGGGCTCGGCGAAACGGTCTTGTCGACTTCGAGTGACGGGCCCGGCAGCGGAGCGCACGCATCGTCGGTCTGGGACACGCCGTCGACGATGATCTCGGCGGTGTTGAAGTACTCCGACGTGTTCGGAGTGTGCGGCGAGCCGCAGTCGCCGATCGTGTCGGAGAGTGTCGTGGCGTCGACATTCGTGACGAACGTCAGCGTGTAGCTGTCGGTTTCGCCACCAGTGATCGGGACGGCCGTGACGACCGCGAACCGGCCATTGGCCGGGTCCCAGTCCTGCGGGTCGGGCAGTGTTGCGTCATCGGACGCAGCGGTTGCTGACACGATCGTGATCGCGGGGCCGAAGTCGGGTTCGTCGAGGAGGTCGTACTCGCCCACGCCATCGCCGCTGTTGGTCACGACGACGTCGTAGACCACGGTGTATGTGCCATCGGCGTTCACCGTCGGGCCAGATGCAACAGTCTTGTCGATCGACAATTCCGGTGCTGCGAGTTCGCCGCAGGCGTCATCGGTGACCGGAGCAGGCAAGCCCGGAACCGTCATCGAGACGGTGTTCAACAATCCGGTGCCGTCTTCGCCTGCGGCTGGGTCCAAGACGCAATCTCGAGCAGTTGGCGCGATTCCCGTAGCAACCGTGACGTCGACGGCGACCGTGTACCTGTGCGTCGTGTCGGCCTCGACGGCGACGTTGTCGATGATGGTTGTCGTCGCAACGCCATCCCATTCCGAACTGCTCACGTCGACTTCATCAGAGGTGACCGATGCGGCGTCGATGGTGACCCCGCCGCCGAAGGTGAGCTCATCGGAGAGGTCGTACTCACCGGAGGCGTCGCCGACGTTGGTGACCACGACGTCATAGACGATCTGGAATTGGTTGCCACCGAGCGATGTCGGACCCTCGGCCACCGCTTTGTCGATCGACAGGTCAGGATTCGGCACGGGTTCGCATGCCTCGGCCTGGAGCGAGTCACCGAACGGGGTGGTCAGTGCCGCGGTGTTCAGCAGGCCGCTTCCACCCGGGCCGCCTGGGTCGACGGTGCAGTCACGCTCGACCGAGAGTGTTCCCGCAGCAAGACTCGCGCGCACCGTCACGGTGTAGGTGTGCTCGGTCGTGCCGGCGATGGCTTCGCCGATCGTCACAGTTCCGGCGCCGGCCCAGGCGCTGAGGTCTGTCGAAACATCAGCCGAGGCCACCGACGCGTCGACGACGGTGATGCCGGCGCCGAAGGAGAGGTCGTCAGACAGGTCGTACTGGCCGGCACCCGCACCGGTGTTCGTGACGACGATGTCGTAGGTGATGTCGTACTCGTTGCTGCCAACGAGCGACGGGCCGGACGTCACCGTCTTGGTGAGCGAGATGTCTGGGTCGGGTAGCGGCGCGCAGGCGTCTTCTTCCTGGACCTCGATCAGCGGACCGGACAGCGTGGCGCTGTTCAACAGCCCAGTGCCCTCCTCGGTGTCGGGGTCGACGGTGCAGTCGCGCGCAGACATGAGCGTTGCCGGATCGAGTCGAGCTGCAACCGTCACCGTGAAGGTGTGGGTTGCGCCCGCAGTGATCGGCTCGGCGGTTACCACGACGCCGTTGCCCGTCCAGCCACTCAGGTCGGTTGCGGTGTCGCCGGTGGCCACTGTGGCCGCCAGCACCGTGACGCCATCACCGAACCGGAGATCGTCGGACACGTCGTAGCGGCCCGATCCGCTGCCGGTGTTCGTGACGACGATGTCATAGGTAATGTCGTACACGCCCGGGTTGTCGGCCTGCTCGATCGGCCCTGTCGCGATGCCCTTGGCGAGCGTGATGATCGGGAGCGGCAGGTCGGCGCAGTCGTCGGCGTCGGCGACCTCGGAGAACGAGTCGATCGAGGCGACGTTCAAGAAGCCACCCGCAGCGAGTGTCCCGTCGTCGGCGCATTCGGCATCGGCCAGATTTGCAATCGTCAACGCATCGGCGACGACGGTCACCTGGTAGGTGTGCGTTGTCTGACCGATGATCGACTGGTCCGTGACCACGATGTTGTCGCCTGTGCCGGTCCAAGTCGAGCTGGCC
>Ga0115031_1001280_pt1 | contig 18750 bp, 17 predicted proteins | sample Maine_Asex4_meta_FD_87301 | JGI IMG/M metagenome (GOLD analysis project Ga0115031, IMG submission 87301) | Marine algal microbial communities from Maine, USA - Maine_Asex4_metaG | ecosystem: Host-associated > Algae > Red algae > Unclassified | place: Maine, USA | collected 2015-01-05
CCGTTTGTTACCGAAGCCATCTGGGAGCAATTAAATCGCTTCGCGCATGGACGTGGATTAGAAACCGTCACCGAGGCCAGCGATTGCTTGATTGGTGCGTCATGGGCCGTCATTGATAAAAAATGGGCCAACCCTGAGATCGAAACTCAATTCGCGCGATTCCAATCGGTACTGGGGAGTTTGCGCGAGATTCGCTCACGTCAGAATCTTCCCCCTAAGAAAGCCATCAAGTTTCTGATCCGCTGCGAAGAGGACTACGCAGCATCACTAAAGCCGATGGCTGGGTACTTTTCCAGTATGGCATCGGCGGAATTGGTGTCGATGGGCACTCAGGTAAATGCGCCGGAGATCAACGCGCTGATCGCTCAAGACAACATTGAGATTTTCGTTGACCTTGAAGGTCTGATCGATGTGGACGCAGAGATCAAACGATTAGAGAAAGAGAAGAAGAAGCTTGAAGGAAACATTGGTGGTAAAGAAAAGAAGCTGGCCAACGAAAAATTCGTCGGTAGTGCTCCGCCGGAGATCGTTCAGCGCGAACGTGATTCGCTGGAGCAATTGAAAGAGCAACTGGTGAAGGTGATTGCCGCGTTGGCAAAATTTGAGAATGGTAAATCTTAAATTTATACCTCAATCGTTCGGTTGCGCGAGTCAAACTTTCGCGGGGCAGGGCAGGGCGGCCTTACAACGATAGCAACCGGTCGTGTTGGTCTGTATTGCCATTCAGTTTAACTGTCACGTCGTCATTGGATTCGAATTGATTGTCGGGCCCGGCGCTGCGAATAATTGCATGATCTCCATGTCCGTCAAAGCGTAACGATTCGCCCCAAGGATCAATGTGCTTAATAACCAACATGTTAGAATCAATGATCGATGGCAACGTGCCGCCGTGACTGTCACGATAGGTTTCCAGTTCGTCAGTGGCGACCGCGATCAGCTGTTGCGTTTCTGATTTTTGTTTGGCGACGATTCGGGCGGCTTTCGATTCAAGCCGGCGATGTTGATTGGCGCGATGACTGGCGAATGTCAACGCGACGATGGAGCTGGCAATCGCCACCCCCAAAAGGGACAGCAACGTGCCGGCGATGGCTGCCTTCTGAGGCCCCTTCTTTCTTCGTAGACCGTTGAGGCTGATCAACAGCGGTACGGGCGATGTAAAACCTAGCGTCAACAGGCTGACCAGAGATATCCATAGACCATTAAATCCCCACCAGTTGAATTTTCGACGGGGCGGATCGAATCCAATGTATACGGGGCTCCGCTGCTGTTTTGATCGCCGTTGATTGAATGGTATGTGAAACGCCATCGGACTAACCTCTTTCTGCCAACCCTGTTTTCTTTGCTCGATTGTTCTGTTCGCCGCAGCGGATAAGATATTGGGATAAGAAATAAAATTCGCAAGAATTTTTACACAGTCTTTAATGGGATCGTCGGCACAGCATTTGCTTCGACAATCCAGCAACTTTTATATTTCCATGCATCACTCATTTAAATCAAATAGACGATGAAAAACCTTGCACTTGTTACGGGAGCCTCGGGCGGAATCGGTTTAGAACTAGCTCGGCTGCACGCCAAATCTGGCGGGGATCTGCTCATTGTGTCACGCAACCTCGACAGCTTGGAATCCGTGAAAGTCGAATTAGAGAACGATCACGACGTCACCGTATTCGTCTACGGCGCTGACCTAACGACAGACGGAGCTCCGCAGGCGATTTACGATTTTACGAAAGAGCAGGGCTTGGAAGTTGATGTTTTAATCAACAACGCAGGTTTCGGAGGTCATGGAAAATTTCACGAACGTTCATGGAGCAAAGACGAATCCATGATTAAGCTTAATGTGACGGCGCTCTGCGAAATGACTCATCTATTTGTACAAGACATGGTGGGAAGAAAAAGCGGCAAAATACTCAACGTCGCATCAACGGCCGGTTTTCTGCCTGGCCCCATGATGGCAGTATATTACGCGACCAAAGCTTTTGTCGTTTCTTTTTCCCAAGCGATCGCCGAAGAATTAAAAACCGAAGGCATTACCGTGACCGCGCTATGCCCGGGTCCTGTGAAGACGGGGTTCGCCGACGCAGCAAACGTGGATGGTGTTGACGCGTTTGAGAATGCTGCGTCTCCTGATGACGTCGCGCGGGTGGGCTACGAAGCAATGCAAAAAGGAAAGCTGATCGCAATCGACGACTGGAAGTTGTCGTTGATGATCAATTGGCTATTGCCATTCTTGCCACGCTGGACGGTTCTGAGAATGTCTCGCAAGACAATGTCAAAGAACCATTAGTCCTTTTGGGGTCTTCGAGGAGTTCGAGCAAATCAGTGGCAGCTTTGGAAGGTCGTTTAACATCATGCCCGAAGGCGACCGCGTGTTGCCGGGTGAGTCGCCGACGCGTGAGGGCTTCGTTAGAAGAATGAGTCACTCCTAATCGCTTCGCCATTGCCATTGCCATTGCCATTAAAATACTAACGCATTGGATTTTGACTTTCTTGTGAAAATTGAGGCTCGAATGCTTCGCCTACCCATTCTTTGGCTTGTCCCTCAAACTGATTGAAGATTTGATTGAAGCCGTTGCTCAGCTGGAAAACGGGCCGATCCTCATGATCTTGTTCATGTTCATGCGGTTTTCCATCGGCAGTGCGGCAACAATCCATCAGCACGTCATCACTTGCAATAAAGCCGGCGATAATAATGATGTTCGCATAAACTAGTAGATTAGGCCCTGATCTTTTGCCGACGAATTTCATCGCCGTTCCCGAACTCTTCTTTATTCGCCGCCCCATCAGATCAACGGAATACAATTCATCCAGCAATAGATGCAGCATGAATCCGAGTACGACCGCCCAAGACTTCATCAAACGGATTTCGTTTTCTGGCGAAAGGCAGACCAGATAGGTGACCATCCCAGCCAATACGGCCGCCGGAATGCTGTGCCACATTCCTCGGTGAACAGTGAACTTCCTAAATAGTTCTCCGCCAACAAATCGAATCAGCACGTACAGGACGCCCGAAACAAACACCATTTGCTCGGGGTTAAGCCCCATCTCTTCAAAACGCCTGAGCATCAACATCGGTACCAACACCGAAACGAAACAGAGCATCTCTCGTAGTGGCACGCCAAGCTTATGGTCTAGGTCAGGCAACATGCCCGCCACACTACACAGTCCGGCAGCAACACAGCAATGCCCTCCGGGAATGCCAAATTGCGTATATGCAATGGTGCCGTAGGCAACGCCGAGCAACGTGCTGGCGCTAATATGCGTTTGAAAATTTGCCATGATTCCCTTCCTTGAGCCATCGTCAACCGTGACGGCCATGCTAACTATTTCAAAATTCGTTCCATCATGCCATAGCAATTGAAACTTCAGGGGCAATACGAAGACAGGGCAGGGTGGTTCGAAATTTCTGCTAGCTGTTTTCGAATTTTCCCTCGAACCCGACATTACTCTTCGCGTAACGCCACGTAAGAATTAGTGCGCGGGAATTGAAACTTGAATCGCAGTTGAAGCGATATTCAGATTCCTCTCTAATTCGCAACCGCGATTTGATACTTCGACGATTTTGTCGGCTTCAACTTCGCGGAATGAGTTTTGGCCCACCTTAGAAGGAGCGCGAGCATGTCAGTCTACGACATTGTGATGGTGATTATATTTTTCGGCGCAGTCATATTCGGATTTCGAAAAGGACTTGCATGGCAAGTCGCGTCGCTATTGTCGATCGTGCTCAGTTATTTCGTCGCGTTGAACTTCCGCAGACCAGTCGCCGCTTTAATCTCGGCTCAAGAGCCTTGGAATCAGTTCGCGGCGATGTTGATTTTGTTCCTCGGAACTTCCCTGGTCGTTTGGACGGTGTTTGCTTCGTTCAGCCGCAGTATCAAGAAGATGAACATGGGCGGTTTTGATCGTCAGGCCGGCGCGATTTTGGGAGCTATCAAAGGCGGAATTCTCTGCATGTTAGCCACCGTCTTTGCAGTGTCTTTGTTTGATTCAACCAGCAACATGGTTCACAACTCAAAGTCCGGCCACTACGTGGTCAGCGGCATTCGTCAATTTGCGCGCTTCACGCCCGGCGAATTGGCTCCGTATCTCCAACCGCACATTCAAGGATTCGATCAAGCGATCGGCCCGACGCCGACGAAACAACCACTATTTAATTCCAACAAAAATGACACTACTCCCAGTACTGGCGGCTTTCACACGGGTGGCTTTCAAGTGAACCAAAACATTGGCTTCCAAGGGAATCCGGGCACGGCCCCAACCCAAGTCGGCGGTGGTTTTTTGAACGCAACGACGCAAACCCAACCGACGACGAGCCGCTATCCAGGTCAATTTCAAACTGGTCAATTTCAAACGCCGACGACTCAGCAATCCAGCGACACTGGATTTGGGTTCAATCGCACAGCGACCAATCAGACGCCCCAAACGAATCAAAATTACAACCGTAACACGCCCTACTCTCAAAATGCTCCCAACAACCCAACTCAGGAGAACAACGGGAACTTTTACAGCACGGGATTTGGCAATCAGCAATATGGGAATCAAAACACCCAGCCGCAGACGAATCAGAACAACGGTCAGATTTATCAGCAACCAACCCAAAATGGCCTCGGTCAGCAGCAACAAGGTCAGCAGAGAATCACAACGGGACAAAACGGATGGCCAGAAATTAACACGACGATCAACGCCAAAGATCTGATCCAACGCGGCGCTGAAACAACAGCAGAGATGCTACGCCGAGCGTACGAATCCAATGTGCAGCCGCAATAGTTTCAACGGCTAAACCCTCGGGAGGTCTCGGGAAGAGCCACGACCTCCCGTCCATATTTGAAACTTAAGTGCACTGGCTAAGCAAGGCGAATCGGTTTGACCACTAGGCACTACGACTATGATTTACCGAAGGCCATCACGAGATCAAGAAATCGCTAAACTTAAGGAAAAACAGGGCCCTAACCGAACATAAGAAACATTATCGGACGTTGAGGGTAGTGGTTTTTTACGGGGTTTCTCGGTCTATTGGAGGATCGTCATCGGACGTTCTTTGCATTGCTTAGTCACGCGTTTTAATCTGTTTTCAAATACACTCCCCTGCTTGATTCGCGCGATTTCCGTTTTGGTTTGAGCTCGCCGTAGAGGCGACGGATGTGATCGTCTCTCTGATGACCAACGCCGGATGCGACGGAGAAAAAACGGCGTCGGTGGTTTTGCTTTACCGGGCGATGGTGCGAGTCGAAGTTGAAAATCGACACGGTGTGAAGGGTGCGCTGATTAAAATCGCCGGCGATCACCAAACCGAAGTCGCGCGCCTTAATCCCACCAATGATCCGTACACGTTCCTTGTTCCAGGTGGATTTTATCTGATTCGTCCACAACCGTTACAACCCGGCTTCGAAGTGTCAGTTCCGCTTCCTGCAGTCGCCGAAATTCTGGAGGGACGGACACTTCAGGTTCCTCCGCTGAAATCACCAGCTAAGCACACAGGCTGGAGCTGAATCCCTTCAGGCCGTGTGGCCGTTGAAATATTGGCGAGCTTGAGACGAGTGCGTTGTTCAGAATTGGCCCAACTCATCTGCGCGCCATCGACTGAACCCGTCCGTTTCCAATTGCAATTCGTTTTTTAAATTGCGAAACTCATCCATGTGCTGCTTCTGCATATGGTCTTTCAGTGCTTCGGTCGATTCCCATTCTTCGTAGACATGCAAAAGGTCATCCTGTTCCAAGTCGATCCCGAATCGAAAGGCAGCGATGCCTTCGTCGTGTTGGAGCGAGTTCTTTCGCAGTCGAACCAAGCAATTCAATATCTTTTCACGATGTTCCGCCGGGATCCAAATCGTTCCAGCAATTACAATCATCCTTTACTTCCTAATTTTATGGCGTGCTGAAGCAATCGCTCCGCAATGCCATCGGATCTGAGAATCCACAAGGGCTTATTCTCTGTCGTTAGGCAGAGAATGCTCAAGTGATGTATCTAGTTGCAAGTAGAAAACATTGAACACGGTGGGCCCGAATACGAATTGAACTTTCAAAAATGTACGATTGATTTGAGCAAATCCGCTCGACTTAATTTTAGACGCCGGAGGACTAACCGGAAGCAGGCATATTCCGCACAACCAAACCGAAATGGATGCAGAAAAACTTGAGGTGGAGTCTGCTTGGTGACCGAAGGATGCTTTTAAGTACGGGGCCGGCTCTCCTTCGATTTTACTGCATCCACTGCCCTGCCCTTACATAACGAAGCGAGGTTAGATCTGAATAGTCGACGAAATACTATAAGGGAGAACGCGCCGCAACCGCCGAGCTCCGTGCCGCTTTAGATTGCTTAATTTCAGCAATGCGATCCTCGTCATATCCCGCATTGACGATGGCTTGTTCGTAGATGTCCAACAGGATTTGGAAATTATGATCAAACGTGTACTTGGCCTCGAATCCCAAACGTGCCGCCGTCCTCATTTTCTGTCTAGCGGTCTCGTCGGAAAGAACGGCCTTCACCTTGGCCATTAAATCTTCCGAATTACCTGGTTCGAAAAAGAATCCCGTTTCTCCGTGCAGAATTAATTCCTGCATCGCACCAATCCGTGACGCCACCACAGGAGTTCCGCTGGAGTAAGCTTCAATAATGATGCGACCAAACGTTTCGTAAAAAACAGAGGGTACGACGACGACTTTCGCTTGGCCCATCAAACTCAGGACTTCGGTGAAGGGTAAGCGTCCCAGCCACTCAATCAGTGGGTTGGCTTCGGCGGCCGCTTTGACCTCACCAGCCAAAGGTCCATCACCTATGATTTTCAGCGGAATGTTGGGACTATGCGAATTCCATGCGTCGATCAACGCATAGATACCTTTTTCATCGGATAACCTTCCGGCAAAGAGAGCAAAATTTTGATCGCCCTGCCCTACCCCTGGATCTGGATGAACACAATTCGGTTTCACTACAATTCGATCGGATTGAATTCCCAAGTTAAGCAATTTGCTTTTTGAGAATTCGGTCAGGGTGTAGTACAAGTGGATTTTGTTCTTCCACGTTCCCATCAAACGGTGAGCGGCCAGCATTGAGGAGACGGCAAAACTACCGGCGCGACTGCCTCGGTAACATTTATGTTGAATCGCAGGCCACGCAAATTTCTTTTTGAGGCACTTCTCGCAAACCTTGCTGTCGCGACACAAGAAAGCATCGGGGCAAAGAAGGCGGAAATTGTGCAAGGCCTGAACGACGGGCGTGCTTTGAACTTCGGCAGCATAATAAACCGAAGGCGATATTAATGGAAATGTGTTGGTGCAATGCAACACGTCTGGCTTGTGTACACGAAGTAGCCCTCGCATTTCGCGATAGCTCTTGCGATTCCATGCTGTACTCAGGGCGACCGCTAATTGGTTATTTCGGTCAATCGAATCATTGTTGCGAATGTAAGGGATGACCGTGTGGCCATTGCTTTCTAACTGCGCAATTTCATCCTCGAAGCACTGATCCTCGCCCCCGCGAACCTTGTAGTAATTATGACAGACCAGAATCTTCAATCTGATATCCTATTGAAAGCGGCACTCAAATTTAGGTAGTTGCGCAGTTAATACGACCACAACGATGTTCTCATTCAAGTTAGTCTGATTAATAGACGCACCTAGACAAGCCTTCTAAACGACACTTGCCAGATTCTGCCGCTATCTTATGTGGCAAAGTCCGATTATTCGGGGAATTTCAGAAAATTTGCTGGCGCACTCTTAAAACTAAACACTTTATTCGCGATTAGGGCATCCAATCATCCCATCGGTGCGGTTTGCCGTGTGCTCTCCCGTTGCAAGCACAACCCCGTATTTTGTCGGCTGTAAATATTAAAGGCCTCACGTTTATTCATTGAATCCAACTCATTTCTCAAGCATACTTCGATTAACGAATTTACTTCCGATGCAGAACCAATCCGCGTGTTGACTCTGTGCTTAAGATTTATACTACTACCGTAGGGTGGTGAAAGCGTTAGGTGACCCGCGATTGAGCTGCCTAAATTTTCCTCGTTAAATTATAGACCTTCCCCGCCTATTTATTTCCTACCGCAATCTTCTCATTCAGTTTCTCTTGAGTACCAAATAAATAAGTCCTGATGAATATAGAAACACTCGACCAAAAATTGCCGCTCGCCTCTAGTACGACAAAGAACAGTCTGCAACGAATGCTGGCATTTGAAATTGAAACGGGTGGTCACCATGCGAGTTACATTCGCAATTTCGCTCAGCAATGGTCGGAGAATTTAGCCCCCCATCAGATTCATTTTGTCGTTACTCCTGAGTTTTTTCAAAAACACGCAGACGTTATTGAACAAATCGAGTCCTTGCAAACGGACGCTGTACAGATTCACGCCATCACGCAACTGGAGAACGGTGAGCTTAACGGCCGCGTAAGGCGAATTTTCAACGGTTGGAAACTGTACTGCAAATATGCAGCGCAGCTAAAAGTTGATCGCGGTGTGCTGATGTACTCAGACCATTTTCAATTACCGATGTTGATAGGTCAAGCATCACCCTGCCCCGTTTCGTGCATCTACTTTCGCCCTACATTTCACTACGACGCCTTAAAAAATTATCACCCGAGCTTTACACAGAGGTTGGCAGCGTGGCGAAAGAAAACTCTTGTGAGGCGTCTTCTTAGCCTAAAACAAATGGACGTTCTCTTTTCACTCGACGCGCTGGCTGTAGACTACATCAACAACAACTTCGCCCCCCGGGCAAGTGTTCGGCAACTTCCTGATTCATTCGTGCGATACCAAACGACGGCAGAGCAAATCTCTGACCTTCGCTCCGATCTAAAAATCGAACAGGATCGCAAAGTCTGTATGCTTTTGGGCATCTTAGATCCTCGAAAAGGGCCGCTTCAACTGCTTGACGCAGCTCAGCGATTGCCAGAAACTCTGCAAAAGAAACTATGCCTGCTGTTAGTTGGAACCCTCCACGCCGAGATAGAAGACGAAGTCATTCAAAAGGTCCAGCGTCTCCGCCAAGCCACTCCTATCCAAATTGTGTTGAAAAACGAGTACGTTTCAGACACCATTGTTCAGCGTTTCTACGAACTTGCTGATGTTGCGTTAACCACCTATCAAAGACATATGGGAATGAGTTCGGCTTTGATTCGCGCGGCTCTAGCTGAAATCCCAGTGCTTTCATCGGACTATGGATTGATGGGAGAGTTGGTGGAACGAGAAAAGTTGGGAATCACTATCGACACTGAAAACCCCGAAAGCTTTGCCGATGGATTGGCTACCGTCATCAGCCAATCTGGCCAAGATTTATTTGATATTTCTAACGCCTCTGCCTTCGCATTATCGCATTCGCCAGCCGCACTTGCCGACACCCTCAAGGCTTGGGCGGTCAGATAGTCACTCGGTGGCGGGCGTTTTTGTTGGCAGAGTCTGCGTCGCAACCGTTGGTATGTCAGCACATCCAGCGCGAATATGGCTATATAACTCACGATAAAAATCAATCGAATACTACTTTTACGGGATAATCCGTATGCAAAGGGGGGCAAAATGACTATTCTATAAGGTGAGACGGCGGTGCATTTCTGTTACCGTTTTAAATTACCGGTCGCTTCAGTGATCAATCGCGATTTCCTGAGGCTTCCAAAGGTTGATGGTTTGATGATATTGGATACCTCATAGCCAATAAATCACCATCAACAACCAGTTTGAACAGCCGAGTGACGACTTAGAAAAACGTCACTCGACGAACATGGCAACGGGTATCAAGTGATTGCAACCAACGCTTTGGATTATTTGGTTTCAGCTGATTAGGCCAACCATAAAACCGATCGCGACAGCTGTTATTACGCCCTACTACTATAAAAAAAGATTAGATGTTGGTTATTGGTCTAACGGGTGGGATCGCAAGCGGCAAAAGTTTTGTCGCCACGTGTTTCGCCGAGTTAGGTAGTGAGATTGTCGACGCAGATTTAATTGGCCACAAAGTGCTGAACCTGCCCGAGACGGTCAAGCGCATCCGAGAGGCTTTTGGAGTTCAAGTAATCGTCGACGGTCAGGTCGATCGGCGAGCTTTGGCGACAATCGTTTTCCCCAAGGATTCTGATGCACCATCTAAAGAACTGAAATTGCTTGAATCAATCACCCACCCGGAAATTGGGAAATGGATGAGAATCCGATTTCTGGAGATTGAATCATCAAGTTCGGCACAGGCGGTAGTTTTAGATGCACCGGTTATGTTCAAAGCGCAATGGGATCGCTTTTGCGACCGCATCGTGTTTGTTCATGCCGATTTGAAAATTCGACAACAGCGAGTCACATTGCGCGGCTGGCCAGTGGGAGAATTGCAACGCCGGGAGCGGCAGCAACTTTCGCTGGAACAAAAGCGCAAATTTGCTAGTGATGAGATCGATAATTCAGGATCGGCAGACCAAACGCGGGAGCAAGTACGGTCACTTTGGAAGACGTGGCAACTGCGCGACTGATCGAGCGAATTTTAAACGTGATGTAGAAAAACACTGGCATTCCCCACCTGAATATTGCTAGTTGAAGGAAAGAAAAATGACAGACGCTCGAAATTCCAAGGCGCGTAGTGCCAATTCTGGGGCCAATCGACGCCGAAGCGACAATGGAGACTTAGAACCCGAAGTCAGCCAACGGCTGAAAGAGATTGAGCGTTCCGGCGAACCGATATCTTTAGCCGAAACAATCTCGCGTGAAAGTTCGCCTTCGCAGGTATCCAAGGAATCAAGCGCCAGTGCCGAAAAGGCAATTAACGTAGATCAATTGCAAAAAATGCCGATTGAAGAACTACGCATTCATGCATTGAACGTTGGATTGCAAGACTTCGACGACCTCGAAAAACACGAGTTGGTTTCGACGATTCTTAAACATCAGATCAAACGCCAAGGGCTAATGATTGGTGAAGGCACGTTGCAGATCCTACCTGATGGTTTTGGTTTTCTACGCAGCCCAGATTATCACTACCTCAGTTGTCCCGACGACATCTACGTTTCCCCCAGCCAAATCAGGAAGTTCAACCTTCGCAACGGAGCCGTTGTCCGAGGTCAAATTCGCCCACCAAAAGAAAACGAACGCTATTTTGCGTTGCTACGAGTCGAATCGATCAACGGCTATTCGCCCGAGGACAACTCGCGTCGGACCAGCTTTGACGATTTGACACCGTTGCATCCCAACGAACGAATTCGTCTTGAGCATGACCCAAAAGACGCCTCCACACGCATCATCGACATGATGACGCCGATCGGATTTGGGCAACGTGGACTGATCGTTGCTCCACCTCGAACGGGCAAAACGGTATTGATGCAACGAATGGCGTGTGCCACGTTAAAAAACCATCCCAATGCCTACGTCATCATGTTGTTGATCGATGAACGCCCCGAAGAAGTCACCGATATGGAGCGCGAGGTCAAAGGCGATCGCTGCGAAGTGATCAGTTCAACTTTCGATGAACCAGCATCACGTCACATCCAGGTCACCGAAATGGTTTTGGAAAAAGCCAAACGAATGGTAGAAGCTGGCACCGATGTTATCATCTTCCTTGATTCAATCACGCGACTGGGACGAGCTTGGAACTCTGAATGTCCACAATCAGGAAAAACGCTTTCGGGCGGCTTAGACGCGAATGCAATGCAGAAACCAAAGTCGTTCTTCGGCTCCGCAAGAAAAATTGAAGAGGGAGGTTCGCTCACAATTCTCGCGACCGCATTGATCGATACCGGCAGTCGCATGGACGAAGTTATTTTCGAAGAATTCAAAGGTACCGGCAATCTGGAGATCGTGCTCGACCGCGGATTGGTGGAACGCAGGATCTGGCCCGCAATCGACATCGCGGCATCGGGAACACGCCGTGAAGAACGTTTGTTCGAAGAGGACGAGTACGAGCGGATCTGTCTTCTCCGGCGTGCACTTGTTGAAATGAGCCCATCCGACGCGATGGATAAACTGACGACGCGTCTGAAGAAAACGAAGACCAATGCCGAATTCTTGATGACGGTGAAACCCGAATCAATGTAGTCGCCCTGCCCTGATCTCCGCGCGTGATTCCCACGCCCAAAAACACTTCCCTGACTTTGTAATTTTCAATGCAAGAACTAACCGGAAAAACAACCTCGGCAGCAGACAAAAACTTTGCCATCGTAGTCTCGAATTACTACGAGAACATCACGCACAAACTTTTGGAGGGTGCGGTTAAAACTTTGGTCGCTGCGGGCGTTGCCGAGTCCAACTTGGTTACTCTTTGGACACCTGGATCTTGGGAGTTACCGGCCGCCACTTTGCGAGTCTTGAAGTCTGGAAAATTTGATGCGGTCGTAATTTTGGGGTGCGTTATCAAGGGGGAAACCACCCATGACCAGCATATCAATACGGCAATCAGCAACGGCATCGCCCAACTTACACTAGAATATGACGTTCCGATCGGTTTCGGATTGTTAACGTGCAACACGCTTCAACAGGCTCTTGACCGCTCCGGAGGCTCCGTTGGCAACAAAGGCGTCGAAGCAGCAGAGGCGGCCGTTCACATGTCCCAAGTCTTCACTGAACTTGCTTCACTGAACGATTGAGAAACGGAGCCGACAAATCGTGATTTGTTATAACTCGCGATTGTTGACGCCGTTCCCTATTTTCGATTTCCCTCGTCATCGCGTAAGATGTACGCCTGTGAGTCTGCCGCTCTTGCGAACGTGTTTTACGCAACGCACCTTTGTTGACCACCTTTTTCGTTTTTCCTTGTCCCGCACGAACCGTTTATGTCACGTCGCAGCCGCGCCCGAGCGATTGTTCTTCAGATCCTCTACCAAGATGATCTTAATCCATCGCAACCCGATGATGTAAAGATCCGATTCGTAAATTCTCGTTTGAGGAACAATCAAGAACTCATCAAATTCGCAGATGGACTCATCATCGGGGTCCGACAAAATCGTGACGACTTGGACGAAAAACTTTCAAAAACCGCAGACAATTGGCGTCTGTCTCGTATGGCGGCGACCGATCGCAACGTCCTGCGTTTGGGAGCCTACGAGCTTCTGCATACTGACACGCCCCCTCCGGTGGTAATCAACGAAGCGATTGAATTGGCGCGCCGCTACGGCACCGACCAATCGGCTCAATTCGTAAACGGCGTGCTGGATCGTTTGTTGAAGCGTAGTAAGGTAAACGATGACCAATCTGCCGCAGGGACTTCCTCCGGAGTGACTTCCTCTCCAGAGCCCCCGACCGACCAACCACAATAAGTCACTCCACTCCGCCTACTTAAATTAAGACGACTGCTATGGCACGCTGGAACCCATTCGGATCATCCGACAAGAAACTTGAAAACACGAATTCGCCGGAACCTCAAAACGAGGCTGCGGGCGACTCCACCCCTCCCCACCCCTCGGCGGATAAAAAGGGCTTGTTCGGCGGCATCAAGCAAGCCATGAGAAAAACGATGGAGGTGCTCAACACCGACATCCGTGACCTTGTCAAAGACGAAGGACGTTTGGTTGACGATCAATTCTTGGATGAACTTTACGCTTACTTCATCAAGACGGATATGGGCAACGGTCCTGCCGCAAAGATCCGCGACGACATTAAATCAAAGTATCGCGCTCGAAAAATGACGCTGACGCAATTGATCGATTCTGCAAAAGAAACAATCAGTGAAATCATGCAACAGGAGAACGCCGACATCAATTTTGCGGACTCTGGTACCACCGTTATCATGGTGGTCGGAGTTAATGGAGCTGGGAAAACGACATCGATCGCGAAACTGGTAAACCTGTTCAAGCAGCAAGGCAAAAGCGTTGTGTTGGGTGCCGGCGACACCTTCCGCGCTGCTGCGGTCGAACAACTGACCATCTGGGCCGATCGTATGGACGCCGAAATTATCACCGGCCGCCAAGGCAGCGATCCCGCGAGCGTTGCCTACAAAGCGGTTGATGCGGCGATCAAGGCCGAAGCAGACGTCTGCATCGTTGACACCGCCGGCCGTCTGCAAACGCAAAACAATTTGATGGATGAACTGGGACGTATTCGGCGGGTGATGCAAAAAGTATCCGCAGATGCGCCGCACGAAGTTCTTCTCGTTTTAGATTCTACGGCCGGTCAAAATGCGATCTCACAAGCCAGAGGTTTTGGAGAAGCGGCCGGCTGTACAGGAATTGTGTTGGCGAAGCTCGACGGATCGGCAAAGGGTGGCGTCGCCATTCCAATCCGGCAGGAGTTTGGGCTGCCCGTAAAGTTCGTGGGCCTTGGTGAGACTCCCGATGATTTTGCTAAGTTCGATGTCGCAGCTTATGTTGACGCCCTGTTCGATGCTGCTTAGCGTCCAACAAAGAAAGTCGTATTTCACTCCGTGAAATATCGAAGCGCCTAATTTCACGGAGCGTGATCACTTCGCTTGCGGCGGTTTGTTGCTTGGTTTCGCATTTACGCTTTCCATGATCCAGCGATTGACGTCGCCAAGCAATACATCTGAGATCTTGTCGCCGCCTGGATACTGACGAAGCGTTAGTGAAAACCCTGCGATATGAAGCAAACGTAATTGCCGACACAACTGTTGCTGATCAAACTGATCCGACTTTCGGCACTGAGCCCAAAAGACGGGCAGTTTTCTTGCACGTTCCCACTGGCTAAGAGGCGTTCCAACACTGGGCAAAGGTCCGTTCATCGCAAGCACTCCGGCAAATAGTTCAGGACGCTCCAATGCGACGCGAAATGCCATCGTTGCCCCCACGCCAAAACCGGCAAGAAAGATACGCTGCGGATTGATGTTGAAGCGTGATCGTGCTTGATCGACGGCCGCAATGACAGCATCATGCGTTCTATTTATCGATGTACCGTCTTGCCGCCAAGGATCATCTTTGGAGCAAATCTCCGGAGCGACCCCCACATAATTTCTCATACTGATACGAGGCATAACCTCATGGACTTCGCTGGCATCCTGATCCGCTGAATGTAACCAAACGACCAAAGGATAAGCGTAGTTCTTCTCATAGTGCATCGGCACGAAAACGGACGCGTTCCTACGAATTGGAAGACCGCCCTGCCCTACCCCGGAATGTCCTATCATGCCGTTTTGTGGTTGAACATTCTCATAGACTTGAGAATTTTGAATCTCCTGAGTCGTAGTCATCGCAAGTGGGCTGATCTTGATACGGTTCATATTTCGCCGAATGGAGGGAGATTGTTTGCCGGAGTCCCATGTTTGTAAAAAAGAAGCTTTGGCAAGTCAACGCTGTTATTTGCGGGACGGAAAAGTCGCCAAGATAAATCGACTGCTAGCGTTAGCAGGCAGAGCAAAATTGTCAATCAACGGACAAATTTGTGAGTCTGACACGGCTGATCTTTTTGGATCCTTGTTTCATGTGCTCAGGAGAACTGCAAAGTCGTGTTATAGCGGTAAGGCTCCAGCCTCCCGGTTCGCGAAAAACCAGAAGGCTTGCCCCTTGACGCTGAAATTGACATCAATAGTCAACAGCGTTTGGCTGGACACCGGACACCAGACATCAATCGTTTACAGCAGGTCCTTCACTTCGTCGGACTCTTCTTTCAGCTCTGCCATCGTCGCGTCCATTTTAACGCGGCTGAAGTCATCCACCTCAAGGCCTTGGACAATCGAGTACTCGCCGTCCTTGCACGTCACTGGGAACGAGTAAATCAGCCCCTTCTCGATACCGTAACTGCCGTCACTGGGGATCCCCATGCTGACCCAATCGCCTTCTTCGGTACCCATCACCCATGTGCGCATGTGATCGATGGCGGCATTAGCGGCCGACGCGGCGCTGGATGCTCCACGCGCCTCGATGATCGCTGCGCCCCGTTTTTGAACGGTAGGAATAAAGGTATCGCGATACCAAGTTTCATCCACTGAACCTGCGACCGATTTGCCACCAACAACGGTGTTGGAAATGTCGGGATACTGAGTTGCCGAGTGATTGCCCCAGATCGTCATCTTGGAAATGGTGGTTGAATCAACATCCAACTTCGTCGCCAGTTGGCTGATGGCACGATTGTGATCGAGCCGTGTCATCGCAGTAATGTTACCGTGCTTGATGGACGGCGCGTTGGCCATCGTGATCAAAGCGTTTGTGTTGGCTGGATTGCCGACGACCAACACGCGGATGTCTTTCTTTGCATTTTCCTCAATCGCCTTCCCTTGGACGGAAAAGATCTTCGAGTTCGCGGTCAGCAAGTCTTTTCGTTCCATCCCCTTTTTACGAGGCATCGCACCGACCAGCAGCGCAAAATCAGAATCCTTAAACGCAACGTTAGGATCATCGGTCGCGACGATCCCCTTGAGCAGCGGAAACGCGCAATCATCCAACTCCATCACGACGCCATTTAGCGCGTTCATGGCCGGGGGAATCTCCAACAACTGCAGGATTACTGGCTGATCCGGGCCGAGCATATCTCCGGATGCGATGCGAAACAGTAGGCCGTAGCTGATTTGACCAGCGGCGCCGGTGACGGTGACTCTTACAGGTGATTTCATCCCAATTTCCCGAATTCAAGTGGTGTTCTTAGCGACCCAAGAATATCGTTTAGTCGCCGCAAAAATTCAAGTGGTGACCGCCGTTTCGCCCACATAGCGTGGGTTACTGATGAGATGTTCTTAACAAACCGTCCGGCTATTTTGGACTTCGGGGTATTGCAATCGTGTAGTAATCAATTGGGTTTCTCAGTCGTCGATCTGGTCTTCGAATTCGCTTAGGTCAATTTTCTCTGGCAGCGCGTCTTTGTCGGCGGCCACCAAACGACTGCGATTGTTACGCTGTTTGAGAAGACCATAAGCGACAGCGACCGCAACAGTCGCGAGAATTACCATCAGCAACACTCGCATCAGCAGATCCACACCTGCGGCTGTGGTCGTAGCGGCAGCGACCCTCAATCGACTGGCTATTACCAGCGGGCTGATTTGACCGGATTGCTCCGCCTCTAAAGAAACTTTGGACTGGTACTTGATGAAACGATAAAAATTGCCCGTTACTTGCGCGGCCCTGCCCTCCAACTGGTCGGCGGTCATTCCCTGGGGTAACTGTGGAAGGCACACCGTCACTGGAAATTGCTCGAACTTGATACTCTCTTTCTTGGAAGTTCGCACAACAACATCGCGCCCTTTCAAATTCGGGAATAGGCTCACCTGATAATAGCGATCGAGCCCGACGAGTTGTTGTCGGTCCGCGTCGACGATTTCGATCGGCACGCACTGTCGTAAACGGCCCGACAATGCGATCGTACTTCCAAAATGGCGTGTCGGTGCAGACATTAGTTGCGTGAATGAAATGGCCGGGATGGCGGACGTGTCGCCGTCGTCTTCGGCCGGACGTTGAACCGAATTAGCAGCGGCCAGCATCTGATAAAAAGCATCCGAATCGTAACTCGACAGAGCTTTGCTGTTTTGTTTTCTCACATAGTCAAACAATCCAATATCGACGCCGTGTGATGCGAGTTCCACGTGGCTGGCGGAGATTCCCAGCGCTTCACTTGCCTTTGTGGGGTACCAAGAAAAGCGGTTGGCGATAAAAAGTGGGACGCCGTCAGAATCGGATTCGTCATTTTCATCATCGTCAACTATTTCGGCGGCGGTATCCGATATCACCAACTCACCTTCTGGCCCGACCGCAACGTTGTTATAGAAAAAGCCTGAAAAGGATATTGGCTGGTCGAGCGATTGCTTCAAAGTCAACTTACGAGGTGCCGATCGCGTGACCAGATAAACGGTTTGCCCGACGTCGTTAACGCACTTGGCCAAATAGACGCCTTTGAGTTCGTCCGTAGCGATCTGCTCAGGGAATCGAATTTGACTCAAGAATATAAGTTGCAATTTACGATTGAACGTCCAAAACCGAAATCGTTGCGGCGTGTCGCTGACCTGTTGCCAAGAAACTTCGTCTGCGAAACGGCTCCACTTCGCGAAGTTGACACTAGATACCTTTCCACAGCGAAACAGCAACTTTGACAACTGCCTATCACTTAGATCTAACGGAGCTCCTGCTTCCAGATCATAGGCTTCGCTGGCTGAGAATCCAGAAAGCTCAATCGCGATGTCGTCATCGGACTGAGCGAGGGAATTGGCGGTCAGCAAACAGACGCAAAATGCTGAGTAAAAAAACAGTCGAACCCATTGCATTACGAAAAATCCTCTTCGAGGCGTTTGTTCAATTCGGCGACGCGCTGTGCATCGGTCATTACCGTTTCGTCATCGACAAGCGCGTCAAGCGAACGACCAACGCGTTTGGAAACTGGTTTGTCGGCGCGTTCTGTCCCAGACTTGGTCGAGCGAAAGACCGCGCATGCGATTCCGACGGCGACCAATCCAGCAATCGCTAGAAACGCGAAAGCTAACATAGCCGAAGGCTGCCATTGTTCAGTTGCGACATCCGATTGTGATGAATTGGCGTCGAAGTCTGCTGCAAACGTTTCGGCGATCAGAACGGGGCAATGGCTGACCGATTTACTGGCGTCTTGGTAAGACCTGATTTTGAAAAATCGCCCCGCGACCGTCACCGGTACTTTTATGTCTTGAAACTTTTCGGTCACCTTAGGTACCACAGCATGAAAGCCATCCGGAAGTGTAGCGACATAGACGCAAATCAGCCCGTCATTGATTTGGCTGGGAGGATCAATCCAAACCTCATAGTACTGATCCAAATTAAGCAGTGTCTGCTTGAGGACTTTAAGACGAATCGTACGCGCCGTGCCCGTGACAGTAATCGTTTTACCACGGAAAGCTCCAGGTTGACCTTTCAATTGCAGCAGCCGTGTCTCGGATTCGTTTTTCGCATTTACG
>Ga0115031_1001285_pt1 | contig 18724 bp, 13 predicted proteins | sample Maine_Asex4_meta_FD_87301 | JGI IMG/M metagenome (GOLD analysis project Ga0115031, IMG submission 87301) | Marine algal microbial communities from Maine, USA - Maine_Asex4_metaG | ecosystem: Host-associated > Algae > Red algae > Unclassified | place: Maine, USA | collected 2015-01-05
CCGTATGCCGGGTGGGTGCGGTTCGAACGCGTGCCGACCCGTTCGCGCCCCCGCCTGGCGCAGCCGGCCGACGTCGCGATGATCGAACATTGCGCCCGGCTCGCCTACGCCCGCTACATCCCGCGCATGGGGCGCGAACCGGCCCCGATGCGCACCGATGCGGCCGCCGCGATCGCGCAGGAGCGCGTGCGGGTGATCGAGCAGGACGGCCGGGTGGCCGGCTACGCGATGGTCGAACGGCGGGCGGCGGAGCTGCACCTGGAGAGCGTCGCGGTCCTGCCCGAGCTGGCGGGTCGGGGTCTGGGGCGTGCGCTGATCGGGGCGGTGGAGGAGGAGGCGCGCTGGCTGGGGCTGGACCGGGTCACGCTCTACACCCATGTCGCCATGCACGAGAACCTCGCCCTGTACGCCCGGCTCGGCTACGTCGAGACCGGTCGACGCACCGAGCACGGCTTCGACCGGGTGTTTCTCGAAAAGCGAGTCTCGTCCGGCAACGGTGCCGTGCCGGTCTAGTGGTCCATCCGGCTGATAGTGTGGTGCTCAGAGCCTGCGTGCGTCTTCCCGACCAGGCGCCACGACGAAGGCGCACCGGGGTGCGTCGAGGAGGGGCAACGCAGGCGGGCAGACGCACGCAGGCTCCCGAAGGGCGAGCCGGACAGCCGCGGTGGACTGCGTTGGTTCCGCTCGGAGTACCCCGGTACACCTTCGCGAACCCGCCTTGCCACCACGGCTGTCCGGCTCGCTGAGCACCACATTATCAGCCGGATGGACCACTAGCCGCCCGCCATCTCCTCCAGCTCGGTCCAGCGCGCGTACGCCGCGTCCAGCTCGCGCTGCACGCGCGCCAGCCGGTCCACCGTCTGCTGTGCCCCGTCCTTGTCGTCGAAGAAGCCCGGTGCGGCCATCGCCTCGTTCAGTCGCGCGATCTCGGCCTCGCGAGCCGCGATCTCGTCGGGCAGCCGCTCCAGCTCGCGGGTCAGCTTGTAGCTCATCCGGGCGGCGGGCTTCGCGGCAGGTTTGACGGCGGACTTCGCGGTGGACGCGGCCGGTACGGCGCTCGGGGCCGGAACGGCCGCAGCCGTCGGGGCAGGGGTTGCACCCGATGACTCGGCGAACGGATCGATGAACCGGTTCGACTGCTTCCTCTCGCGCTCGAAGTCCTCCCAGCCACCGGCCACCTCCACGAACCGTCCGTCCCGCTGGTACACCAGGCTGCGCGTGACCGAGTTTTCCAGCAACGCCCGGTCGTGGCTGATCAGCAGCACGGTGCCCGGGTACTCGACCAGCATGTGCTCCAGCAGCTCCAGCGTCTCCACGTCCAGGTCGTTGCTCGGCTCGTCGAGCACCAGCACGTTGGAGGGTTTCGCGAACAGGCGCGCCAGCGTGAGCCTGCCGAGCTCGCCGCCGGACAGGGCGGTGATCGGTGCGCGCGCACGGGCCGGCTCGAACAGGAAGTCCTGCAGGTAGCTCATGATGTGCCGCTCGGCGCCACCGATGATCACCGTGTCGCGGCCGTCGGAGACGTTGTCGGCCGCACTCTTGCCCGGGTCCAGGATGTCACGATGCTGGTCGAGGTAGGCGATCTGCAGCTTGGTGCCGTGGTGCACCGAGCCCGCGGTGGGTTCGAGTTCGCCCAGCAGCAGCTTGACCAGCGTGGACTTGCCGCAGCCGTTCGGGCCGATCAGGCCGAGCCGGTCGCCGCGCAGCAGGGTCAGGTCGATCGGGGCGACGATGGCGCGCCCATCGGCGGCGAACGACAGCCCGTCGGACTCCAGCACCCGCTTGCCGGACTTCTCGGCCACGTTGGCGCTCAGCGTGGCGGTGCCGATCACGTCCCGACGGGCACGGCGTTGCTCGCGCAACGATTCGAGTGCGCGCACACGGCCCTCGTTGCGGGTGCGGCGTGCCTTGATCCCCTGGCGGATCCACACCTCCTCCTTGGCCAGCGTCTTGTCGAACTCGGCGAAGGAGGTCGCCTCGGAGGCCAGCGCCTCGGCCTTGAGCTCGCGGTAGCGGGCGAAGTTGCCCGGCCAGTCGGACAGCTGGCCGCGATCGATCTCGACGATGCGGGTGGCGATGCGGTCGAGGAAGGTCCGGTCGTGGGTGACGAACAGCACCGCGCACGGCAGGTTCCTCACCGTCTCCTCCAGATCCGCCACCGCCCCGATGTCCAGGTGGTTGGTCGGCTCGTCCAGCAGCAGGATGTCGGGCTTGGCGACCATCGCCCGCGCCAGCAGCACGCGCCGCTTCATGCCGCCCGACAACGGCGCCACCTCGGTCTCCGGCTCCAGGTTCAGTCGGGTCAGGGTCTGCTCCACCGCGCTGGCCAGCGACCAGCCGTCGACCGCGTCGATGCGATCCTGCAGGCGCGACATGCGGTTGGCGACATCCTTGCCGGCCACGAGATCCGCGGTGGCCTGGTGGTAGTCGGCCAGCAGCTGGCCGATCTCGTCCAGCCCCGAGGCGACCACCGAGTAGACGTCCCCGCCCAGTCCCGGCGGCACCGCCTGGGGCAGCGAGGAGATGCGCAGGTCGGCGGCGCGCACGATCTCGCCCGAATCCGGCTGCAGCGTGCCGTCGACGAGTTTCAGCAGCGTGGACTTGCCCTCGCCGTTGCGGCCCACCAGGGCGACGCGCTCGCCGCGCTCGATGGACAGGTCGGCGTTCACCAGCAGTGGCTTGGCGCCGAAGGCGATGGACAGGTCGGTGAGCCGGAGCAGGCTCATGGGCTGAGTGTCTCGAAGCGGGCGGGGCAGAGTAACCGAGCAGCCCGGCCAGCGGCGTGCCTCAGCGGCGCAGCACCCCGCCCAGCAGGCCCCTGACCACCCGCGTGGCCAGCTTGCTGCTGATCGAGCGCACGAAGGTCTTGGCGGCCGCCTCGGCCAGTCCCTGCCGGGCCCGCCCGCGCGGGCGGGCGGCCCGGGCCGCACGGGCGGCCTCCTTCTGCGCCTTCACGCGCGTCTTCTCGGCCTCCTCCATGCGCGTCTGCCATTCGGCCTGCTCGGCCTGCTGCTCCACCCGGCCGGCCAGCAGCTCGTAGGCCGACTCGCGGTCGACCGGCTCGTCGTAGTCGCCGGCCACGGGACTCTGCAGCATCGTGCTCGCCCGCTCGGCGTCGCTGACCGGTCCGATGCGCGAGCGCGGCGGACAGATCAGCGTGCGCTGCACGATGCCCGGCGTGCCGTCGGCGCCCAGCACCGACATCAGCGCCTCGCCGGTGCCCAGTTCCATGATGACCTGCTCGGTGTCCAGCTCGGGATTGGCGCGCATCGTCTGCGCGGCCGCCCGCACCGCCTTCTGGTCGCGCGGGGTGAACGCACGCAACGCGTGCTGCACGCGGTTGCCGAGCTGGCCGAGCACGCTGTCCGGGATGTCGAGCGGGTTCTGGCTGATGAAGTACACGCCCACCCCCTTGGAGCGGATCAGCTTGACCACCGTCTCGATGGTGTCCACCAGCGCCTTGGGCGTACCGTCGAACAGCAGGTGCGCCTCGTCGAGGAAGAACACGAACCTGGGCAGGTCCTGATCACCGACCTCGGGCAGTTCCTCGAACAGCTCGGACAGCAGCCACAGCAGGAAGGTGGCGTACAGGCGCGGCCGGGTCATCAGGTCGCGCAGCTCCAGCTCGGGTTCGCCGAAGAAGGCGTCCGCACCCTCGTCCTCGAGCACCAGCAGGCGGCGCTGTATCGCGCCGACGCTGGCGCTGGTGACGTTCCCGTAGGTGGCCGAGATGCTCTTGCGATTGTCGACCAGGAAGGCGAGCGTGGCCTTCAGGTCCTTCAGGTCGAGCATCAGCATGCCCTCGTCGTCCGCGAACCGGAACGCGATGGCCAGGATCCCTTCCTGGGTCTCGTTCAGGTCGAGCAGGCGGGACAGCAGTGCCGGGCCCATGTCGGTGACGGTGGCGCGGATCGGGTGGCCGCGCGTGCCCGCCAGGTCCCAGAACACGGTCGGGTTGGCCGACGGTGCGTAGTCCGGAATGCCGATGGCGCTCAGGCGCTCGTCGATCTTCGGGTGGGGGGCCCCGGCCTGCGAGATGCCGGACAGGTCGCCCTTCACATCGGCCACGAAGCATGGCACGCCCAGGCGCGACAGGCCTTCGGCGAGCACCTGCAGGGTGACGGTCTTGCCGGTGCCGGTGGCGCCGGCGATCAGCCCGTGACGGTTGGCGTAGCGGGCGAGCAGCCGCACGTGCTCGTCACCCTTGCCCAGCAGCACGCTTGCCGTCTCGCTCATTCGCTGTCAGCTCCTACGTCGACGGTCGATCATAGGCCAGAACTTTCCGGTGAACCGACCCGACCGGCGGCTGATCGGCCAGCCTGCCGTGCAGACGCGAAGGCTCCACGACGAGTCGACGGCCGGTCGGGACGGGCGTGAGGGATGACGCGAAGACGTCGATCTCGTCCAGCGGGCCGGCATCGGCAGCGGCGAGCAACTCGCCGTCGCGAACCTGGTTACGGGTGCGAGTCGAGCCTGCGGCCAATCGATAGGGTCAATCTATACCCTCTATCGGGAAACAGTATTTTTCTTCTCGGGCAAGACTCGGGACACTGCGGACTGCGGTGTGACGAATGCATCGCCCCGCGAACCGGTCATCGAAGTCCGGTCGGGAAGCCGATGTGAGGAGTGCTGGATGAGAAGGTTCACCGTTCTGGTGGCAGGGGCCGCCATCGGTCTGGCTCTGCCGTTTGCAAGCTTCTCCTCGGCGCTCGCCGAAGGGATCGACGAGCTGCCCACGGACCTTGCCACCTCCTACGAGGGGGTCGACGAAGGCCAGCCGATCGCAGCGTCGAAGTACCGCGACTGGACGCCGCGCTCGGAGCCGCCCTGGACGATCGGCTACGCAAGTTCCTACGCGGGCAACACCTGGCGGGCCGAGGGAATGACCCGGCTGATGGACGAGCTGCTGCCGCGCTACCGCGAGGCGGGCCTGGTCGACGAGATCGTCGTCACCCAGTCCGACCTGAACGACGCTCGCCAGATCCAGCAGATTCGCCAGCTGGTCGACCAGGGCGTGGACGCGATCATCGTCTGCTGCTCGAATCCGGTGGCGCTGAACAAGGCCGTGGAATACGCCTATGACAGGGGTGTGGTGGTGTTCTCCTACTCGGGCTACCTGACCAGCGAGTACGCGCTGAACGCTTCGGCCAACTACACCGACGGTGGCTATCGCATCGCGAAGTCGCTGATCGAGGAGGTCGGTGGCGAAGGCAATTTCCTGCTCGTCTCCGGCATTCCCGGTGCCGCCTCCTCCGAGAGCTTCGACACCGGGGCGAGGCGGGCGCTGGAGGAGTTTCCGGATGCCAGGCTGATCGGGCAGGTCGCCGGCAACTGGACGGACCAGGTCGCGCAGACCGAGGTGCAGAAATTCCTCGCCACCAACCCCGCGACGATCGACGGCATCATCGCGCAGGGCTCGCAGGAGACCGGCATCCTCAAGGCGGTGCTGCAGTCCGGTCGCGAGGTCATGCCGATCTCTCTGGCGGGTTCGGCGGGCGCCGCCTGCTACCTGCGCGAGAACCCGGAGTGGATCAGCCACGCGTTCCAGATCTGGCCCCCCGGAGACGAGATGGAACTCGGCTTCAACGCCGTCGTCCGCACGTTGCAGGGTCAGGGCCCGAAGGTGCAGTCGATCCTCAGGCCGGTGTACCGCGTGGAGGCGCAGGACTACGTCGCGTCGCTGCCGGAGGACTGTTCGATCGACAGCACCGCCTACATCCAGCCGGGCATCGACGTGTGGTTCCCGAACGAGACCGCGGCGGGGTACTTCCTGCGCCCGGCCGATCCGCTCGCCTGGCAGGCGAGCGAGTAGCGCATCCGGGACGCCGTGACCGCCGCCACGAACCTGCTGTCGCTCGTCGGGGTGCAGAAGCGTTTCGGGGAGACCCGTGCGCTGGTGGACGCCTGCCTCGAGGCGGTTGCCGGCGAGGTTCACGCCGTCGTCGGCGAGAACGGCTCGGGCAAGTCGACGCTGGCCAAGATCGTGTCGGGCGTCCTGACCGCGGGCACCGGTGTCGTGCGGGTGTGCGGCGTGTGCCCCACCACGCCGCGTGCCGCGATCGACGCCGGCGTCGCGACCATCTATCAGGAGATGATGCTTGCCGAGGAGCTGTCGGTACTCGACAACCTGTACGCCGGTGTCGATGGATTCTGGCGCCGGCGAGAACCGCTCGCCACGCGTCGCCGGGTCGCTGCCGAGCTGCTCGAACGACTGGTGGCCGCTCCGCTGGATCCGGACACGCGCGTCGGCGACCTGCCGCTCGGCATCAGGCAGTGGGTGGTGATCGCGCGGGCGCTGCTGCGCAAGCCGAAGCTGCTGATCTTCGACGAGAGTTCGGCGGCCCTGGACCTGGATGCGACCGAACGGTTGCACCGGGAGATCCAGGCATTGAAATCCCGCGGCACCTGCGTGTTGCTGGTGACCCACCGCATCGCCGAACTCGTGCGCATCGCCGACCGGGCGACCGTGCTGCGTGATGGCGCGACCGTCGGCAGGCTCGATCGGCACGAGATCACCGAAGCGCGCCTGCTCGAACTGATGTCGGCCTCGGTGCAGGCCGGTGGCGAACGCCGGACCCGGCATGTGGCCCACCCGTCGCGCAAGCCGTTGCTGGCGATGCACGACGCGACGCTACAGGGTGGCAGCGCGCCGGTCGACTTTCGCATCGACACTGGCGAGATCGTCGGCGTGGCCGGTCTGGATGGGGCCGGTCAGGACGTCTTCGTGCGCGCGCTCGCCGGCATCCGGCCTCCGCTGGCCGGACGGGTGGAGCTCACCGACAGCGTGTCCGGCGTTCACGATGTCGACTCCGTCGAGCAGGCCGAGGCTGCCGGCATCACCTACGTGTCCGGCGATCGCAGGCGCGAGGGGCTGTTCCCGAACCTGTCGATCGTGGAAAACTTCGGCCTGGCGTTGATGGACCGGCACACCGGCAGGGCCGGCATCATCGACCGCGATGCGCGGCAGGGTGACTTCGACCGTGCCGCCGAACGGCTGCGCTTGCGCTTCGGCGATGCCCGCGATCGCATCACGACGCTGTCCGGCGGCAACCAGCAGAAGGTGCTGATCGCGCGGGCGTTCGCGCGCGGCCCGCGGGTGATCGTGTTGAACGATCCGGCACGCGGTGTCGACATCGGCACCAAGCGCGAGCTGTACGCGCACCTGCGCGAGTTCGCATCCAGCGGTGGCGCGGTCGTCTACCTGTCCTCCGAGATCGAGGAGTTCTTCGGCTTCGCCGATCGCGTCGACGTGTTCGCCGGCGGCACCCTGTTCGATACCCTGCGCGACGATGGGATCGACGAGGGACCGCTGCTGGCAGCCATGTTCGGCACGCGTCCCGGGGTCGACGATGTCGGACGCGTCGGCGCCGACCGGGTCGGCGAGGCGCTCGGCCGATGAACGCCCCGGTCTGGTCGGCGCTGCGGGAACATCGACACCTGCTCGTGCCCGCGGCGCTCGTGGCGATACTGCTCGCCGTCGCTGCGGTGCGCGTGCCGCAGCTGTTCACCGGCAGCGGCTTGGCGGGTGCGGTGCTGGTGGCCGCGCCGCTGATCCTGGCGGCCATGGCGATCACGCCGATCGCGCTGGCCGGACGCGGCGGCGTCGACCTGTCGATCGGGCCGGCAATCGGTTTCGTCAACGTGACGCTGGTCACCTGGCTGGTGTCGCTCGGGGTGGAGCATCCGTTGGCGGTGTTCGCCTACGCGGTACTGGCCGGGTGCCTGTGGCAGGCGGCGCTGGCGGCGCTGATCGTCTACGTGCGCATCTCGCCGATCATCGCCTCGCTGGCCGGTTTCATGATCCTGCAGGGCGTGAACCTCGTGATCCTGCCGCGCCCCGGTGGTATCGCGCCGGACTGGCTGTCCGACTGGGGCTACGGCACGACCCTGTTCGGTCCGGTGCTCGGCGTGCTGATCGCAGCGTTCGTGCTGTGGTTCGGGTTCACGCGTACCGCCCTGTTCGCGCATCTTCAGCTGGTCGGTGCGGACGAGCGGACCGCCTACACCGCCGGGATAGACGTGAATGCGGTGCGCTTCGCGGCGCATCTCGTGGCGGGGGTGCTGCTCGGCCTCGCCGCCATCTGCCAGACCGGCCTGATCGGCTCGGGGGATCCGAGCCAGGGCAACACCCTGACGCTGCAGGCGATCACCGCCCTTGTGCTCGGCGGTACCTCGCTGGCGGGCGGGCGTGGCGGAGCGAGCGGCAGCGTGCTCGGCGCGATCGCGATGTACCTGGTCTTCGTGGTTCTTAGCTCGTTCAACTTCGGTGCGGTGTCCGGCTTCATGACGCAGATGAGTTACGGGCTGATCCTCGTGCTGTCGCTGCTGCTCAGCCTGGTGGTCGGGCGCGGTCGCGGCCGTGGGGCGGATTCCGCGAGCGTGAGCCGGACGCCACGCTCCGCCGTGCCGAACGTTGCCGGGGCTGCCCCATGAAGGCGTTCGGCCCCGGTTCCCGATCGCGTCGGGCGATCCTGCTGCCCGAACGGCGCGGCGTCCTGCTCGGTGCCCTGCTGTTGCTGACGCTGTGCGCGGCCGGTACCGTGCTGGTCGAGGGCTTCGCATCCGCCAACAACCTGCGGTCGGTCCTGCTGCTGGCAGCCTTCCTCGGGCTTGCCGCGCTCGGCCAGACCGCGGTCGCGTTGGTGGGCGCGCTGGACCTGTCGATCCCGTTCGTGATCGGCGCCAGCAACATCCTGCTCGCCTGGCTGTTCGCCACCGAGCTGCCCGCACTGGTGTGCATCGGCCTCATCGCGCTGCTCGGCGCCGCGATCGGTGCGCTCAACGCCGTGCTCGGCTACCGGCTGCAGGGGCAGTCGCTGATCGTCACGCTCGGCGTCGGCTTTGCGGTGGTCGGCGCCGCACAGATCTTCACCACCCTCGGCTCCGAGTACAGCGGTACGGTGTTCAGCCAAGTGCCCGCCTGGTTCGCGAACCTGGCATCGATCTCGGGACGCACCTTCGGCCTGCCGCTGCCGCCGCTGGTGCTGATCTGGGCCCTGGTCGCCTGTTCGGCGATCTTCGTGATCAACCGCACCCGACGCGGTCGTGAGATCCATGCGATCGGTGGCAACCGGGCGGCGGCCGCCCGACTGTCGATCAGCGAATTCCGCGTCTGGCTGAGCGTGCACGTGCTGTCCGGTCTGATGGCGGCGTTCACCGGCATGCTGCTGCTTGGCTTTTCCGGCGGTGGCTTCGTCGGCGTCGGCGATGCCTACCTGTTCACCACCGTGGCCGCCGTGGTCGTCGGTGGTACCTCCCTGCTCGGCGGCCATGGCGGCTACGGCGCGACCGTGATCGGCGTGCTGGTGCTGCAGGTGCTGACGTCCCTGCTGGTCGGGCTTGGGCTCGACTACGCCGCGCAGCAGACCGTGTTCGGCCTGCTCATCCTTCCCATGGTCGCGCTGTACGCGCGCACGCCGCACGTGCGCACGCAGATCTGACCGTCCCACTCCAACGGAGAAACCGCATGAACAGAGAAGCCCGCATCCAGCATCCCGCCCGAGTCGATTTCGACGCGCCGTACCGGCTGTCGATCGACGGCAAGCTCGTCGAGACGACGGATTCCTTCGAGGTGTACAACCCGGCCACCGGCGAGGTGGTGGCGCACGCCCCCTCCGCCGACCGCGAGCAGCTGGACGCCGCGGTAGCCGCCGCCAAGGCGGCGCAGCCGGCCTGGGCGGCGCTGCCACAGGAACGACGGGCGAAGTACATCGGTGACTACGCCGACGCGCTCGATGCGCACAAGGACGAGATCATCACGTTGCTGACCACCGAACAAGGCAAGCCCCGGCACAGCATGGCGACCACGGAGGTGGACTACGCGATCTACTGGGTCCGCGAGGTGGCCAAGCGTTCCCTCGACGAGGAGGTCATCGAGGAGACCGACGACCATGTCGTCAAGGTGGCGCACACTCCGCTCGGCGTGGTCGGCGCGATCACGCCCTGGAACTTCCCGATCCTGCTCGGCCTGTGGAAGATCGCCCCCTGCCTGGTGACCGGCAACACGATGGTCATGAAGCCGTCCCCCTACACCCCGCTCGGCACGCTGCGCTTCGGCGAGATCGCCCAGCAGGTGTTGCCGCCGGGCGTGCTGAACATCGTCTCCGGAGGCAACGAGCAGGGCCGGTGGCTGACCGAGCATCCGGACATCGCCAAGATCTCGTTCACGGGATCCACCGCCACGGGGCGCAAGGTGATGGCCTCCTCGGCCGGCAACCTCAAGCGGCTCACGCTCGAGCTCGGCGGCAACGACCCGGCGGTGCTGCTGCCGGATACCGACTACAAGCCCCTGATCCCGACCCTGTTCGACGCGGCCTACGGCAACTCGGGCCAGTGGTGCATCGCCATCAAGCGGCTCTACGTGCACGAATCGCAGCACGCCGATTTCGTGCGCGACTTCGTCGAGTACGCCGCGACCAAGAGGGCCGGCAACGGCATGGATCCGGATACCGACCTCGGGCCGATCCAGAACTCCATGCAGTTCGAGAAGCTCAAGTCGCTGTTCGCGGACGTGCGGCAGCAGGGCTACAAGGTACCGCTCGGCGGCACCATAGACGAGTCGCAGACGGGGAACTTCGTGCCCGTCACGGTCGTCGACGACCCGCCGGACGACAGCCGCATCGTGCGCGAGGAACCGTTCGGGCCCATCCTGCCGATCCTCGCCTACCGCGAGGTCGACGAGGTGGTGGAGCGGGCCAACGACACCGATTTCGGGCTGGCCGCCTCGGTCTGGGGGCCTGACCGGGATGCCGCCATCGACGTCGCCAACCGCCTCGAGGCGGGCACGGTGTGGGTCAACGAGATCCACATCCATGGTATCGACATCCCGTTCGGCGGGCACAAGCAGTCCGGTATGGGGGTGGAGAACGGTCGCGAGGGCTTGGCCGAGTTCACCAACACCAAGACGCTGATGTTTCACAAGTAGTGCATGCGCGTGGCACGTTCGCACCGACCGGTTCCGAGGCGCGGTTACTCCAGTCCCCATAACGCAGCTACCCATCGAGCACGATGAATCGAGAATTCTCCGACACCGATGCTCGCGCCGCGTCTGCGCGGTTCCGTCCGCTCGACGGCCTGCTGGTGCTGGCCGTGGAGCAGGCGGTTGCCGCACCGCTGTGCACCTCGCGACTCGCCGATGCGGGAGCCACGGTCATCAAGATCGAGCGGCCGGAAGGCGACTTCGCACGCAGGTACGACGAAGCCGCGCTGGGCGACAGCAGCTACTTCGCATGGATCAATCACGGCAAGCAATCGGTCGTGCTCGATTTCAAGGCGCCGGAGGATGCGGCCTGGTTGCACCGCATGCTCGCCAAGGCGGATGTGTTCGTGCAGAACCTCGCACCGGGGGCGATGCAGCGCGCCGGTTTCGGCAGCGATGCTCTGCGCGAGCGCTATTCACGTCTGATCACCTGCGACATCTCCGGCTACGGGGACGGCGAGGCCTTGGCCGGCATGAAGGCCTACGACCTGCTGGTGCAGGCCGAGAGCGGGCTGATCAGCGTTTCCGGCGCGCCGGGTGCGCCGGGTCGCATCGGCGTGTCGCTGTGCGACATCGGCGCGGGGGTGACCGCGCACGCCGGCGTGCTCGAGGCCCTGCTGCAGCGCGGCATCACGGGGCGAGGCAGCGGGCTGGCGGTATCGCTCTTCGATGTCGCCGCGGAATGGATGAGCGTGCCGCTCGTGCACGCCGAGACCGGCAGTGGCGCGCCGCCGCCGGTGGGTCTCAAGCATCCGAGCATCGCGCCCTACGGCGCGTTCGCGGATCGGGATGCCAGGCTGACCCTGATCTCGATCCAGAACGAGCGGGAATGGCTGCGCCTGTGCGAGCACGTGCTTCGTCGGCCCGACCTGCCGCTCGATACGCGCTTCATGTCGAACCTTGCGAGAGTGGCGCATCGGGATGCGCTGGACGAACAGATCGAGAGCGAGACCCGATTGCTGGACGGCGCGACGCTGCACGAGCGCCTTCGCGACGCCTCCATCGCGTTCGGTGCACTGAACGATGTCGATGCCCTGGCCGGGCACCCGGCATTGCGTCGGCGCAGCGTCAGCAATTCCTCTGGAAGCCCGGTATCGCTTCCGGCCCACCCGGTCCAGCTACGCGAGCTGAAACGGGATTCGCCGGTGCGGGAACTTCGTGTGGCGCACACCGGTCACGACGGCGTTTCGGGCCAGGATCAGGCCGGTTGGCGGACCGGGCACCGATGTGTACCGCGGCTCGGAGAGCACACGGAGGCGCTGCGGCGCGCGTTCGACTGATTCGGGGTGCCATGAAGCTCGCTGCCGGTCCACCTTCGGCGTGCCACCGGCTCGGGGCACCCTTGCGCACCGCTCGCCGCGAGTCATACTGGCGCACTGCCCGATCCGGCGATGGCATTCGGGGGCGTTCTCTATACTGCAAACATGGATATAAAGCAGCTGCGCTACTTCGTCGCGATCGTCGAGGAGGGGTCGTTGTCCGGTGCGGCTGCACGAATCGGCGTCGCACAGCCATCTCTCAGTCAGCATGTCAAGACGCTGGAGGGCCGACTGGGTGCCGAGTTGCTGGTGCGATCCTCGAAGGGGGTCACGGCCACCGATGCGGGCAACATCCTGGTGCAGCGAGCCCGCGAGATCCTGGCTGCGGTGGAGTCGGCCACGGAAGAGGTGCGGCTCGCGGGTTCGGAGCCGGCGGGGCGGGTGGCGTTCGGCTTGCCGAGTTCCGTGTCGATGGTGCTGTCGGTACCGCTTGCCGAACGGGTGCGCGCCGAGTTCCCCAGCATTCACCTGCGCGCGGTCGAGGCGATGAGCGGCTTCATCCGCGATTGGCTGCAGGATCAGAGCATCGACATGGCTGTGCTCTACGATGTCGCCTCGTTGCGCACCCTGCACGCTCGTCTGCTGATGACCGAGGACCTGCACTTCTTCGCCTCGCCGGCGGCGTGGCCGCTGGACACCGAACCCGGTCAACCGGTGGCGCTGGGGCGATTGCGCGAGCTCGATCTGGTGCTGCCTTCGGGCAGTCATGGCCTGCGCATCCTGATCGATCGATTCGCCCGCTCGCACGCCGTGCAGTTGAACGTGGTGCTCGAGATGGATTCGCTGACGCAGATCAAGGTGCTTGTCGCCCGCGGCAGCGCCTGCACCATCCTCGCGCCGGCATCGGCCGTGGACAGTCGGCTGAAGGGCGAACTGGTCAGCGCGCCGATCATCGATCCGGTCATCCGGCGGCCGGTGTACCTGGTACGGAATCCTGCTCGGATAAACACCCGCGCGAGTCGGGAGGTCGAAACCCTGGCGATCGCCGTCATCGAAGATCTGGTGGTGTCGGGCGCCTGGCAGGCGACCCTGGTCAGCGACACTGCGGCATGCACCACCGCGCCATAGACTCGACATATGGCGGTGATCGCAAATCACTATTTTTTTTCCGGGCGTGCATTGGTCAAGATCAGCATCCCGCTCAGTGGAATGACTCATGGCCCGCACCGACAAGCGTCGATCGCTCGAACACCTTATCCACATCTACCGTCGCGGTGGCATGAGCCGGCGTTCGTTCCTGAAGAGCACGGCAGCGGTCGGCCTCACCGCCGGCATGGCCGGTGCCCTGGCCAGCGCGTGGTCACCGGTCGCGTTGGCGATCTCCAGCAACGATGAGGCCAAGCCCGGCGGGCGCTTCGACTACATCGTGGTGGGGTCGGGGTCGGCGGGTGCGGCGGCCGCGAATCGCCTGGTCGAGGCGGGTGCGCGGGTGCTGATGCTGGAGGCCGGCGGCGACGACGACGTTCCCGAGGTTCACGATCCGAGGCTGTGGGCCGCCTCGCTGGGCACGCGGGCCACCAAGGTGTTCGAGACCACGCCGCAGGCCAACGCCGACGGGCGCGTGCTCGGCTGGCCGCGCGGCAATGTGCTCGGCGGAACCTCCGCGTTGAACGCGATGATCTTCGCTCGCGGCCACCGCAGCGATTACGACACCTGGGCCTCCGAAGGCTGCACCGGTTGGTCCTACGAGGACGTGCTGCCCGCCTTCAAGGCGATGGAGACCTGGGAAGGCGGTGCCTCCGAGTACCGCGGCGACAGTGGTCCGCTGTACATATCCAAGCCGGCCGAGGAGAAGCGGCACGAGGGAGCGCAGGCGTTCATGGACGCCTGCGCCCGGCTCGGCTACCAGGAGAACGACGACTTCAATGCCGAGCGCATGTCGGGTCAGGCCTGGGTGAACTTCAACATCAAGGACTTCGAGCGGCAGTCCTCGGCGACGGCCTTCCTGCGCCCGCTCATGGATGGCGACAACCTGGTGGTGCTCACCGATGCCCCGGTGCAGAGGCTGGTGATCGAGAACGGCGTGTGCACCGGGGTCACCTACCTGCACGGCGGTCAGCCGGTGACGGTGCGCGCCGAGTCCGAGGTGCTGTTGTCCGCCGGTGCGGTCGACAGTCCGCGACTGCTGATGCTGTCGGGCATCGGGCCGGCTGAGCACCTGAAGTCCGTGGGCATCGATGCCCTGGTCGACCTGCCGGTCGGCGAGGGGCTGCAGGATCACGTCCTGGGTGCCGGGGTGAACTACGAGGCCACGGGGCCGGTGCCGGTCAGCCAATACAATCACAGCGAGGTCTACATGTGGGAGCGATCGGATTCGAGTCTGCCCGCGCCCGACATGATCGCGCTGTACGTATCGGTACCGTTCGCCTCCACCGGGCACACGCTCGACTACCAGCACGGCTATTGCATCCTCTCCGGTGTGGCTCGGCCGCAATCGCGAGGCAGCATCCGGCTGGCCTCCAGCGAGCCGACGATCGAACCGATCGTCGATCCGAACTACCTGGCCGAGGAGCAGGACTGGAGGGCCTACCGCGCCGCCACCGAGCTGTGCCGCGAGATCGGTGCCGACCAGGCCTACACGCCGATGCGCAAGCGCGAAAGCCTTCCCGGTCAGGGCGACCTGTCGGACCAGCAGTGGCGCGAGTTCCTCGGAAAGTCGCTCAACACCTACTTCCATCCGACATCGACCTGTCGCATGGGGGGCGGCAGCGACGCGGTCGTCGACCCCGAACTGCGCGTCAACGGGATCGATCGCCTGCGGGTGGCGGACGCGTCGATCATGCCGTCGATCACCACGTCGAACACCAATGCCCCGGCAATGATGATCGGCTGGCGGGCCGGCGAGATGATGGCCGACAGTCGAGCCTGAGCTTGGTGCCCGTGCTGCCTCGCTCGGTGCTGTTCGTTCCTGGCCACCGGCTCGACCTTGCCGGAAAGGCCGCGCGCGGTGCGGCAGATGCGGTGTGCCTGGATCTGGAGGACGGCGTCGCCGAGGCCGACAAGATGGCAGCGCGCCGGTGCCTGGGCGATGCGGGCGCGACGTTGCGCGCGGCCGGCAAGCCCGTGTGGGTGCGTATCGATGCCAGGGCGGACCGGATATCGCACGACCTGGACGCGTTGCCGCCGTACTGCTCGACCGTGGTGGTTCCAAAGGTCGAATCTCTCGGCTCGCTTCACAGGCTCGACGAAGCCCTGCACCGAACCGCGACGGTGCACGGGCACGATGCGCCACGACTGCTCGCCCTGGTGGAGTCGGTGACCGGGCTGGACCAGCTCGTCGTCGACACGGTGCCACCGCCGCGAAGCCTGCTTGCGCTGGCCCTGGGAACCGAGGACCTGGCGATGCAGCTCGGGTGCCCTCCGGGCTCGAGCCCGGTGCGCCACGCCTTCGATCGCCTGGCCTTGGCGGCGGCACGACACGGCACCGCGCTGTTCGGCTTTCCCGGCTCGATTGCGGAGTTTCGCGATCTCGATCGGTTCGAGGCCAGTGTTCGGGCAGGGTGCGATGCCGGATCGCTCGGCGCGTTCTGCATCCATCCGGCACAGCTCGACGTGCTGCATCGTTGCCACACCGTCGATGCACGGACGCTTCGTGATGCACGCGAGATCGTGGCGGCATTCGATGCGATGCCGGACGGTGCCGCGGGGGGGGGGCGGTAGCCGTGGCCGGTCGCATGGTCGATCCGCCCGTCTACCGACGGGCGCTCGCGTGCCTCGCACGCGCCGAAGAGCTGGGCATGAACCCTACACGTGCGAAACCGCCGACATGAACAAGAAGACCCTGCCCGCCATCAATCTGCGCGAATCCAGTTGCCTGATCGATGGACACTGGTGCGCCGCCGAATCGGGCGAGACGATCGAGGTTGTCTCGCCAAGCGATGGGAAGCCGTTCGCGCGCATCGCCGCCGGGCAGGCGTGCGAGATCGATGCAGCGGTTGCCGCGGCACGCCGCGCGTTCGCGCACGGACCCTGGAGCGGCATGAGTGCCACCGAGCGCGGTCGACTGCTGACGCGACTGGCAACGGCGATCGAGTTCGAAGCGGAATCGCTCGCCGTGCTCGAGGCGCGCGACACCGGCAAGCCGATGAGCCAGGCGCGGGCCGACATGATCGCGACCGCGCGCTACTTCGAGTACTACGGCGCCGCGGCCGACAAGGTCCATGGCGAGACGCTGCCGTTCCTGTCCGGCTATCAGGTGCAGACCGTGCGCGAACCCTTCGGTGTCACCGGCCACGTGATCCCGTGGAACTACCCGGCGCAGATGTTCGGCCGCACGCTGGCGCCGGCGCTGGCGATGGGTAATGCGGTGGTGCTGAAACCCGCCGAAGAGGCCTGCCTGACGCCGATCCGCCTGGCCGAACTCGCGCAGCGGGTCGGTTTCCCCGACGGTGTGATCAATCTCGTCACGGGCCTGGGCGGCGTGGCCGGCGCGGCGCTTGCCGAGCATCCGGACGTGAACTTCCTGTCGTTCACCGGCTCTCCCGAAGTCGGAGTGCTCATCCAGTGCGCCGCGGCGCGCAACCACATCGGTTGCACGCTGGAACTGGGCGGCAAGTCGCCGCAGATCCTGTTCGACGATGCGGATCTGGACGCGGCGCTGCCGGTCCTGGTCGGGGCGATCGTGCAGAACGGCGGCCAGACCTGCTCGGCCGGCTCCCGGTTGCTCCTGCAGTCCACGTTGTGGGACCGTCTGGTCGGGCCCCTGGTGGAGCGATTCGGCGCGCTGATGGCCGCCGGCCATGACCAGGAGGGCGATCTCGGGGCGCTGATCTCGGCGAAACAGCGGGCGCGCGTGCAAGGCTTCATCGACCGTGCGTCGGCCTCCTGCGTACCGCTGCTGGCACGTGGGCGGGTCGCTGAGTCGGCCGCCACGGGTGGCTTCCACATCGCACCCGCCCTGTTCGGACCGGTACCCGAAGATGCTGAGCTTGCCCTGGAGGAGGTGTTCGGGCCGGTACTCGCCTGCTTGACGTTCGAGGACGAGGCCGACGCGTTGCGGATAGCCAACGGCACCGACTACGGTCTGGTCGCCGGCGTGTGGAGCCGCGACGCTGGACGGCTGATGCGCATGGCCAAGGGATTACGCTGCGGGCAGGTGTTCCAGAACGGCTTCGGCGCCGGCGGTGGCATCGAGCTGCCGTTCGGTGGCGTCGGCAAGTCGGGCCACGGTCGTGAGAAGGGCTTCGCCGCGCTGCACGAGTTCTCGCAGCTCAAGACCATCGTGTTGAACCACGGCTAGGAATACCTGCATGAGACTTCAGGACAAGAGCGCACTGATCACCGGAGCCGCCAGCGGGTTCGGTCGCGAGATCGCCCGCCGCTTCGTGGCCGAGGGGGCGCGGGTCGCCATCGTCGACATGAACGAGGCGGGCGCGGCCGAGGTCGTCGCCGAACTGGGCGATCGTGCCATCGCGGTACGCTGCGACGTGTCGGTGGGCGATGACGTCGCGCGCGCGGTGACACGCAGCTGCGAGGCCTTCGGCACGCCCGACATCGTCATCAACAACGCGGGCTGGTCGCATCGCAACCAGCCGCTGCTCGAGACCGACGAGGCCACCTTCCGTCGCGTCTACGACGTCAACGTGACCTCGCTCTTCCACATGACGCACGCCATCGTGCCGCGCTGGCGAGATCGCGCCGCCGGGGGAGTGATGATCAACGTCGGCAGCACCGCTGGCATCCGTCCGCGCCCGGGACTCACCTGGTACAACTCGTCCAAGGGTGCGGTGAACCTGATGACCAAGTCGCTCGCCGTGGAACTCGCTCCGGACCGGATCCGGGTGTGCGGGCTCGCCCCGGTGATGGGGGCGACCGCGATGCTGGAGACCTTCATGGGCGTGCCCGACACGCCGGAGAACCGCGGGCGGTTCGTCGCGACGATACCGCTGGGGCGCCTGTGCGAGGCTACCGACATGGCGAACGCCGCGTTGTTCCTCGCCTCGGACGAGGCCGAGTTCCTGACCGGCGTCATTCTCGAGGTGGACGGCGGACGTACCATCTAGAAGTCCTGCACGGCAGATGCCGCACGGCTTGGACGAAGGAGAACGATGCTGCGCAGGTTCGCCGTGCCGGATCCCGGCCCGGAGCGGTCAACCACGCGACGTTCGGGAAACTGGCGAAGAGCCGACGTCTGCAGCCGACATTGCGATCCTCCGGGCAAAGCCCCGCCGGCGCTCAGCCGGCCCGGGCCAGCGTCGGCCGCGCCCCGGCGAGCTGTTCCGCACCGATCCACCACGGCAGCGGGCGGTGGTGCAGCATGTCGTAGTACAGCGTCGTGTAGACCAGTCCGACGTCGTGCTCCGGCCGCCGTCCGCGGAACAGCCGGAACCGCGGTTCGGTGCGTACCAGCGTCTCCGGACGGGTCCACAGCGTCGGGGCGCGCAGCGTGCCGCCGGCCAGCAGCACGTGCACGACGTACTGTCGCCCG
>Ga0115031_1001288_pt1 | contig 18709 bp, 18 predicted proteins | sample Maine_Asex4_meta_FD_87301 | JGI IMG/M metagenome (GOLD analysis project Ga0115031, IMG submission 87301) | Marine algal microbial communities from Maine, USA - Maine_Asex4_metaG | ecosystem: Host-associated > Algae > Red algae > Unclassified | place: Maine, USA | collected 2015-01-05
CTGTGGTAATTGTACCAAAGAAGAACGGCAAAGCCCGATTCTGTGTCGACTATCGTCGGTTAAACAACATCACCAAGAAGGATGCTTATCCCCTGCCTCGAATGGAGGACTGCCTCGACTCCTTGGGAGATGCCCAGGTGTTCACGTCTTTCGACTGCACCGCGGGGTACTGGCAAGTGCCCTTACGCAGGGACGACCGAGAGAAGACGGCGTTCACAACGCATTGTGGTATATAGAACTGGTCATCAATGCCTTTCGGCTTGACGAACGCGCCTGCTACCTTTCAGCACGCATTGGATATTATCCTCTAGGGCTTTAAGTGGCAGGTATGCCTTGTACACTTAGACGATGTCATCATCTTCTCCGCAAACGCGGAACAACACATCAAAGACGTTGGTACGGTTCTGCACCGTCTGCGCGAAGCCGGGGTTACCCTGAACTTGGAAAAGTGCACATGGTTCTCCGACGAAGTCGAGTACCTCGGACACATTGTCCGCCCCGGGCAACTGCACGTGCATAACAAGAACGTGGATGCTCTGAAGCACGCCAAGTTCCCAACCACGAAGACCCAGCTGAAAAGCTTCTTGGGCATGTGCAACGTTCATCGACGTTTCGTCAAGGACTTTGCCAAACGAGCGAAGCCCCTGAACGCCCTGACTAGGGCCGAGATCCCACCGGATCTACCACCACCGACGGACGTGGCCATCACCGCATTCGAAGACCTTCGAAACGCACTATTGTGCCCACTGGTACTTGCTTTGCCAAAAGCCAATCGAAAGCTCGTCGTCGACGTTGACGCATGCGCCGACCAAGTTGGTTGTACACTCCTCCAGGAGGAACCGGGCGAACTGCTTCACCCTGTCGGATATTGGAGCCGAGAACTCACTGCTGCAGAAAAAAACTACTCCACAACGGAGCGCGAATGCCTCGGCGTCGTGTGTGCTGTCCTCAAGTTGAGGCAATTCCTCGATGAGCATCGGTTCCTCATCCGAACGGATCACCAAGCACTTACCTGGATCTACAGCACGACCGACTCAAGCGGACGCTTGATGAGATGACGACTTCGCCTCTCCGAATACACATTCGATATGGTTTATAAACCAGGTGCATCGCACCACTTGCCCGAATTCCTGTCGCGCGCCTCTACGGTGGCGCCGCCAGAAGATATCACTGATGATATACGCTGCCTGGCATTGGCCGAGACGGCCAAAGGCTTCTGTGAGACCCAACGCGCCAGCGACCAAGACCTCGGGCGACACGGCGCCAGTGCTGACGCCTCGCACTGTCCCTCCGATAGTGGAGGCCGCCGATGTGGCGCCTTTGTCGGCGCCGCCCGCGATGAGCCCGACCAAGGACGCCGGCGGAGCGGCGTCCGCGTCGAATCCGCCGACCACGTCGCCGACCCAGACCCGCGCCGACGCGGCGGTTTCGTCGGCGCGATCCAGCGCGCCCCCGATCAAGACCTCTAGCGACGCGGCGCCCGCGCCAACACTGACCAACGCTCCGCTGGAGAAGACAGCGTGTGACTGGGCGCCTGAATTTGTGTCTCTCACGGCGCACGCGACCAAGACGGTGCCAGATGCCGCGCCCTCGGTGACGTCGATCAATGCGCCGTTGACCTTTGCCGCATCGAGCGGGGCCACCTCGGCGACGGCGTCCGCCCCCTCGCAGCCGCGTGTCGCCACGCTTCCTCCAGAAAGCGATGAAGACATTCCCATTCCATCGGCGCTGGACCGCGGGGGGCGCGGCTGGGTGTTGACAGGCAACAAAGTGCCTGGGGGCTGGCTAAACCGCCTGCGCCGAGGCGGACGACGCCCGTCGGCCTCGACTGCGAACCTCATATTAAATTCGCAGCCTACAGAGATTATGAAAGCTGCCGAAGCTGCAGGGGTTGACCGGGGGCGTCGACAAGTAGCAGTCGAGGGGAATGGTTTTTTCGCCAGGGCAGTGCGACACGTTGCGTCTAGCGTTGCTGCGCTCGTCGGCGATGAACCGGGTGTCACGTATTATGGTGTGACGCCCAATCTCATCATTACGATGCCGCGCGCTCTGGCTTAGTTGGCGCACGCCGATACAGGTCGCTATGGCGAGGTGGGAGGATCAGGCGCAACACTTCTCACGGTGTACTTTGCTTTCGAGGAGGGCACGCATGTCGACTTGTGGTCCGGAACCTATATAGGGGCCCCTGTGGGGACGCAAGCTGAGCCTCTTCCCCCCCCCAAGCGTATCTTTATTCCTGTCCGGCATTTTTTGATCGTGCGCTCTGACATTATCCACCGCGGTACAAACAACCCCCATGGTCGTTGACAGCAGGTGTGTGTGCATTTCTATTTGGCAGTCCGCACCGACGGTGTGCATATGCGCTATGCGGAGCACACCTCCTTGCTTTAAGATGATGTGTAGGTATTCTTCTCTTGTGAACTCTTGGAGTTCTCTTTGTTGTATCAGTGCGCTTTTGGATACATAGTGCGGCTCACCACTGGTAGCGCGCCCCTGCGACAGTCCCCCCGTGGACGCACCCACAGAGCCAAGTTGACGACTCCACTGCTGCGACAAACCGGCATTCTCACTGGCATGGAAACCGGGTGTGTGTGTCGCCGACCCATGCTCACGATGGAAGCACGCAGTCGACCGCTAGGATTTCAGGGGTTCCCAAGCCTGCCACAAGGGAAACGTGGGCCGCCAACCCCCTGTGTGACGTCACTACACCATCCTTCACACCCCCGCACACCCTGCCGTACCGAATCACACCGTCAGCAACGCGAGCAGCCGAGGCGGCCACAGAACTAATGTCGGCTTCAATGCCCCCTAAAGGCGGGCTGCCACAACTGCCGCTGCCGCCGCCGCCGCCACCGCCGCCGCCGCCAGCAAGTGCAAAGCACATACGCAGTGTCAGACGCGCCTCGTTGCTCATGCGCACGGCGCGCTCGATCGCCTCCAGGTGCAGCAGACAGCAGGGCTACGAATTCCGTGTCCGCCGTGGCACGGCTGCTCCGAGTGAGGCGACAGAGGCGCCGTCCAGGCGCAGGTCGCGGCGAGGCGACAAAGAATGCCGAAGTCGGGCAGCACGTCGAAGGCGTCGGGCACTAGGGAAAATAGGCGTTACACGGCAGGCATGGCGGTGCGCTGAAACGGTCGCCGCTGGCGAGCACGTGAGGGAGAAGGAAAGGTCTGTGCACAGCCAACCGTCAGCTTTGAGAGGCCTCGGGATGTCGTTAGACTCGCGCTGCATGAAAAAGAATGATCGTTGCTGTCGGGTTTCCGCCAAGATCTGAAGGAGCATCCGCTGCGCCGGCTGACATTACGGGGGGTGAGGGGGGGGGAACTCTACAGGGTAGCAGAATAGGGAGGCCGGGGTCGGCGTGGTAGTGAGGACGGCGCGGGCAAGCGGCAACATCTTTGAATTCACATCCAGAAGAAGAAATACATTGAGAAAGAAGCGCTTGTCCATGCGCTCCGTTAGCGGGCCTGTCATTGCGGGATGGTCCGCATCGACCCCACGGCGAAGCTGAGGCCGCATCCAAAACACGGTACGCCACCTCCACTAGAGCGCGCTGTGCACTGCTTTCCAGATGTCTGTGGCATCTGTCAAGCGCCACGCGCGGGACTGATCGCACGCGGCTCTGTTCACGCTGTGTATGAGCTCCGCACGCCCAGAGGGTGATCAGCCGGGATTATAACCTGTGATCTTTACGGATCACGACAGGTGGAGCCGCACGGTCAGGCGTCGCAAAATGAAAACCAAAAACGCCGCGCAAGCGGCCGACGGCAAGAGAGCGTGTTTCCGGTGCGAAAAGAGAGAACGACGCGCCAGCTTTCTTCTGGCAAGAAAAAAGCTCCGAGAAAGCTACCTGCGCAACGGGCCCAAAACCGTCGTCAAGAGCACGTCTGCTTTTGGGTGTTTTGGGACGAACAGATAATCTGCAAACCGCTCTGGGGCTCTGTCAGGGCTGCTTTTTCCCGGAACGGGCGCCAAAATCATCTTTTCGCTGGGAAAAATGCATCTCAACTCGAAAAAAGTAAGACACAGCATAAGACGTATACACTTCACCCTTCCAGAAAGAGAGAGAGACAGAGAAACATCTATGGCCCTGCTAGCAGGCGCATTGTGTGGAGTAAGGAACGATTCCTGTTCTCGCAGACACAAATATGCAAGGACCTCGCATGGGATGGCTTCTGAGAGCCTGTCAAGGGGGTTCGATCTACTTTTTGCACAGGAGTTCTGTTTCTTGAAACAGGAACACGGGCCTCCAAGAGGCTCAAAACAGGCAAAAACAGACGTGCTTTTGACAACGGTTCTGGGCTCGCTGCGCTGGTGTAAATGTGTCATACCTTACGTTCTCTGAACAGATCAAGAGGGACTTTGAGGATCCTCTGACGACATCTCTGTTCCACAGCGACGGTGACGCGCGCATTGGAGCAGTTGAGCGTCCGGCAGAGGTTTTCCAAACAGTAGCCGCCAGGGACCCCGCTCGCAACAACTTCAAGATAGCTTTCGTGCTCAACCGATACCGGCACGGCGTTGGATGCATCGCAGAGATCTTCTTGGATAGCAAGACCAAGTTTAAGGCCAAGTTGAAGAGCACCGCAATAGCTACCGATGGAGAAGTCACGATCTCACCGGCAACGTATGCCCATTCCCATGCACTTCGATTTGGTGACTTGCTCCCGTGTTTTGAAGTCCTTCCAGGCCTCCTTCCTCCAGTGCCCTGGAATTCATGCGTCTCATGCCAGCGCACAGTCACGCTGAGGATGAGTAGAGCCGGTGAAGTATTTGTCATTAACCTCTGGAGCGCACCCGGGCGCGAGAAAGACTCATGAACGGCTGTGACTGCTCGAATTGCCATTGAGGTAGCTGAAGAGGCTCCGCCCGCTGCCGATCACCTCCCCGATAAAGACTCGTACACAATGTACGTGTCACTTTACGGTGACGAGTTAAGTGTCTACCAGCGGAGACGTGGGAGCTTGGAGGGATACTTCGGAGCGTACACGTCTCTGGCCCTTGCTGATCGTTCGATTTCCGTTCGACCTCTCTTTCATTTGCCACCGGGAGCTTGCCCAGAACCATTGATTGCTCGCATCGTCGACGACCTATTAAAACTGAGTAAGGATGACTTGGTTGTCTACGACGCGTGCAAGAAAGAGGAAGTCGTGGTTCGAGCGTACTTGTCCCTTGTTGTATTCGATTCCCCGCTGGCTCCAAAATTCTCGAACTCTATCGGACCGAGTGGCACCGAGCAATGCACAAGCTGCGACATTGCCCATCCACAGACCAAAAGCCGCAGGAAGGAGCGCGCCGTGAGCAGCGCCGAGTCATTTGACGTCCAGGACACGAGATATTGCAGAGTTCAGCAGCGCACGCCTGCGATCATGTCAGCAGTTAAAGGATCAGTGGATCAGTCATCGGACTCCTTGAGTAAAAGCCCCCGTTTTGAATGGCGTGACAGACAAAGTTGGGAGTCAGTTGATGCGGTTACATGAAGCCCGGGGTCCCAGAAGCTTTGATATACACGAACACATCATCGTTGCTCGCTCGCACCTTCTTTACTACAACCTCGGGTACCATCACTTTCAGAAAGCGTACGATGCACTCTCTGTGCAGCAGCGAAACAATTTTGCGAAGGAAATGCGTCGCAGTGCAAAACATTTACCCACGCGTACTATCCTCTCTTCGTTCGAGCCTGAAAAGATGGGTGAAACGAAGTTGTCAATATCGGACTACGCGGTGCTGATCACGGTGAGTCCCAAATTTCTACAGTACCTCGTTCACACGAAGACGACGTCTCCACATGCAGTTGCTGCCCTTGGTGCTCTGCAAGCCCTGCGACAGTTCGCTGCTGTCCGGTTTTATCGTCCAAAGATTTCAATTTACGGAGAGTCAGCCATGAGGGAGCTGCCAACCGTTGCTGACCTTCAGCGGCTGAGTGAGGGTCTCATGATTCAGCTGCGTCTACTGCTACCTTTTTTTTTTTTAGTGGGAGCGACCATCTGTTCATCACGTATTGGGGCTGCTCTATCGTACTCTGCCTCTAGCGCAGCTTGGGTCTACAATATGCAAGCTCATATCAGAGAAGCTCCACGAACAAGCCAAGCGCGAAGTGGAACAGAGCAGCAACAGAAACTCTGCTGAGTACGCCCTGCAGCGATGGCGTGAAACAAAGAACTTGACAAGGGCCCTGTCCATGCCTGCGGACCACAGCATTTCTCCTTCATGGCTGCTCGGAAAATACGGAAAGCCTTTGAAATCCGTTGTGTTCCACCAGCTTGCTCCTCAAAAGCGCTACACAGCTGCTACATTGAACACGTGCTGCCCTAGGACAGCGCTGCACGCGGTATCGGCTACAAAAGAGGAGTTCTGGCGATCCCACGCACCCAACGCGGCGGTCAAGTTCTGGCGGAAGGCCCGGCACCCGGAGCGGGCCCTCACGATACGAGAAGGTTCCACTGTGACTATATCTAGCAGGGCGGAGATTTCCGCGAGATTATCCGGCTCCTCTTCAGTCGGCGGCGAAGCCGTACACTTCGTCCGGGTTCAAACGATCTGGACAATCGATGGCGATGTATACCTTGCCTGTCTTGCTTGGAGAGAGCCAGAGAGTGAGCCTTCCGTCTTGGGGCAGCCTGTAGTAGTCAGACGTGATCCTGCGGCCGGCGTCACCCTCGTACGAGCCGAATGGGTCAGGAGAATGGCGTTCGTACTGCCGTGCGGGAACAAAGATGTCATGATTTGTAAGAGGTCAGGCTTCAATTTTAAAAGTGGTTGAGCGTGCGGATGCGGCTGAAGAAGTCAGCCGGCTTTTTTTGTTGTAGATGTTAAAACAATGAGAGCCTATTTTACATCGTGGCCATCAAGGTAAGCGCGGTCACGACAGCCAACAAAGAACCGCCAAACTACACATCGTCGCTTGAAAAGAAGCAGAATAGCATAAAGTCCTCACATGCAAACACACAGCTCACTCATGCCCTTCCTCCACTGCCGGTGCCACCCATTATCTTGAGCTTCTCGATCAGCAATTACGTGCGGCCGTTGGGAAGCCGCTGTACAACCACAGGAGCGTGACACGCAAGAAAACCAGGTTCCCCGTCATGCTTTGCCGCTTGGTAGTGGGAATCGTCGTACTTCGACGGCGCGCAGCGCTAACAGCAGATTTGGGCCCGCGATCCCGCGCCCGCTCCCAGCTGCTCAAAACACGTCGGGCACACAACGACAGAGAGCCAGGTGACAATCCTACAGTGTGAGCACGCAGCACCGTCCCCTGAGAAGTCTGTGCCCACGCCCTCCTTCTCCTCAGGGAGTGCAAAGGGCTCTCCCGATGGTTTGATGGCATTTTCTACGATAAAACGTCGCACAAGCTGGGGAGCATGGTCAAAGTCCACCGCCGACGGCTTCTTGCCACTCCAGGCTGGACTCGCTTCCGTATGCATGTACGAGAGGACGAAGGTGAGGTATTGGGACAGGTCGGACACCATGTAACCAAGGTCCCGCTGGAATTCAGTCGGCTCCAGGGCCTCATAGGCAATGGCGTCGTCGAACCACCTTTTCCCATCAGCCAGCTTCCAGGCACTGAGCACCAGCAGCTTCTCAACAAGAATGAGCATCCCAAGCTTTTCGCGCCACTGCATGGTGTGCTTAATTGCATGCACAAGCCAGCCTGTGCACGCGAGGTTCGCGGCCGAGGCCTTATTAACCCCCGCGTTGAACCAGCTGTGAGGGACCCCGTAGCCTGTCACGGCAAAGTCCCCAGGCTCTATTTTGTGGAAACCCACACGGACACCATGCGCGAGGAAGAAAGAGGCAGGCCATAAACTAGCATTGAGCCCCAGGACCTGCCAGACGTCCCCCCATGCGGGTGCGAGAACGACTGGATCAATGTGCTGAACCAAGACGTGTACCATACGAGGAGCTTCGCACTTTGCAGTGAAGGACCACATTTTGCTAGCCTTGGACTACAAGTAAGAGACGGACTGTAGCAGGTGGTCCTCAACGTACCAACTGAAGTGGGATCCGGTAGTGCCTATTTACAGAAGATTTGTGTTGATATCTTCGTATGTGGCGGCTTCACCAAGCATGCTGTGATGGTTCAGAGTTCGGGGGCTCTTGAAGCGGTCTGATGGGGGGAATGGAACAGCTTTCGCAGTACAGGCGGGGTCGCCCAGACTCCTACCACACCCATCTTCATTTGACGGCGTGAGGTCCGAGACGTCGTACACATCGACTGGTTTAGGCTTTCCAGGACCCATGACCGTCGTCTTGTGGCCAACAGATGTCTTTCCGTTTACCCACGTCACCATTGGATCATTGACACGGGCGAGGAACTGCGGCACACCAAACTCATGGTACTGTTCGAGAAGGGCGGCTTTACTGTCCCTGATGTTCTTCTTGAGATCGTCAGCCACCAGCCACTTCTCCCGCTCGGGCGGTAGTTGAGCCCGCAGCTCGTCACTGTTCACAGTGGGTTCCGGATCAGGGCTACGGGAAAAGACATCTCTCACAATTGCTGGTTACTGAGGAAAGGTTAGAACCCGTACTCTAACCCGCACCCCCACCTTCCGCTTCAACGCGACACATGACGCGGGTCGAATCTTGGGATCTTTGATTCGGAACACGTGCGCACCATATGCTCTGATTCACGCGGCATGCCATCGGATTAAACCGAGCAAGCCCATTTCGGGAACAGAACTTACGCATGATATTGGAATCGTGTGAAAATCCAAAAATTGTCGCTGTAAAGGGGTTGGCCCCTTGCCGGGTGTATCATATCGCGCCCTTGACACATGCCTGGGATCGTCCACGAGATTGACGCCCTCACACCCCACACAAGCCATTTCATCATCCTCGGCACCGAGCTCCGGCTCGTGAACGACCTCGTGTCGGCTGTGCGACACTCGGTGGGTCTCGCCACAAGAGGCACTGACACAGGCGGCCCCGAAGTCCGGCCGGCCACCTTTGCTCGTATCAATAAGGCCGGAATGCAGGCGGGCGTGACGTTGAGTGTCGGCCGTTGTGCTGTCCAGTGACGGCGGTGAGGCAAGAGGGGATATTGGCGGTAGAGAGGGAGGAACGCCGGCCAGAATATTCATGTCGGCAGAGTCCGAGTTATTCCATTCATCGGTACCATGCGAGGTGATGCGGCCATCGAGTGGTCCAAACCCAACGTCATTTCTGTCGGAGTGGCCCCCGCCCACGCTTTCAGCACATCCCTTCCCTCCGCCAGAGGGCTCCATGTCGAAGGCCACTCCGGGATCCCCACCGTGCTCCACAGTCGCACGCTGTATCATGACACGCGAGAAATTAGGCACACCCTGATGCTGGAAAATTGTACTACCTCGCGGACAGCCACAGTGGCGCCTGTCAGCAGCACGAGACTCAACGCAGACATCTCCACCAACGCCTCCAGAACAATTACCGCCATCAGAATCTAACAGCTGTTCACCTTGGCGCCCACCACCAGCACAACCATGACGCCCGTCTTGACAGGCACCGGCACCACCACGGTGTGCGCAGCGGTCACCCCGTACAGCGCCGTCGTCGTCGTGGGCGCTTCCGCGGTAGCCACCTTGGCGATCCCCGCCGGCGGCGCCACCCCGCGCAACTCGAACTTGGTCGGCACGAGCGCCAACTCCAGCAGTTCCAACATCAGGTCCAGCAGAACCATTACAGCGAGCACAGGCGCGCACTCCACCTTGGGGCCCGCCCTCACCACGGCCATCACGCCCGTCGTGCACACCGCGGTCACGATCGCGGCGCGCACCACGAGCACCCGCCAAAATGCCGTCGTCACCGTGGGCGCCGCCGTGGTCGCCACCTTGGCGTTGAACGGCGGCGCAAGCGTCGTTTGCAATTCCCACAAGGTCACAAATGACTTCACCTGCAGCAGCACGAACATCAGGTCCAGCACCCTTACCACCACGAGCACCCGCGCGCACTTCCCCTTGGTGCCAGCCGTCGCGACCGCCATCACGCCCATCTTGCCCACCTCGGGCACGACCGCGACGCGCACGACGAGCACGCGCATCAGCGTCGTCTTCGCCGTGTGCGCCGCCGCGGTCGCGACCCTGCTGTTGGCCGTCGTTGGGGCCAACCTGTTCATCTCGAGCTTGGTCGATACGAGCGCCAACTCCGACAGGTCCAACATTCGGTCCAGCAACACCGTCACCGCGAGCACCGGCGTGGGCTCCGCCGTGGTGCCAGCTCTCGCGACCGCCATCACGCCCATCATGCCCACCTCGGGCACGATCGCGACGTGCACGAAAAGCACGCACAGCAGCGTCGTTGTCGCCGTCTGCGCTGCTGCGATCGCCACCTTGGCTTGGACCTGCGGCGCAACCATCGTTTGCAACTCCAACATTGCCGCAGATGGCGCCATCTGCAGCAGCACGAACATCAGGTCCAGCGCCAGATCCACCGCGAGCACCGGAGCGCGCCTCACCTTGGTGCCGGCCCTCGTGACCACCCTCACCCTCGTCTTGCGCACCAAGGTCACTCTCTCGGCGCGCACGACGAGCACGCGCATCAGCGTCGTCGTCGCCGTGGGCGCCGCCGCCGTGGCCAAAATGGCGCTGAACGGCGGCGACGACATCGCTCAGAAGTAAAGCATGATCGGCACCGTCTTGTTGGTCCATAGCCCGACGTCGCCCGCCACCAGAATTGCTTCGACTGCTGCCCTCTTGCCGGCGTCTGTCTCTGCAGACGCAGACGCTGCCGCGTGCGCTGCCGCCAGCCTGGCTCTCGGTTCCTCCGCCGCTCCCACGAGAACCGCCTCTTCTTCTCTCATCTAAGCCGTCTCTTGCCCCCTCCTTGCCATCCTCACTATCGTGATACGTCATTGTATGCGCACTCTCCATCTCGTACTCAGAGAGATCCCGTCCATTCATGAGTTCCTCAGCGGACTCGTCCTCATCGAAAGTGTCCTTGCCCGAACGATGAGGGTCAACGACGAGTCGTACGAGGCCGCGAAGGCGTCGAGATGCGTGCGTCTGTCCCCAGCCACGCCCACAAGGGTTGCGCAACAAGGCACCAGCAGCACCAGGCGTGGCCGACTGCAGAAGCGTGAAGAAGGCAAGGAGTCTCTCCGCTGAGTCGTGGGGCTCACCTCTGTTCATCTCGACGACCACGACCGGCGCCCCTCGCCGCAGCGTCTCAGCCACCCTTGAAAGCGTCACAGGCGAGTTGGACGTCCGAAGAATCGTCCGGCAGATGGCTGTTGCCAGCACGAGGAACAGTCGGTCCACCACTCGCTCGTCCCACCCACCTGCGTTCTTTCCCTCCGAAGACGTGTTCACCACCACAAGCGCCGGGTCTCGGTCCGCGGCCCCCACGAGTTCCCTACCGTGACGCTCTGCTTCAACCACCACCTGGACCATGTGGTTTATGGACCGTAGCACAATGCCCCACCAAAGCCGGCCAGAAAGCACAGGTATCAGTACTGTGCCCGAACTTAACACAAGCCTCTGGTGCACAACGTGAAAAGCCCGGTCCATTGACGCCCGGTCACCGCCCCCAGCTGCGGAAAAGTCTGCAGCGTCTAATGATGTCAGCACTCGCAGACCACCGATTGACACTCACTCCCGTTTCGATGCAGCAACCAGAGCAACATGCCGTCAGTAGTGTTAGGCGAGACGGGGGACCCATCGGCGAGCGACGGCACGTCACCGGCAAAGAGCTTGACGTAACGCATGGCCGCACGTGATAACAGAATCCGAGGACCGACAGGAGGAGGTGGGGGTAGCAGCCATGTGCTCACTTTACGTGAGCGGGCCAGGGAGTTGGGCTCTGGCCGCACACGTGCTGCAGCTTCCGGCATCCAATGTATCTCACGGCGGTTGCCGTCCTCGGAAACACACTCTCGAAAACGCTTGTGAGGAGGGGAGGGGGAGCGCGCCGCAGGCGACCGTTTTACTGCAGAGGATACCTCGGCAGGAGGCGGGTCCAAGTGGCACACTGCTGCGGCCGTCGGGGAAGTGGAGCGTGATGGTGGTTGGCAAGCGCCGCTGCACGCGTGCGCCTCCAGGGCGCCTTGCACAAGGCGCACGGCCGTGTCAATAGGGCTGACCATCGAGCCGTGACCGCCTTGCCATATCCTTACAGTGGACACCAGCAGCGAATCAAAGGCCTTTGCATCCCAACGCCACCCAGGGCAATTTCTCATTGCTCGCAATTGACGTGGGCTCGGAACGAACTTCAGCCCGGCAATTCCGAGCACGGTGAAAAATCATGCGACCTTCGGCCAGGGAGAACCCTCCATTTTGACGAACCAGCGAGCGCCGTGCGTCGTTGAAGATCGCCACCAGCGATTCCAAGCTTGGGGTCGCTCCCTCGGGCCCGCGGGAGCGCGGATCAGCGCCCTGAGCACCGTGCATTGAGGCTCGATCCGATTCCGGCCCTTTTAGACGCGCATCTCGAGGGCCGTCGTCACCATCCGACATCGCGATTGCCGCTCCAGAAGGCACGACACTTGGTTGATGGACTGGCGCGTCGAGAGCCACGCAGTGGCGGCTTCGCCCGGGCCCGCCTGTGCTGGCCGGGATCTCGAGCTCTGAGCGCGCGCACGACGCGGTACCAGAACCTTCGTCCAGCGCAGAACCGTAATCAGCCGCTTCGACGAACGACCGGGAAGGCCTTTCGCAACTGTGGGCAGGGCCACGTTTTTTGGCACCGCAACTGGCGAGCGGCCGCACAGCTACCGGACGAAAAAGTCGGTTTCGGGCCGGACGCAGCTCTCCGCGCAAGCTCTTCGGAGCGCTACGCGGCCCCAGCTGCTCCCAGCATCTGCGTGGCATGACGGGCGGCCGCCGCGGCCTTGGCCTGGAGGGCTTTGCGCCGGGAACAGAGCGCCACGCCTGGACCGAACAGCGCGGCGCCAATTGCTGCGCAGCCGGCTGTCGCTCGGATCTGGACAGTACTGAGCGGGACCGCCACTGTCTGCTTGACCACTGCCGCGGACTGTGCACGCATCTTCGGCGCCGTGCATCTTGGAAGCCACCGGGTACAGCGAACATCTCACAGGCTTTGGGTCCTGCAGCCACGGGTGGCAGTGGCGACCTTTTAACAAAATCCACCATGCTCTAGCCACACACTGGGGTGGGGATGCAAAGAAGGCCTCTTAAGGAGCCACCCCACCATCGGGGCGCTGCCGATCTCACATGAGAATTGACACAGCAGACTAAGAGCAGGGCTCGAGTGTAACAGATTCGGGCGTGGCCAGCAACAATTCAGGGCGCGGACCGCCGGAGTCGCTTCTCGAGACCGCCACGCTGTTGGGGCGGGCCCGAGTGGAGGGCAGCGACGAGCGTCAGCCGGGGATGCGAAATCGCGTGTACCCAGCCGATCCAGCCGCACCTTGCCATGATGAAGGGCGGGGACGACCAGACTCCCTTCTCGGGACCGCCGCGCCGGTGCGGCGGGCCCGAGTGAAGCCCAAAGGCAATGTTCTGTCGAGTTGGTGAAAACGCGTGTCCCTGGCAGATCCAGCCGTCTCTCGCCCTGACAGAGGGTGAGGACGACGAGACTCACTTATCGGTACCGCCGCGCCCGTGGGGCGGGCTCGAGTACAGGGCAGTAGTTAGCGTCAGCCAGGGATGCGAAAACTCGTATCCCCAGCCGATCCAGCCGTCCCTGTAGTGGTTTATTCCCACGAAGCCGACGGGGAAAGTTCCCCGTCAGAAAACCCAGCAAAAGATGCGGAGCGACACAAAGGAGAAAGGACACAAGCGCCTGGATCACAGGGCGCGGAGCGCACCAGAATGCCAAAACTAACGCTAGCGCAACGCTGAATTATTCGGTGCAGCAGGTCGACCGCAGCAATAACACCCATATACCCTCAGGAGAAGAAAAACGCGAACACGAACCCTGCCCTCGAGGCGGTCATGGGGGGACCGGTGCCCAGAGGGCCACGGTCCTGGAACGGGAGCCTCCGGTGGCCCCTGCCACGCATTAAGTGACACTCTTTCGCTGAAAGAGATATCTGGCCCATAGAAGTTTGGGTCAACCTGGACTTGTGAATCCCTCTAAGTCCAAAGGGACTGAGCGAAAGGATTTTCCAATGCTCCAATGGAAGTTCTTGGTAAGTATCTCCAATGACCGAGATCTGATCTCGTTTCTCGGTCCTGCCCCGAGTGGGGAAGCTTCGAAAGCTTCCCGGCCCCTCCAGGGGGCCCAGATGAAAGAGGGGCCGGCGCCCCTTCCGTCTGTGCTTGTCCCCGCCGGGAGGCCCGATCAGGAGATGCTCCTTCGTTCACCTCCCAGGAGAAGGTGTAACGGGTGAGGCTAGGGGCCACTCTGGGCACCCGCCCGAGGGGGCGCCACACGTCACCCCCCTTTGGGGAGCGTCACGTGGAGGCTCGCGACCCGCCCCTTCCGGCCCCGGCCAGAGGGTCGCGTCATCCGAGTCCTGAGGTATTCACCCACAGTCCCTCGCCCTGACAGAGGGCGGGGACGACCAGACTCACTTTTCGGGACAGGCATGCCGGTGGGGCGGGCCCGAGTGGATCGCGAAGGCAATGGTCTGCCGGGTTCGCGAAAACGCGTGTCCCCGGCGGATCCAGCCGTTCCTCTCTCTGACAGGGGGCGGGGATGACCAGACCCACTTCTTGGGACCGCCGCGCCGGTGGCGCGGGCCCGATTGGAGCGCGAAGATGATGGTCTCCCGGGGTCGCGAAAATGCGTGTCCTCGGCGGATCTGGCCTTCACTCACCCAGATCGAGGGCGAGGACGACGAGATGCCACGCCCGTGTCCGCCGCGCCGGTCGGGCGGAGACGGGAAGAATAAGCAAAAGCGTGCGTCCGCGAGCGCGAGACAAAATTTCAGGCACTGCAACAGTAGGGCCGTCCCTTACGAGGTGTATCATGGAACAGACACTCAACCGCGACCTGAGCACCAACAGACTAGAAAGCAAACAGGGCAGAGTGGGGATAAGAGGGTTGGTGTGAGGTCGTCGGTATGAAACAAAAGCAGGAAATAGATCTGAGTGCACGGTGCGATCTGCGTCCGCCACGCGCGTGGTCGCACGTGGAGGTCAGCGAGCAAGACGGGGCGTGTACGGTCACCGCGGTGCGGAAAGGGCGTCGCGCGGTGGGTGCAGGCGCGTCTCCCAACCGTGGGGACGTGCGGTGACTGTGTTCAGAGCGTTCGCCATCACCCTGACGAGCTCACAAACGGTGACCGCCCCAGGCGTCCCCGCACGACACCCTGCCGTGGAGTCCCCGTGTGGCGCGATCTGAACGGGTGGCCACACAAGCTAAATCCGACGGAAATGGCGCGACAAGCTCGATTGAGACCACTCGTCGGCCGAAGCCGAGCGAGCCGGATAATTGATATATCTCCGATCAGTTGCAAAATTGTAAACGACTCATGTACTTAGAAGTCGCTCATCAATGGCCTCATACAGTGAGATCGGCCAAGCAATCTGAGATACATAGTCCCGAAGACATGCTCTTTGTCCCCACTCATCGGTGAGTCCTCCTGACTGCAAAGCTGTCCGGGATCGCCGCCCGTGTGCGGCACTATCTGTAATGATCTGCGAGACAATGCGGGTTATAGAAAATACTGTGGAGCTGTGATTTCCTCAGCATCACAGCCTGTCCCTTAAAACTGGTCTTTATCCGCTTGCGTGCTTGGCGTACGCCCTCGCATTGTGATCATGACTTGGGAGCTCAACGGTCGCCGACAACAAATGAGGAGTCATCGTGCCAGGTGGGCTTGCGATCCGACCTCGACTCCCATCGACAGCAGACTGCCCTGGTTGACATCGGCCTCGACAACGGTTGCCGGCAAACAATATGCCTTGTGTTGCTTCCCAAGACCCATCAGGACGCAATAATGCGAAACAGTGACGTTAAAGACGCCGACGGTGCACCCGGCCGGTCTTTCGGGCCCTGCTCTCCTGCAGTCGATGCTGCCCTCTTCTTGAGCATTTTGAGCTGCTAAGGGGTATGATACTTTGCTTCTAGGCCCTTCTTTACGTGTTTATGTGATACAAGATCGTGCGAGCATGGACTTGTATATTATACATACGACGCTGCTGTCACAAACGTGGCACACCGAACCGTAACCTAACCCGATACTAGTTGCTTTTTGTGTCAATTGTGTTGTGCTTGAACGTGCCTTTCAAGCTGCTGCTGCTTCAGGATGAGGTGGTTGGTTACTTTTTTCGCTTCGCTCAAGCCATGCTCAAGAAGATTTGCAAAGGATCCGTGAGCCCTGATATCAATGGGAGCGCTGTCGACTCGCCCGAACATGATTGTCTCTCATGGATGACCCCGCCCGGACAGCTGGAAGGCCCGAACTGTACTCGCCCTCTTCGAAGCGTCGTGAAGAAACCCGTTGATGAATGCTCGGGGCACATTGACTGTGTTGCAAGTGGCTGGACGAGCAGGCGGCGCGTCGTGAAGATAGCGTTGAGAAAGGGACTGCGCACTCACTGCAGCCGTAGGCGCACCTCTGCTAGGCTGCTTGCGTATGGTACACGAGGAGTGTACATGGAAAATGATGTCAAGGAGGCCTCAATGGACCGCGTCGTTATCGCCACTGAGGCGCAAAAAGCGTCTGAAGCAGCGAAGCTGGCCACGCTGGCCAGCTTGGGAAAAGTCAGTTACCGCTTCAAGCTAAAGGACGGCGCCAGGGAGATAGAGCGACCGCTTGACCTGAATGGGACTGCGACGTCCATCATTGCTGAGCTGCTTTTTCTGGACGCTACTGAAGTATGGACCTCTGTTCGAGCTGGTGGAGCAGCCTGCTTGCTGAAGTACGCGGATGCTGTGGATTTTCCCAAAAAGGTGCGTCCTGCGAGCGCCGAGGCTCGCAAAAGCGTTGTTCGCTGCATGCGAAACGAGCTGAAGGACCTGGAGGCCGGTGATATTGATAAGTCTGATGAGAAAGCTGACTAGAGAGCACGCTCAACTGATTGTCAAGGTGAAAATTGACGAAAACACGCCGTCTAAAGCGTAGAGCAGCTGACGTTGGTCAGTTACGGATTGCTTCGTGCCCTTGGCGGCCCTCTGGCCCCGGCTGAGGGACATTTCTTTCTACCCGTGAAAGCGGGTGCATCTATCACTTCCTTAGAGTGGCTGCTACTTTTGTTTGCTTTCTTTGTTTGTTTTCTGTCTTTTTCCGTCATATATTCTATAACAACCAATCTTGCACCGCCGAAGGGGAATCTGCAGGCGATGAATCTCCGTGATTACCCACGGTGCAGAACATGCAACAAATGGCAGGATTTCCTGAGACACTGTTTCGCCGTTGATCATGAAGGGTACCCCGCAAACCACACGATGGCAAGTCCTCAAGCAGCTCCATGGAGCAGCCCACGGATAGTCTTGTTGGCAGCTCCTCAATCATGCCAAAAACTAATGTTATGCTTCTTTGCAGCAGTTGACTTCAGGATGGTCTCTTCGTCAATTTTGCGGCCCGGCATCAGTGGTGTTCCGGAAGCTTTGGCCCGTATGAGTTTGCTCTCTTTCCACCCATCTGCCTCTGTCTCTAAATAAAGAAAAGAGTTGAGAACGGGCGCCGGCTGCTGTGGCCACTCAATCCTACGGCATGGACACTCAAATGATCTTCGTCCTATCCCATTTGTGAGCGCATGGCTTTGTCAGCATCAAATCAGTAGAACAGTCCAGGATAAGTGCCGCTGGATGCGCCGAAGAACTATCCGACAGACAGTCTTGGAAACAGTTCCTGGATGGATCCCAGGTTCATCTGTCACCTGATCTCACATTAATCCGTGCACGAGTGTGGGATAAGTCCAGTATTGCTAATCCCCGAATTTTGTCCGAGTGGAGAGAGACTGACTTGCGGACCGACTCAACTTCCTGCTGCACGTGCAGCTCCGCGTTCTTGACGAAGCTCGTTAACTCGGACAGCATCGCCTTGATGAAGTCAACCATCGGCTTATTGTTCTTGTCCAGGATAAGCTGATACTCATCGATGTGAAAACCAAGGAGCACGGTGTCGCCGGCAGACGCCTCCTCCCGGTCTAGGACCCGAGCGATGATGGCAGCCAACACGCGCGTGGCCGACGGACCCGTCAGCTTCCCACCGTTAAGGACGTGCACGTATTCTAACGAGACGCACAGGGCACGTGCGGCCATGCGAGCACCAATGCACTCGCTGGCGTTCCCATTGTCAAGGTCGCGATGGCCGCTGCCGTTTCCCAGGTCAAGGTAGAACGGCACAGAGTGCAGTCGATGGGAAGCACTCGCTGATTGCACCCTCGACAGGCGCTTCGCGCGCAGGAGCGCCTCGTATCCTGTGCGCGTTTTGCCACAACGAGCAGGTCCGTATGACACGAGCAGCTGGGGCTGAATCGTAGAAAACGGGGATAATAAGTTAGTGCTGCTACTGCGTCGATCTTGTACAGAGTTCGACTCGTCTGGCCAACAAGCGTCGTGAGGGTCGACAGTTGCCGCCAGTTCAGGTACTGCCTCTTAATGGATGGCAGAGGCGCAACTCGCAGTCGAGCTAACACCTGGAATCGAAAACACGGAAAAGACTGCATGAAAAACAGACACGAGATGGTACGATCGCGTGATGTGGCAACAAAGAAGGCGCGAACAAATACCCTAGAACCACACTGACAGTACAAAAATGAAGGACCTAAAGGGTCAACCTACCGAGAGGACCTAGACGGCGCAAAGGCGCTCAAAGGCTAGGACTCGAGAGGGACGCCAAGATTTAGATGGCGAGCAAGACGGGGCGGCGCGGGGCAAGGC
>Ga0115031_1001301_pt1 | contig 18593 bp, 14 predicted proteins | sample Maine_Asex4_meta_FD_87301 | JGI IMG/M metagenome (GOLD analysis project Ga0115031, IMG submission 87301) | Marine algal microbial communities from Maine, USA - Maine_Asex4_metaG | ecosystem: Host-associated > Algae > Red algae > Unclassified | place: Maine, USA | collected 2015-01-05
ACGTGGCCGCACGGCGCACCGATCCGGACCTGATCGTCCGCGGTGCGCGGGTGCTCTCCACCTACACCGAGCGCACGCTCGACGATCGAGAGATCCTGATCAGCGGCGGGCGCATCGCCGCGGTGCTGCCGGCCGGCAGCTACAACGGGGACGCGCCCTCGTACGACGCGGCAGGCGCACGCATCGCGCCCGGGCTGGTCGATCCGCACCTGCACATCGAGTCGTCGATGGTCACCGCCTGCGCCTACGCCGAAGCCGCGCTGCTCAACGGCACCACCACCATCTTCTGCGACAGCCACGAGATCGGCAACGTGATGGACGTGGCCGGTGTCGAGGCCATGCTCGAGGATGCACGCCTCGCCCCGCTGTCGATCTTCCTGACCGTGCCGTCCACGGTGCCGGCCACCTCCGCGCGCCACGAGACCGCCGGCGGCGACCTGACCCCCGACAAGATCGGCCAGCTGTTCGACGACTGGCCCGAGGCGGTGGCGCTGGGCGAGAAGATGGACTTCGTGCAGGTGGCGGGCGGCGACGAGCGCAGCCACGCCATCATCGAGGCCTCGCTGTCGCGCGGGCGTCCGGTGTCGGGGCACGTCTACGGGCGCGAGTTCGTGGCCGCCTACGCCGCCTCCGGGGTGACCGACACGCACGAGGCGATCGACCGGGACATCGCCGACGACCTGCTGGAGGCCGGCGTGTGGATCTTCCTGCGCGGCGGTCCGCCGACCACGCCGTGGCACTCGCTGCCGCACGCCATCAAGGCGATCACCGAGCTGGGGGCCTCGCACAAGCGTGTGGCTGTGTGCACCGACGACCGCGACGCGGACGACCTGCTGGTGTTCGGTCAGGACTGGGTGGTGCGTCAGGCGATCGAGGCCGGCATGAGCGTCGAGCAGGCCTGGTCGATGGGTTCCCTGCACGGTGCCACCCGCTTCGGGCGCGAGAACGACATCGGCGGGCTGGGCGGTGGCCGGCGGGCCGATCTGGTGCTGCTGGACGATGACGCGAAACCGGTGTGCACCTGGTACGGCGGCGAGCTGGTGGTCGAGCAGGGCAGGATCACGCCGCTGCTGGACGAGGCGCTGTCGGATCGTTACGACTATCCGAAGGCGGCGTTTTCCACCGTGAAGCTGCCCGAGCGGGTGACGCTGACGCCCGAGCTGCCCAGCGCTGCGTGCACCGCCAACCTGATCCGCGTGGCGCTGCCGGGCATCGAGCTGTACCACCAGCGGCTCGCACTGCAACCCGCGAGCGACTGGCCGAGCCTGCTGGCCGAGCACGGCCTGTGCTTCGTGACCGTGATCGAACGGCACGGCAAGTCGGACGGCAACGTCGCCCACGGCCTGCTGAAGGACTTCGGGCTCACCGACGGCGCGGTCGCCTCCTCGGTCGGGCACGACAGCCACAACGTCATCGTCGCCGGCCACACCGCCGATGACATGGAGGTGGCGCTGCGCGAGGTCGAGCGTACCCAGGGCGGGGTGTGCGTGGTGCGCGGCGGCCAGGTGGTGGCCAGCGTGCCGCTGCCGATCGCGGGGCTGCTGTCCGATCAGCGCGTCACGGTGGTGGCCGAGCAGATGAAGGTGCTGAAGAAGGCCTGGAACGAGGCCGGCTGCATCATCCCGTTCATGGGGTTCAACCTGATCCCGCTGTCGGTGATCCCGGAGATCAGGATCACCGATCTGGGGCTGGTGACGGTGCCGGGGATGGAGTCGTTGCCGTTGTTCGAGGCGAGCTGATGGGACGTGCCCGTGCCGCCGAGCGCTTGCTTGGCCGTTCGGGCGTCGCCGTCAGCGTTCGTCTCCCGCGACCGGGTCGGCGTCCGGCACGGCGTCCAGGATGGCGTGCAGGTCAGCCGGTTCGTGGCCGGCCGCGCGCTGCTCCAGGAACAGGTCGACGGTGTCGAGCGTGCCGACCTTCTCGGCGACCGCTGCCGCGATGAATTGGTTCAGCGACACGCCGTCCGCGCGCGCGAGTCGCTCCGCGGCCGACTTCACCGAGCGCGGCAGTTTCAGGGAATGGCTAGACTCGTCGGTCATCTCGATAGCAACCACCACAGGGAAAACACGATCTCGCATGGCCGGCAAGAAGAAGTCAACCGCAGGGAAGTCGTCCGGAGGTGCTCGGGGTGACAAGAGCATCGAGCAATCGCTCTGGGATACCGCCAACAAGCTGCGCGGCTCGGTCGAATCGTCCGAGTACAAGCACGTCGTCCTGAGCCTGATCTTCCTGAAGTTCGCGAGCGACAAGTTCGAGCGCCGCCGTGCGGAGCTGATTGCCAAGGGTCAGGAGAAGTACGTCGACATGGTGGAGTTCTACGCCATGCGCAACGTGTTCTACCTGCCGGAGGATGCGCGCTGGAGCCACGTGCAACGGCACGCCAAGCAGAACGGCATCGCGCTGATCGTGGACACCGCACTCGCCGAGGTCGAGAAGAGCAACAAGGCGCTCAAGGGCGCTTTGCCGGACAACTACTTCTCGCGGCTCGGGCTCGATGCCGCGAAGCTCGCCTCGCTGATCGACAGCATCGACGACATCGACACCGTGGCCGATCGCGAGACCGACGTGGTCGGGCGGGTGTACGAGTACTTCCTCGGCAAGTTCGCCGCCAGCGAGGGCAAGGGTGGCGGGGAGTTCTACACCCCCAAGTGCATCGTCAAGCTGATCGCCGAGATGATTGAACCCTACCAGGGCAAGATCTACGACCCGTGCTGCGGCTCGGGCGGCATGTTCGTGCAGTCGGTGAAGTTCGTCGACAGCCACGAGGGCAACCAGAAGGACATCTCGATCTACGGCCAGGAGTACACCGGCACCACCTACAAGCTGGCGAAGATGAACCTCGCCATCCGCGGCATCGCCGCCAACCTCGGCGACGTGGCCGCCGACACCTTCTTCAAGGACCAGCACCCGGACCTGAAGGCGGACTTCATCATGGCCAACCCGCCGTTCAACCAGAAGGAATGGCGCGCCAGCGAGGAGCTGGCCGACGACCCGCGCTGGGAAGGCTACGAGGTGCCGCCGGTCGGCAACGCCAACTACGGCTGGATCCAGCACATGATCGCCAAGCTCTCCGAGCGGGGCGTGGCGGGGTTCGTCATGGCCAACGGCTCGATGAGCTCGAATTCCAGCGGCGAGGGCGCCATCCGCCGGCAGATCATCGACAACGACCTGGTGGACTGCATGATGGCCCTGCCAGGTCAGCTGTTCTACACCACGCAGATTCCGGTGTGCCTGTGGTTCCTGAGCAAGACCAAGCAGGCGCTGACGGTGGACAACCGCGGCGAGCGCGTGACCCGCGACCGGCAGGGCGAGACGCTGTTCATCGATGCCCGCAACCTCGGCTCGATGACCGATCGCACCCACAAGGAGCTGACCGATGACGACATCGGGCGGATCACGCGGACCTACCACGCGTGGCGCGGCGAGCAGGCGGACGGCGAGTACGAGGACGTGGCGGGGTTCTGCTACTCGGCGACGTTCGAGGACATTCTGGAGAACGACTTCGTGCTGACGCCGGGTCGGTACGTGGGGGCGGCGGCGGTCGAGGATGACGGGGTGCCGTTCGAGGTGAAGATGGCGGAGCTGACGGAGAAGCTGTTCGAGCAGATGCGGGAAGGGGAGCGGTTGGATGGGGTGATTCGGGGGAATTTGAAGGGATTGGGTTATGGAGGATGAGTGGAGTGAGGTGTCTCTAGGAAAGCTGTTCCGAGTGAAACATGGCTTTGCCTTCAAGGGTGAGTACTTTACTGACGAGATAGTAAAGACTGTGCTCGTGACGCCCGGAAACTTTTCAACCAATGGGGAGTTCAAGAACTCAAAGCCTAAATACTATAATGGGCCTGTGCCTGACGGATATCGCCTGCGTCCGGGTCAAGTCATCGTTTCGATGACCGATTTGAGCAAAGCGACGGATACGTTGGGATATGCGGTTCGTGTTCCTGAAGATAACTACGAATGGCTTCACAACCAAAGGATTGGGCTTCTCGAGTTCGAATCGACGAGCGTGGATCCTTTGTTTATAGCCTATCTGCTACGTTCCAATGAATACCGTTCCTGGATAGTGGGTTCGGCTACTGGTACGACGGTCAAGCATACGTCTCCCAAAAGAATATCGGCTTATACGTGCCGTATTCCACCTCTTGATGTGCAACGAGCAATTGGCAGCGTTCTCGTGGCTTTCGATGAGAAGGTCGAGCTAAACCGACAGACCAACGAAACCCTCGAATCCATGGCCCAAGCCCTATTCAAGAGCTGGTTCGTCGACTTCGATCCCGTGATTGATAACACGCTGGCTGCTGGAAACGACATTCCGGAACCGTTCAAGGCCCGCGCCGCAGCGCGCCAGGCGTTGGGTGATGCGCGCAAGCCGCTGCCGGAGGCGATTCGTCGCGAGTTTCCGGATACGTTCGAGTTTCGGGATGAGATGGGGTGGGTGCCGCAGGGGTGGAAGATTTTCTCGTTGGATTCGATAGCTGAATACCGGAATGGTTTGGCGCTGCAGAAATTTCGACCCGCTGACGATTCCGAGTACCTTCCCGTGCTTAAGATCGCTCAGTTGAGGGTCGATGAGCCTACACACGCGGAAAAAGCGTCCGTTGATATTCCCGAGGACTACATAGTCCGTGATGGAGATGTTGTCTTTTCCTGGTCCGGGTCCCTGATTCTGCGTATATGGTGTGGTGGTCGCGCTGCGCTGAACCAACACCTATTCCGGGTGACTTCCAAGCAATTTCCGAAGTGGTTCTACTTCGGATGGACGGAGGCGCATCTCGGAGAATTTAAAAAAGCTGCTGCCGATAAGGCCGTTACAATGGGCCATATCAAGCGGTCTCATCTAAAAGAGGCGAAATGCGTGATTCCCACGAATCAGCTGATGCAGTACGGTACTGGCTACTTCGCACCAATTATAGACAGGCAAATTGCGACCAGGCTTGAATCACGAGCGCTCGGTTCGCTCCGAGACACGCTCCTTCCCAAGCTCCTCTCCGGCGAACTTACCCTCCCCGACGCCGAAAAGCTCGCTGCCGAAGCGCTGTGACTACATCCGGCCACATCGAGATCTACCAAGCCGAGGACGGTCAGGCCCGGATCGAGGTTCGGCTGGAACAGGCCACGCTGTGGCTCTCCCAAGCCCAACTCGCCGAGCTGTTCGACAAGGACGTCCGCACGGTCAACGAGCACATCCGAAACGTCTTCCTCGAAGGCGAGCTCGACCGGAAGGCAACTATCCGGAAATTCCGGGTAGTTCGCCAGGAGGGGACACGGGAGGTCTCCCGCGAGATCGAACACTACGATCTCGACGTTGCCATCTCGGTCGGCTACCGCGTCAACTCGAAGAAGGGCACCCAGTTCCGCATCTGGGCGACCAGTCGCCTGCGCGACTATCTGGCCCAGGGCTACGCCGTCGACCACCAGCGCTTCGAGCGCAACGCGGCCGAGCTGGAGCAAGCGCGCGAGCTGATCCGCAAGGCGGCTCGGAGCCCTGAACTGGGCACGGCCGAGGGCAGGGGGCTGGTCGAGATCATCGGCCGCTACACCCAGACGTTCCTGTGGCTGCAGCGCTACGACGAGGGCCTGCTCGACGACCCCGAGGGCCAGCCCGGCGGCGTGCTGGCCGATCCGGACCAGGCCATGCAGGCCCTCGGCGAGCTCAAGCGCCAACTGATGGCGCGCGGCGAGGCGACGGACCTGTTCGCGAACCCTCGCGCCGACGGTCTGTCCAGCATCTTCGGCAACCTGGACCAGAGCGTCTTCGGCGAGCCGGCCTACCCGACCATCGAGAGCAAGGCGGCGCACCTGCTGTACTTCGTGGTCAAGAACCACCCGTTCGCGGACGGCAACAAGCGCAGCGGCGCCTTCCTGTTCGTCGATTTCCTGCACCGCAACGGCCGGCTGCTGAACGCGCGGGGCGAGGCCGTCATCAACGATACCGGGCTCGCGGCCGTTACCCTGCTGGTGGCGCAGTCCGATCCGAAGCAGAAGGAGACGCTGATCCGTCTCGTCATGCACATGCTGGCAAGGGAGTGAAGATGGCGTGAAGTTCACGGAGGAACAACTCGAACGCGCCGTCATCGAGCTGCTCGGCGCGCAGTCCTACCCGCACGTGCCGGGTGCGACGCTGGTGCGCGAACCGTCGGATGTCCTGATTGGCGAGGACCTGCACGACTTCCTGTCCCGCCGGTACCGCACTGACGCGCTGTCGACGTCCGAGATCGACACGGTGGTCCGCAGCCTGACGGCACTGCCCGCCTCGGATCTGTACGACAGCAACCGGGCGTTCATGAAGTGGGTGTCGGACGGCTACCCGCTGAAGCGGGAGGACCGGGCGAACAAGGACCTGCACCTGGGCCTGATCGACCACCTGCAGCCGGCGAACAACGTCTTCAAGCTGGTCAGCCAGCTCGAGATTGTCGGTACCGAGACGCGCATTCCCGACGCCATTCTGTACATCAACGGCCTGCCGCTGGTGGTGTTCGAGTTCAAGAGCGCTATCCGTCCGGAGGCGACGCTGCACGACGCCTGGCGCCAGCTCACCGTGCGCTACCGCCGCGACATCCCGGAGCTGCTGAAATGCAACGCCCTGTGCGTGATCAGCGACGGGGTGAACAGCAAGGTGGGTTCACTGTTCGGCCGCCACGAGTTCTTCTACGCCTGGCGCAAGGTCACCGGTGACGAGCCGGTGGCGCAAGAGGGCATCAACTCGCTGCACACGATGCTCGCCGGGCTGTTCGAGCCGCAGCGGCTGCTGCAGGTGATCCGACACTTCGTGTTCTTCCCGGACGCATCACGACGTGAGGTCAAGATCGTTCCGCGCTACCCGCAGTTCTACGCCGCGACCAAGCTGTACGCCAACATCCTGCAGCACCGGCGCCCTGCCGGAGACGGCAAGGGTGGCACCTATTTCGGCGCGACCGGCTGCGGCAAGAGCTACACCATGCTGTTCCTGACGCGCCTGCTGATGAAGAGCGTCGAGCTCGCCAGCCCGACCATCGTGCTGATCACCGACCGCACCGATCTGGACGATCAGCTGTCGACGCTGTTCGTCGCGGCCAAGGGCTACATCGGCGACGACGGCATCATCAGCGTCGACAGCCGGGCGGAGCTGCGCGAACACCTGGCGGGCAAGCGCAGCGGCGGGGTGTTCCTGACCACCATCCACAAGTTCACCGAGGACACCACGCTGCTGACCGAGCGCAGCAACGTCGTGTGCATCTCGGACGAGGCGCACCGCAGCCAGACCAACCTGGACCAGAAGGTCAGCGTGACCGAGGACGGGGTCAGGCGCACGTTCGGCTTCGCCAGGTACCTGCACGACTCGCTGCCCAACGCCACCTACGTCGGTTTCACCGGCACGCCGGTCGATGCCACCCTGGATGTGTTCGGCGAGGTGGTGGACGCCTACACCATGACCGAGTCGGTCAAGGACGACATCACGGTGCGGATCGTCTACGAGGGCCGCGCCGCGAAGGTGGTGCTCGACAACGCGAAGCTTGAAGAGATCGAGCGCTACTACGGCGATGCCGTCGCCGAGGGTGCGAGCGAGTACCAGGTCGAGAAGAGCAAGCGCATCACCACGCGCATGGACGCCATCCTCGGCGACCCGCAGCGGCTGGCGGCCCTCGCCGCCGATTTCGTCGAGCACTACGAGACGCGCGTGGCCGAGGGGGCGACGCGGAAGGGCAAGGCGATGTTCGTGTGCAGCCGCCGCGAGACCGCCTGGGCGTTCTACCGGGAAGTGATCGCGCTGCGGCCGGACTGGGCCGAGGTGCGCGAGTGCGACGAGGGCGTGGAGCTGTCCGACACCGATCGCAAGCGCCTGAAACCGATCGCCAAGGTGGTGATGGTGATGACGCGCGGCAAGGACGACGACCGCGAGCTGTACGCGCTGCTCGGCACCAAGGAGGAGCGCAAGAAGCTCGACGCCCAGTTCAAGAACGCGGCGTCGAACTTCAAGATCGCCATCGTCGTCGACATGTGGCTGACCGGCTTCGACGTGCCATTCCTCGACACCATCTACATCGACAAGCCGATCCAGAAGCACAGCCTCATCCAGACCATCTCGCGCGTCAACCGCACGTTCGAGGGCAAGGACAAGGGGCTGGTGGTGGACTACATCGGCATCAAGCGGCAGATGAACCTGGCGCTGGCGCAATACTCGAAGGGGGAGGGCGAGAAGCTCGAGGACGTAGAGCGTTCCGTGGTGGCGGTCAAGGACCACCTGGACCTGCTGAAGCGGCTGTTCCACACCTTCGATGCGCGCCCGTACTTCGCGGGCGAGCCGTTGGCGCAGCTCGCGTGCCTGAACCGGGCGGCGGAGTTCGTCCAGCTCACCCGGAACATCGAGAAGCGCTTCATGGAACTCGTCAAGCGCCTGAAGGCCGCCTACGACATCTGTGCGGGCAGCGATGCGTTGAGCGATACGGAACGGGACCACGTCCACTTCCACCTCGCGGTGCGCTCGATCGTGTTCAAGCTCACCCGCGGGAACGCGCCCGACACCGCGCAGATGAACGCCCGCGTGCGGGACATGATCTCCGAGGCGCTCAAGAGCGACGGCGTCGAGGAGATCCTGCGCCTGGGCGACGAGGCGAGCGGCGAGATCGACCTGTTCGACGATGACTACCTCGAGAAGATCGGCAACATCAAGCTGCCCAACACCCGCATCAAGCTCCTCCAGCAACTGCTCGCCAAGGCGATCGAGGACTTCAAGAAGGTCAACAAGGCGCGCGGTGTCGATTTCTCGAAGCGGTTCGCCGCCTTGGTGGACCAGTACAACGAGCGCGACGAGGACAGCGTGCTGGTGTCCGGCGTGTACGAGGACATCACCGACCGGATGGTCGACCTGATCATGCAGATGCGCAAGGAACAGGGCGCCCACGAGGATCTGGGCATCGATCTGGAGGAGAAGGCGTTCCACGACATCCTGCTGTCGCTGGCGAGAAAGTACGACTTCAGCTACCCGCAGGAGCAGATGCTCGAACTGGCGCGGGCCGTGAAGGCGCTGGTCGACGACAAGGCGCGCTACACCGACTGGAACCGGCGCGAGGACATCCGGGCGGAGCTGAAGGTCCATCTGATCCTGCTGCTCGGCGAACACGGCTACCCGCCGGTGGACCGGGACGAGGTGTACAAGGAAATCTTCGAGCAGGCGGAGAACTTCCGGAAGCATCGCGAGCGATGACGGCACCAGCGTGCGGACTGATCTGATGGAACCTGCCAAGCGTCCTGGAACGTCGATCCGCATCTTCCTCGCCGACGGCGGGGCGGACGGTGTCTGGGTGGTCGAGAAGAGCAACTGGACCGGCAAGTGTTCCAGAAGGCCGAGGAGCAACCCTCCAGCTCCGTCCGCCTCCACCTCAAGAGCAAGGACGCGAAGCCCGAAGGCACCGAGACGGCGGACGGTTCGTGGTGTACGCCGGATCGCTGGCCCGGGCCGTCGAGGTGCCGTCGATCGGCGAGTACGGGACCCGTTTGCGCACGGCGTTGCGCGAGAAGGGCCTGTTCGTCGACGTCGGCGATCAGCTGCGGCTGACCGAGGATTACGTGTTCACCTCACCGTCGACGGCCGCCATGGCCATGCTCGGACATGCGGCGAACGGGCGCATCGAGTGGAAGACCGGCGATGGGCGGACGCTCGAGGTGCTTCAGACCGTCGACGCCGGGGGCGAGGCGTAGGGATCCATCCTCCGTTCACCGTCGGCCATCCTCGAGATCGGAAATACCGACGAGTGGCTCACGAGCTGCCCGGCAACGCAGGACGCCCGGCGGCGATGCGCGAGACGCTGTCGGTGTAGCCGCCCAGCGTGGCCACGCCCGCCTTGTCCAGCATGACGTTGACATTGCCGTTGCTGATGGATTGCTGCTCGTCGAGTGGCGCGCGACCGACGAACGTGATCGATACGGGTCTAGCCATAGTTATACTTCAATGGATAACTGTTCATGACGTGGATATATCGATGGCGGCGATCAACGACCCCTGGCACTTCCCGCGCCCCGATCTGGCCCGACGGCTGCTGTTCGGACTGACGGACGGGCCTGCCCGGGCATTGACGATGTTTGCGCCGCGTCGCACCGGCAAGACGGAATTCCTGCTCAAGGACTTCGCACCGCTTGCGAGCCGCGAACGTCACCGAGTCGTCTACGTCTCGTTCTGGGAGGCTCCCGCCGCACCGCTGGCACTGCTGCTGCACGCGCTCGAGACGTCCCTCAAGGGGGGACGGCTGACCGACAGGCTCCGCAGCGGAGCGGCGGCGCTTGCGCCGAAGCTCGCCTTGTCCGCCCCCCTGCCGGGCACTGCCGCCAGCGTCGAGATCGATCTCGGGGCGCTCGATGTCGAACCGCCCGCGGAGCTGCTGCTGTACCTGGGGGACCTGCTCGAGCGCGTGTCGGACGCGGGTCACCCGACGATGCTGTTGCTGGACGAGGTGCAGGAGCTTGCTCGGGACGAGCGTCACCGTCCGCTCGTCGCGGCACTGCGTACGGCGCTGGATGTGCGATCGGACCGGTTGCGCGCCATCTTCACGGGCTCCTCGCAGACGGGCCTGCGCTCGATGTTCTCGCACCGCGAGGCGCCATTCTTCCACTTTGGAACGCCGCTGGACCTGCCGGCGCTGGGTCGCCCCTTCGTGGACCACCTGGTGGCGGTGCACGGCCGCATCACGGACGAGGCGCTCGACGCCGACGCCGCGTTCGCGATGTTCGAACGGCTTCACTCGAACCCGTACTTCTTCCGGCTCGCGATGGAGACGCTCGTGCTCGACCCGGCGGTCGGGCCGGACGAGGCCGAGGTGCGGGTGCGCGACCGGGCGGCGGACGAGCTCGGATACGATCATTCGTGGCTGGCGCTCGAGCCGCTGCAGCGAGCGGTGCTCGCCGAACTTGCGCTCGGCACCGAGCGTCCCTTCGCGGCGGACACGCGTGCCTCGATCGGTGCGCGCCTGGGCGATGGCGAGGCGCCGTCCAGCGCGCGCGTCCAGGGCGCTCTCAAGCGTCTGGAGAGGCGGCGCCTGATCGATCGGCTGGACGGTACCTGGCGCGTTGCCGATCCAGGTCTGGCCGAATGGGTGCGCGAATTCGGCGACCTTTGAAAGTGTCGTCCGGTCGCGGCAGAGCGAGGCGGCCCCGGGCGGCCCGGTACGCAGGTGCCGAACTCCGGACGCGCGATTCGATTCCGCGGTGGCGAACTGTTGACATGGAAGCGCTCGATCGCATTGCATCCGACGCTTCGCCGCCCCGCGGGTGAGGAGAGAGAAGATCGGGTAAAATCGGGTAACATCGGATAAGTAATCAAGACCCGCTGAACGCCATGAAGGAACCGACGTTCCCCCTGCCGTCCGAGCTGGTGAAGCTGATCGGCGAAATCGACGAGTTCAAGGGTCGGTGGTCCGCGCTGGAGCGCTTGTCGCCGGAACGCCTTTCGTCTCTCCGGAAGGTCGCCACGATCGAGAGCGTCGGCTCCTCGACCCGCATCGAGGGTGCGCGGCTTTCCGACGTCGAGGTGGAGACGTTGCTGTCGAACCTGGAGCGGACCGCGTTCCTTGGCCGTGACGAGCAGGAGGTCGCTGGCTACGCGCAGGCGATGGACCTGGTCTTCGAGTCCCATGCCGATCTGCACTTGACGGAAAACCATGTCAAGCAGCTTCACCGGACACTGCTTCGTCATTGCGACAAGGACGAGCGCCACCACGGGGAATGGAAGACGCTACCGAACCACGTCGTCGCGTTCGACGCGGACGGGCGCGAGATCGGGGTCGTGTTCGAGACCGCGACGCCGTTCGACACGCCGCAGCGGATGAGCGAGCTTGTTCGATGGACCGCCGGCGCGATCGACGAACGCACGTTCCACCCGCTGGTGAGCGTCGCTGCATTCGTCGTCGTGTTTCTCGCCATCCACCCCTTCCAGGACGGGAACGGGCGCCTGTCGCGGGTGCTGACGACGCTCCTGCTGCTGCGTGCCGGCTACGACTACGTGCCGTACGCGTCGCTGGAGAGCGTGATCGAGGAGAACAAGGATCTCTACTACCGCGCGCTGCGCCGTACCCAGCGCACGCTCGATCGGGACCGGCCGGACTGGGAGCCATGGGTCGGCTTCTTCCTGCGCTGCCTGAAGGAGCAGAAGGACCGGCTGGCCACGCGGCTGGAGAACGAGAAGCTCACCGTCGCGGAGCGCGCCGAGCTGCCCGCGTTGTCGCTGCGGGTGCTCGAACTGATCGAGCGGCACGGGCGTCGCACCAGTGCCGAACTCGCCACCGGCACGGGTGCGAATCCGAACACGCTGAAGCTGCGGCTGCGCGAGCTGACGTCCGCCGGTCGCATCCGCCGGCACGGTCGCGGGCGGGCGACGTGGTATTCGCCGCCGCTCGATGGTCCGATGGCTTGACACCGGGCAGGTCGATGCCACGATGTCATCGATGAGAATCACAGCGAACATCGGGGAGCGTCGCGGCACCCGTTACACCGCGCGCGGATTAAGCGTATACTTCATGTGTACGCATGGACGAGGCAGATCGCATGGAAGTCAGCGCACGCGAGGCCAGGCGCCGGTTCAGCGAGTTGCTGGACGCGGCCGAACGTGGCGAGGATGTCGTTGTGACCCGACGGGGCAAACGGTCCGTGCGCCTCGTCATCGAGCCGACCCGCCATGAGCGTCCCGTCGTGCCCAGCCTCGCGGAGTTCCGTGCTTCCATCTCGATCGACGGCGCTCTCAGCGATGCAGTGATTGCCGGGCGCGAAGAGCCGTGAGCGCGGCATCACGTGTCTATGTCGATACGAGTGTCCTGGCTGCCTACTACTGCCCCGAGCAGCTGTCGGCAGTCGTTGAAGCGCGATTGACGGACGGCTCGGTGCTCGTGCTCAGCCGCTTGGTGCAAGCCGAACTTGCCTCGACGATCGCCCGGAAGGTTCGGGTCTCGGAGATGAACGCGAATGACGCTCGTTCGGCACTGCAGGTGCATGACCGTCAGGTCGATGCAGGCGTGTTCGACCTGGTGACGCTACGCGATGCAGACCTTCGGGATGCCACCCTCTGGATGAGGCAGATGGATACGTCGCTGCGCACGCTCGATGGACTGCACCTGGCGATCGCCGGCCGGGAACGGCTCGTCCTGCTCACGGCTGACGTTCGGTTCGCTGTAGCAGCCAAGTCTCTTGGACAGCCTGTCGAACTGCTCGGAACAGACTCGATCAGCGACAGCCGGTACTGAACATGGAGGAGCCGGAACGTCGATGACCGCCTTCGCCATCGACGTCGACGGTACTTGCGTCGAGCAGGTGCCGTTGGCAACGGTGCCCCGTACCGGCCCGACCCGCCAGCCGCACCGGATTTGGCACGGCGGGGCCGCTCCTCTCGTATCATGGGCGGCCCACCGTCCGTCAGAGCCCGCCACCGTTCCATGTCCAGCAACTACTTCAACTCGCTTCCCCTGCGCCTGCAGGTCGCCGAACTGGCCAAGTGCCGCTTCATGCACCTGGACGAATTCACCGACGGGGTCGATGCGCTGCGCGGCAAGAAGCTGGTGGTGGTCGGCTGTGGCGCGCAGGGACTGAACCAGGGCCTGAACCTGCGCGACAGCGGGCTGGACGTGTCCTACACGCTGCGCGAGGCGGCGATCAGCGAAAAGCGCCAGTCCTGGAGGAACGCCACCGAGAACGGCTTCACGGTCGGCACCTACGAGGAGCTGATCCCCACCGCCGACCTGGTGCTGAACCTGACACCCGACAAGCAGCACACCTCGGTGGTGAACGCGATCATGCCGCTGATGAAGGAAGGGGCCTGCCTGTCCTACTCGCACGGCTTCAACATCGTCGAGGAGGGCATGAAGATCCGCGACGACCTGACCGTCATCATGGTGGCCCCCAAGTGCCCGGGCTCCGAGGTGCGCGCCGAGTACGTGCGCGGGTTCGGGGTGCCCACGCTGATCGCGGTGCACGAGGACAACGACCCGAACGGCGACGGGCTGGCGCTGGCCAAGGCCTACGCGGTCGGCACCGGCGGGCACAAGGCCGGCGTGCTGCAGTCCTCGTTCATCGCCGAGGTCAAGTCCGACCTGATGGGCGAGCAGACCATCCTGTGCGGCATGCTGCAGACCGGTTCCCTGCTGTGCTTCGACAAGATGATCGAGCAGGGCATCGAGCCGGGGTATGCCAGCAAGCTGATCCAGTACGGCTGGGAGACGGTGACCGAGGCGCTCAAGTACGGCGGCGTCACCCACATGATGGACCGGCTGTCCAACCCCGCCAAGCTGCGCGCCTTCGAGCTGGCCGAGGAGATGAAGGGCATCATGCGGCCGCTGTATCAAAGGCACCAGGACGACATCATGGATGGGACCTTCTCCAGCACCATGATGGCCGACTGGGCCAACGACGATGCCGAGCTGCTCGGCTGGCGCGCCGACACCGCCGAGACCGCGTTCGAGAAGACGCCGGCCGGGGAGGACGAGATCAGCGAGCAGGAGTACTTCGATCACGGCATCCTGATGGTGGCGATGGTCAAGGCCGGGGTCGAGCTTGCGTTCGAGACCATGACCGATGCCGGCATCATCGCCGAGTCCGCCTACTACGAATCCTTGCACGAGACGCCGCTGATCGCCAACACCATCGCCCGCAAGAAGCTGTACGAGATGAACGCCACCATCTCGGATACCGCCGAGTACGGTTGCTACCTCTACAACCACGCCTGCGTGCCGCTGCTGGCCGATTTCATGAAGACGATCGATACCGACGTCATCGGTCGCGGCCTGCAGCTGAACGACATGGGCGTCGACAACGCCACGCTGATCCGGGTCAACACCGCATTGCGCGAGCACCCGGTGGAGCGGATCGGCAGCGAGTTGCGCGGCTACATGTCGGACATGAAGCGCATCGTCTGAGGCGATCCGGTCCGGGTCGCGTCCGCCGATGGCGGGGTCGGGCGGCAGGGATGAGGCCGGCACGCCGGGGCGACCGACCGTGCTCGAAGGCCTGTCGGTGGACTTCGACGGGCGCTTCGGGCTGCACGGCATCGACTGGCGGCTGGAGCCCGGGCAGCAGTGGCTGGTGGTCGGTGCCAACGGGGCCGGAAAGTCGGCGCTGGCGGCGGTGCTCGCCGGTGCCGGGCAGCGCACCGCCGGGCGCATCGAGGGCCTGCCCGAACGGGTCGCGCTGGTCTCCTACGAGGCGCAGGCCGAGCTGATCGCCGCGGAACGGCGCAAGGACGACGCCGACATCACGGACGTGGTCTCCGAGGGTACGCCGGTGCGCGAACTCGCCTATCGGGACGGGGCGGACGGGGTGGACCGGGCACGGGTCGACGAGCTGGTGGGGACGTTCGGTCTCGCACCGCTGCTCGACCGCGCGTTCAGGAAACTCTCCACCGGCGAGACCCGCAAGCTGATGCTAGTGCGGGCCTTGTCGCAGCGGCCCGAGCTGCTGGTGCTGGACGAGCCGTTCGACGGGCTGGACGCGGACACGCATGCCGGGCTGCACGGACTGCTCGCCGATCTCGCACCCTCGGTACGCATGGTGATCGTGCTCAACCGGCTCGACGAGGCACCGGCGTTCATCACCGACATCGCCCACGTGGGCGACGCGCGGTTGCTGTCGTGCGTGCCGCGCACCGACGCAGCGCGCTGGGCGGAGCTGCACCGGCTGCTGCACCTGCAGACCACCGACCTGCGGGTGCCGGCTCCGGAGGGAGCCACCGGCGCTGCCGACCGGCCGCCGCCACTGGACCCGGAGCAGCCGTTGGTGCACCTGGAGGGTGTCGCCGTGCGCTACGGCGACACCACGATCTTCGAAGGCATCGACTGGACCATCCGCGCCGGTGAGCACTGGCAGCTGTCCGGGCCCAACGGCAGCGGCAAGACCGCGTTGCTGTCGCTGATCACCGGCGACCACCCGCAGTGCTACGTCAACGACATCACCGTGTTCGGTTACAAGCGTGGCACCGGTGAGAGTATCTGGCAGATCAAGCGCCACATCGGCTACGTGTCCACCGCGCTGCAGTGGGAGTACCGGGTGAGTGCCAGCGTCAGGAACGTCATCGTCTCGGGCTTTCACGACAGCATCGGCCTGTACGCGAGGCACAGCGACGAGCAGGGGCGCATCGCCGATGCCTGGCTAGACCTGCTCGGCATGCGGGACCGGTCCAGCGAGCCGTTCACCCGGCTGTCGCACGGCGACCAGCGCCTGCTGCTGATCGCCCGCGCCATGGTCAAGCACCCGCCGCTGCTGATCCTGGACGAGCCCTGCCTGGGTCTGGACGACATGAACCGCCAGCGGGTGCTGGCGCTGATCGAACGGATCTGCGCCGGCAGCGAGACCACGGTGCTGTACGTGAACCACCATGCCGGGGATGCGATCCCCGGCATCGGGCGGCGGCTGGAGCTGGGCTGAGCGCGGGGCGGACGCGAGGCCGGGCACGAGGCCGGGCACGGGGCCGGGCACGGGGCCGGGCACGGGGCTGGACAGCGCCCGGAGCGGGGCGGCACACTCGCGCCCATGCAACTGCCCATCGAGGATCATGCCGTCATCGGCGACCTGCGCACCGTGGCCCTGGTCGGTCTGGACGGCACGATCGACTACCTGTGCTGGCCGAACCTGGACAGTCCCAGCGTGTTCGCCCACCTGCTGCACGACCCGGGCGGCGGCCGTTTCGAGCTCGCACCCGAGCTGCCCGGTGCACGGACCCGCCAGCTGTACCTGCCGGATACCAACGTGCTGCTCACCCGCTTCCTGAGCGCTGCCGGCGTGGTGGAGATATCGGACTTCATGAACGCGGCGGGTACCGGTCTGGCGCAGCGGCTGGTGCGCCGGGTCAAGGTACTGCGCGGCGAGGTGTCGATCCGGTTGCGTTGCGCGCCGCGGTTCGACTACGCACGTGCCGAGCACGAGGCGGTCCTGTCCGACGACGGGCGCTGCGTGACGTTCACCGCCACGGACGAGGCGCGCACCCGGCTGCGCCTGTCGGCGGAGACGGCGCTGCGGATCGAGGGTGGCGAGGCGGTGGCGCGGTTCGACCTGTCGAAGGGCGAATCGGTGTGCGTGACGCTCGATGGCGGTGATGAGCCGGACGAGTCCGGCGATTCGCCGGCGGAGCACGCCACGGTGGCGCACGCGTTCAAGACCACCGCCAGCTGGTGGCGTACCTGGAGTGCGCGTTCGGACTATCGCGGGCGCTGGCGCAGCGAGGTGAGCCGTTCGGCCCTGGCGCTCAAGCTGCTGACCTCGGCCGAGCACGGCTCGATCGCCGCGGCCGGCACGTTCGGGCTGCCCGAGGCCCCGGGGGGCGAGCGCAACTGGGACTACCGCTACACCTGGATCCGCGACGCGGCCTTCACGGTCTACGGCTTCCTGCGGGTCGGACACACCGAGGAGGCCGGCGCGTTCATGGGCTGGCTGGAGCACATCACCCGAGACCTGTGCGGCGACGGGACGCTGAACGTCATGTATCGGCTGGACGGCACCACCGATCTGGTCGAGAGCGAGCTGGACCACTTCGGCGGCCACGGCGGGGCCGTGCCGGTGCGCATCGGCAACGGGGCGGCCGGTCAGCTGCAGCTGGACATCTACGGCGAGCTTCTCGATGCGGTGTACCTGGCCGACAAGCACGGCGAGCGCGTCTCGCACCAGGCCTGGCACAACATCGTCAAGATGCTCGCCTGGGTGCAGGAGCACTGGCGGCAGGCGGACGAGGGCATCTGGGAGGTGCGCAACGGCCGGCAGGAACTGCTGTTCTCGCGACTGATGTGCTGGGTGGCGCTGGATCGCGGCATGCGGCTGGCCGCCAAGCGCTCGCTGCCGGGGCCGGTGAACGGCTGGCGCGAGACGCGCGACGCCATCCATGACGACATCCACACCGGCTTCTGGAACGAGGTGCGCGGCGCCTTCGTGCAAAGCAGGGGGGGCGAGCGCCTGGACGCCTCGTGCCTGCTTATGCCGCTGGTGCGCTTCATCGCCCCGCGCGACCCGCGCTGGCTGAGCACGCTGGCCGCCATCGGCGAGGAGCTCAGTGACGACAGCCTGGTCTACCGCTACTCGATCGAGGAGGGCGACGATGCCGACGGGCTGGACGGGGTGGAGGGCACGTTCAACATGTGTTCTTTCTGGTACATCGAGTGTCTGGCGCGCGCCGGCGAGCTGGAACAGGCACGCTTGCTGTTCGAGAAGATGCTCGGCTACGCCAACCACGTCGGGCTGTACGCCGAGGAGACCGGCGTCGCCGGCGACCAGCTGGGCAACTTCCCGCAAGCGTTCACCCACCTGGCGCTGATCAGCGCGGCGCATTATCTGGACCGGATGCTCGAGGAACCGGGTGGCCGTTCCTCCTGAAGCCCGATCCGGGTCACGAGTACACTGCCACGATGTCGAGCACACCCGAAAAGCGCGCGCCGTCATCGCGACGCCGCGCACGCAGCATCTACCTGCTGCCCAACCTGTTCACCACCGCCGCGATGCTGGCGGGGTTCTACTCCATCGTGCAGGCGCACGAGGGTGACTTCCGGATGGGTGGCATCGCCATCGTGATCGCGGCGATCCTGGACGGGTTCGACGGCCGGGTGGCGCGCATGACCAACACCTCGACCCCGTTCGGTGCCGAGTACGACAGCATGTCCGAC
>Ga0115031_1001307_pt1 | contig 18566 bp, 18 predicted proteins | sample Maine_Asex4_meta_FD_87301 | JGI IMG/M metagenome (GOLD analysis project Ga0115031, IMG submission 87301) | Marine algal microbial communities from Maine, USA - Maine_Asex4_metaG | ecosystem: Host-associated > Algae > Red algae > Unclassified | place: Maine, USA | collected 2015-01-05
GGACGTTGTTCGATGGCCCGGACAATTGCAATCCCATCCTGCATGCCGGGGCCGTCCGCACCGTGCGACACGGCGCACCGGCGGGGGCGACTCGAGGGCCGGGCAGGTCGAATCGGCGGCCGGGGCGTACGGGCCGCACCTCCCGTTCCCCGTCGTGAAGGGGGGGGGGCGGGGATTCGGCGCAGGCGGCATTGTCCCTTGGGGAACAACGTCTTACCGACGGCGATGCTTTCCGGGTACGACATTGTCCCGATTAATCACGGAAGGCGTGTTGTAGATAGCGCCCCGATCTGTATGGTCAATTCCTGTACAAGACCACGAGGCGAGAAAGAATGTCGAGTCTGGATGACACCGCATCCATGCAGGGAACCGGGGGGTGGACCGATACGTCGCCGCCGGTCGAGTGTGCATCGTCCTTCGATCCGAAATTCATCCTCGCGCGCGCCGTGCGCTCCGAAGTTGTCAGCCGCCTCAGGGCGGACAAGGCGGGACATTCGATCCATGAAGAAGCGGAAATGATTTTCGGCCCGGAACATCGCAGTGATTTCCTCGCGGCGATCCTGTCCGAGGACCGGGGGGCCTTCGACGAGGCCGTCATCGCCCTGGATCTCAGGAGCGCGCCCTTCTCGCAGACGCTGCGGGAACTCATCACCCCCGTCCTCGACGATCTGGGGCAGATGTGGCGCGACGATTCGGCCAGCTTCATGGACGTCACGCTCGCCACCTGCCGGGTGCAGACCTTCGTGTGCGAGAAACTGGTCGCGACGAACAAGCGGGACCGGGGCGACGAACTGCACGGCACCATCGTCTTCGCCCGGGCCGAGGGCGAGACGCATACGCTGGGCCTGACGGTGGTGACGGAATGCTTCCGCATCGACGGGTGGAACGTGATGGGCGGCATCGATATGGAGATCGGGGAGGGTCTGTGGTCGATGCTGGCCGAAACATCGGTCGACGTGCTGGGGCTGACGGTCGGCTCGGCGATCCAGATTCCGGCGGTGGCCGAGGCCATGAGGAAGGCCCGGGACGTATCCCTGAACCGCGATCTGGTGATCGGCGTCGGCGGCTACTGCGCGATTGCCGATCCCGGGGCGGTGCAGGGCCTGAACGCCGATTTCGTGGCGACCGACGCGCTGGATGCCATCGATACCGCCGCATCCCTGCTGGGCGGGCGCAAGCCTGCCTGAGGGGGAGGCCGGGGATCGCACCCCCGGCCCCGAACACGCGCCGCTACCAGTTGAACAGCACGCCGACGCACATCATCGACAATCCGGCGGCGATGCTGGCCCAGACCAGCCCGTCGAAATTCTCGACCACGGTGCCGCGCCCCGGAAACAGCGCCTTGCCCGCCGTGGCATCGACCGATTGCCGCACGACGCGGGTGACCAGTCCGGCCAGCAGGACGACCCCGGCCAGGATCAGGCTGGCGAGGACGACCCAGAGGGCATTGCCGTCGCGATAGAACGCGAAGACGACGAACCCGCCCACGATCCCGGCGATCAGGCCGAGGGTCTGCTCGCGCGACGGCACGCGCCCGTCATCCGTAGCCGGCTCCGCATCGGACGCGGCGCGCCGGGCGGCGATGCCGGACCCCAGTTCCGTCGCCCCGACCACGAACAACAGCCACGCCGTCAGGGCCAGGCCGTGCTCGGGGTGGCTGCGCAGCCAGACGAAGCAGACCCCCGCGACCCCGATCACGACCAGCCCGAGGGCCGTCCTGACCAGCAGGCCGTTTTCCTTCGGACCCATGATCAGCAGGAATCCCGCCCCCAGAAACGCGATGGCCGCGCCGCCCCCGCCGCCGACCGCGAAGGTGAAGAAGGGCGGCAAGGCCCCCGCCGCCAGCACGACCCCGACCAGCGGCTCGTCGAAATCGCGCCCCCCGGTGGTCATGCGGAACCACTCGAACGCCATCGCCGCGCAGGCCGCCGAGGCGAGGAGCGCGGTCGCGCCCACCCCGAAGGTCAGGAAGACGAGCGCGACGATCGCGGCCTTGAGAAAGAACAGTATCCGGTCGCCGGATTCGAGGTCGAATCCCTTGTACGCAGAAGGCGTGTGCGCGCTCATTGCAAACCTCTTCGCTGGTTCAGCCCGGGTCGGGCGGTATCGATCAATCCGTATCCGTTCGAATCCTAGGGTTTCGGCGCGGTTATGCCACCGGCAATCCGAACACGCCGATAAAACCGCTGTCCGGTCGAAAAGTCCAGTGCAGGCGCATCCTCGGCCCGGCAGACGCGCGCGGGGCGACACGCGGCATTCCCGGCGCTCCCGGGCCGCGACGCCCCTGCCGCCGCCCGATACCGGCCCGGTCTTCGGGGTGCAGGAATCGGACGGTGCAATCATCGCTTTTGCCCGATGTGTGACAAAACGTGAAATTCGTCCTTTTCAACCCGCTGAACTTCGCGTTCAATGCATTACCGCTCGCATGAAGGAGGTCGGCACGATTCTGCGAACAGTCTGCACGCTCCTCCGGTCACGGGAGCACGATCAACGATGACCGACCGAAAAAGACATTCTCAGGGAGAGAAATCATGAAGAAGCTGCTCGGCACGCTCTGTGCCCTCGCGCTGACGACCGCCGCCGTTCCGGCCTTCGCCGACGGCCACGGCGAGAAGACGATGCTGCGCATCCAGACGCATTATGCCCCCGAAACCACCTCCGGCAAGCTGCTGACCGAATACGTCGACAATATCCAGAAGATGTCCAACGGCGAGATCGAAGTCGAGATGTTCTATTCCTCGTCGGTCGTGAAATCGGTCGAGACGTTCGATGCCGCCGCGACGGGCATCCTCGATTGCGACGCCACGGGCGGCGCGTACCAGACCGGCAAGAACCCCGCCTTCCAGTTCGTCGGCGACATCATGGGCGGCTATGCCACCCCCGTGCAGCAGCTGTCGTGGCTGTATTACGGCGGCGGACGCGAGGCGGCGAACGAGCTGTACAACAAGTACGACATGCAGCTGGTCGGCTGGATCGTCTACGGCCAGGAGAGCTTCGCCTCGACCGCGCCGATCGCCGGTATCGACGACCTGAAGGACTGGAAATTCCGTTCGCCCCCCGGCATGGAGACCAAGATCTTCGAGAAGCTGGGCGCGAAACCCATCGTGATGGATTTCACCGAAATCTTCACCGCGCTGGAAACCGGCATCATCGACGGCGCGGATGCGTCCGGTCTGGCGAACAATGTCGGCCTCGGCCTCTACGACATCGCCGGATACGCCAACTTCCCCGGTTTCCACTCGATGCCCTCGGATCACATCGCGTGCAACAAGGAAGTCTGGGACGCGATGCCCGACCATCACCGCCTGATCATGGAAGTCGCCATCGGCGATATCGCCCTCAAGAGCGCGCTGAGCTTCGAGAAGCAGAATGCCGAAGCCGCCGCGATGCTGACGGAGAAGGGTATCCAGATCGACGCCTGGTCGGCGGAAGACCTCGCGGAATTCCGCGATGCGGCCCAGTCGACCTGGGGCGAGTTCGCCACGACGCCGGAAGCCAAGGCACTGGTCGAGAGCCATATCGCGTATCTGACGCAGCTCGGCCTCGTCAAGGGCGAGTGATCCGGACGGGGGGAGGGGGCGTCCGGCTCCTTCCTTCCTTTCTTTCCGGATTTTTCGCGACGGCGTGCGCCTGACCGGGCGCGCGCTGCCTTCGCAACGAAAGGCTCCCCATGGTCGAACACGAACGCACGGGTCCGGTGGACCTTCTGTCCTGGTGCATCAGCCGCATCGCGATGTGGGGACCGGCCTTCATCGTCGGCATCATCTTCTACGAAGTCGTGCTGCGCTACGTCTTCTCGCAGCCGACGCTGTGGGTGAACGAGATGTCGCTGTGGATCGGGGGCGCGATCTACCTGACCTCCGGCCTCTACGCGATGCAGCAGCGCAGTCATATCCGCATCTTCGTCCTCTACGACATGATGCCGGTCTTCATAAAGAAGCTGTTCAACTTCCTCTCCGTCTTCTGCCTGATCGTCTTCGCGCTCGCCGTCATCTGGGGCGGCTTCGGCGAGGCGGCGGCGAAATTCGCCCGGTGGGAGACGTTCGGCACCGCTTTCGACCCCCCCATTCCCGCGACGAACAAGCCGCTGGTCATGATGACCCTGCTGCTGGTGACGTTGCAGGCGATCTCGAACCTCGTGCGCGACTGGCCCTCGGCCCCGTGGCTGCGCAAGGGGGTCGATATCGTGTCGAGCGCGCTGATCGTCGGCCTCGCCGCCCGTGCCGTCCCCAGGGTGCTCGGCTCGGATTCGGTGCCGTACTGGTGGCGCATGGCGATCGTCGCGTTTCTGGTGATCTCGTCGATGATCGTGCTCTACGGGCTGTGGCGCGACTTCAACCGCACCCCCGTGCCGTTCGTCGACAACCACGACCCGGCGGGCGAGATCGACCTGCCCGACAATGTCCTGACCGGCAATCCGCCCCCCGAGGGTCGCATGCCCGGCGCGCGCACCTGACGCTTCAACGATAAAACCGACAAGGCGACCCGATGGATATTGGCACGATTTCACTCATACTGCTGATCGGCATGCTCGTGCTGCTGGCCATCGGCATGCCCCTCGGATTCGCCTCCGGTTTCCTGGCCGTCGTCGTGATGGTGCTGAAGTTCGAGCCGACCCTCCTGACCGATCCCTTCGTCCACGGGGCCGATTTCGCCAGCTGGACGATGGGGGAGGGGACGCTGACGCGGCGATTCGGCTCGGGACCGATGAACATCCTCGCGCAGCGGCTCTACGGGATCACGACCAACTACGTCCTCGTCTCCGTCCCGCTCTTCATCTTCATGGCGACCCTGCTCGAACGCTCCGGCATCGCGCGCGACATGTACAGCTGCCTGCAACAGTGGATGTCGCGCACCCGGGGCGGCATCGCGGTCGTCACGGCCATCATGGCCATCGTCATGGCGGCGATGTCGGGCATCATCGGGGGCGAGGTCGTACTGCTCGGCCTGATCGCCCTGCCGCAGATGCTGCGCCTCGGCTACGACCAGAATCTCGCCATCGGCACGATCTGCGCGTCGGGGTCGCTGGGCACGATGATCCCGCCCTCCATCGTGCTGATCTTCTACGGCCTCATCACCGAAACCTCGATCCATGCGCTGTTCAAGGCGGCCTTCCTGCCGGGCTTCATCCTCGCGGGCAGTTACATCGTCTACATCCTTTGGCGCACCCGCCGACACCCGGAGCAGGCCCCGCTGCCCGATCCGACGCCCGAGGATCTGACGGGTACCGACAAGCTGGTCTACGGCCTCGCCCTGCTGTCGATGATCTGGGCGGCGGTGATGGGGCTGATGCTGCTGCGCGGGTATTATCTCAACACCTTCGGCGGGGTCGAGGACGACACCGGCTATGTCGATCAGGTCTACCTGACCAAGGCGGCGATCACCGCCGGCATCCTGCTGTCCATCTGCCTCTTCGTCATCGGGCCGACGGTCTGCGGGCGGGCGTGGCAGGCGGGCAAGGGCATGGTCGCGCCGCTGATGGTGGTGTTCGTCGTGCTCGGCTCGATCTACGGCGGCATCACCGGCATTACCGAGGCGGCGGCGATGGGGTCGGTGGCCGTACTGCTGCTGATCATCGCCCGGGGCGAATTCTCGTTCACCCTGCTGACCGAAGCCTCGATGCGCACCTTCAAGTCCACCGGCACGATCATCTGGGTGACGCTGGGCGCGACGGCGCTGGCGGGGGCCTACACCATCGCGGGCGGGCCGACCTACGTGGCGAACCTGATCACGGGGTACGACCTGCCGACGATGGGCGTGCTGGCGGTGATGATGGTGATCTTCCTGTTCCTGGGCGCGTTCATGGACTGGACCGGCATCGTGCTGCTGGTCATGCCCGTCTTCCTGCCCATCGTGCTGAAGCTGCCGATGGACGAGCTGGGCCTGACCGGGGGGCTGCCCTCCGAATCGATGGTGCGGGTGTGGTTCGGGATATTGTTCTGCGTGAACATGCAGGTCAGTTTCCTCTCGCCGCCCTTCGGCCCGGCGGCGTTCTACCTGAAATCCGTCGCCCCGCCGCACATCACCCTGCCCGATATCTTCCGTGGCTTCCTGCCCTTCATCGGCATCCAGATCCTGATCCTGATGCTAGTGCTGTTCGTGCCGCAGATCACGACCGTGTTCCTGTAGCCATGCTGCGGGCAACAGGGGCGCGGTGTTGCCGCATTGCGCGAGGGTGCGGACCGGTATAATCGACGGCCTAACCTTATCCGGGTGCCGCGATCCCCTTGCCGGTGATGGCGGCCCGCTGACGCCGCCCGGGTCCGCCGGCCGACCGGACGGACGGCTTTCGCCGGTCCTTCGACATCCGCACGGGCGAGCCGACGGTTTTCCCGGCTTCGCCGCGCGCAGCCGTCCCGCAGGACGACGGCGCGTTCCGACCCACCGTTGGACGAGCGATGCACCGCACTGCGCCTGAAGGAGAGTCCGATGGACGACAAACCCGCCGCCGTCCGCCTCGACCCGCGCGACAACGTGGCCATCGTCCTGCGCGCCCTGTCGCCGGGCGAGAACGCGCTGGGCGTGGTGGCGACCGAGGCGGTTCCGCGCGGCCACAAGATCGCGCTCGCCCCCGTCGCGGCGGGGGGCGAGGTCGTGAAATATGCGCAGGGTATCGGCGCGGCCTCGCGGGATATCGCCGCCGGACAGCACATCCACACGCATAACCTGGCCTTCCACGCCTCGCGGCAGGAGCATCGGTTCTGTGCCACGGCGACCCCGACGGATTTCGTGCCGGAGGGCGAGCGCGCGCAGTTCCGGGGCTATCACCGGGCCGATGGCCGGGTCGGCACGCGCAACTTCATCGCGGTCATTACCAGTGTCAACTGTTCGGCCACCGCCGGGCGGCTGATCGCGGAGCATTTCGGCGCGGCGGAGATGGCCGCCTATCCCAATGTCGACGGGGTCGCGGCCTTCGTCCACGGCACCGGCTGCGCCATGGCCGCGAATTCGGACGGGTTCGAGAATCTCCAGCGCGTCATGTGGGGCTATGCCCGCAATCCGAACTGCGCCGGGGTGCTGATGGTGGGACTGGGCTGCGAGGGGATGCAGATCGACCTGCTGCTCGACCTCTACGGCATGACGCGCGGGCCGCTGTTCCGCACCATGAACATCCAGAACATGGGCGGCCTGCGCCGCACGATCGACGCGGGGATCAGGATCGTCGAGGAGATGCTGCCCCATGCCGATACCGTCGAGCGCGCGCCCGCCGATGCCTCGCATCTGATGCTGGCGCTGCAATGCGGCGGGTCGGATGCGTGGTCGGGGGTGACGGCGAACCCGGCACTGGGCTATGCCGCCGATCTGTTGGTGCGCAATGGCGGCACGGCGGTTCTGGCCGAGACGCCCGAAATCTACGGCGCCGAACACCTGCTGACCGCCCGCGCCCGGGACGAGGGGGTCGCGCGCAAGCTGATGGACCGCATCGCGTGGTGGGAGCGCTATACCGCCAGCCATGGCGGGTCGATGGACAACAATCCCTCGCCCGGGAACAAGGCCGGGGGGCTGACGACCATCCTTGAGAAATCGCTGGGTGCGGTGGCCAAGAGCGGCACCTGTGCGCTGGAGGGGGTGTATCTCTACGGCGAACCGATCGACCGCAAGGGCTTCGTGTTCATGGACAGCCCCGGCTACGACCCCGTGTCGATCACGGGCGAGATTGCGTCCGGCTGCACCATCGCGGCGTTCACCACGGGGCGGGGATCGGTGTTCGGCTCGAAACCCGCGCCCTGCATCAAGGTCGCGTCGAATACCGAGATGGCGACCCGCATGGCCGACGACATGGACGTGAACGCGGGGCGGATCGTGTCGGACGGGGCGACGGTCGAGGAAATCGGCACCGAGATCTTCGACCTGCTGCTGCGCGTCGCCTCGGGCGAGCCGTCGCTGTCGGAGGCGCAGGGGCTGGGCGATTGCGAGTTCGTGCCGTGGCAGGTGGGGGCGGTGATGTAGGGGCGCAAGCCCCTGTTCCGGACGTGATCCGGAGCCTCCTGCCGCCCGTACAAGCCCGGGATCAGGTCCGGGGCAGGCGAATTCCCGGCATTGCTCCTATACCGGTTCCGCTTCCAGCATTCCCTCGCCCACCGCCAGCGCGCGCATCTTTTCCTGCAACTTCTCGAACGCGCGCACCTCGATCTGGCGGATGCGTTCGCGCGAGACATCGTAGACGTTCGAGAGGTCTTCGAGCGTCACCGGATCGTCGCGCAGGCGGCGTTCGCGCAGGATATGCTGCTCGCGCTCGTTCAGCGTCTGCATCGCCTGATCCAGCAGGCCCATGCGCTTGTCGTGCTCCTCGGTATCGGCCATTTCGGCGGCGTGGTCCGACTCCTCGTCGGGCAGCCAGTCCATCCACTCCGCCGCCCCGCCATCGTCGCCGCCCCCGCGCATCGGAGCGTTGAGCGAGGCATCGCCGCCGCCGCCCATGCGACCGTTCATCATCACGACGTCATCCTCGGAAACCGAGAGCGATCTGGCGATGCTGGCGACCTGTTCGGGGCGCAACTGGCCGTCCTCCAGCGCGCTGAGCTTGGATTTCGCGCGGCGCAGGTTGAAGAACAGCTTCTTCTGGCTGGCGGTCGTGCCGATCTTGACCAGCGACCACGAGCGCAGGATGTATTCCTGGATCGACGCCCGGATCCACCACATCGCATAGGTCGCGAGGCGGAAACCCTTGTCCGGATCGAAACGCTTCACCGACTGCATCAGGCCCACATTCGCCTCCGAGATCACCTCCGAGATCGGCAGGCCGTAGCCGCGATACCCCATGGCGATCTTGGCGGCGAGGCGCAGGTGCGACGTGACCATCTTGTGCGCGGATTCGGTATCCCCGTGATCCGCCCACGCCTTGGCGAGCATGAACTCCTCCTGCTTCTCCAGCATCGGGAACTTCCGAATTTCGGAGAGATAGCGGCTCAGACCGTTATCCGAACTGAGGGTAGGCAGGTTGCCCGTCGTGGTCGCCATGGTGAAACACCCGTACAGAAAAAGTTGAGAAACCCCTAAGCAGGATTTAGGTCAGGAGTATGACCAAAGCTTTAAATCCGGCTTTGGTTCCCTATCTGCCCCGAAACAGGGCGCATAATCGGGTGATGTCGTCGGGTAGCGGCGAGGTCCAGCGCATCGTCTCGCCTGTGACCGGATGCACGAAACCCAGTGTCGCGGCGTGCAGGGCCTGTCTGGGAAAGGCCCTGATCGCCACGCGCGAGACTTCGGGCAGCGACTGGGGCGGGATGCGGGCGCGGCCATAGGTCTGGTCGCCGACGAGGGGGTGACCGACATGGGCGAGGTGCACGCGGATCTGGTGCGTGCGGCCCGTTTCCAGCCTGCACTCGACCAGGGTGGCCGCCCCCAGCGCCTCGCGCAGGGAGACGCGGGTGATGGCGTGGCGGCCGTCCCTGATCCCCACCGCCATCTTCTTGCGGTCGGTGCGCGAACGCCCGATGGTCGTCTCGATCCGTATCCAGCCCGGTTCGAAACTGGTGGCGGGCAGACCCGCGAGGCGGGAATCGCTGGCGCGCGGTTCGCCCCACACGAGCGCGGTGTACAGCCGCTCGGTCGTGTGGGCCGCGAATTGTCCGGACAATCCGTGATGCGCGGCGTCGGACTTGGCCACGACCAGCAGGCCGGAGGTATCCTTGTCGATCCGGTGGACGATGCCGGGCCGCTTCTCGCCGCCGATCCCCGACAGGCTGTCCCCGCAATGGGCGAGCAGGGCATTGACCAGCGTGCCGGTCCACGCGCCGGGGGCCGGGTGCACGACCATGCCGGCGGGCTTGTCGACGACGATCAGATGCGCATCCTCGTAGGCGACCGTCAGGGGGATCGCCTCGGGCCGGGGCACCGCGTCGACGGGGGGCGGGATGTCGATGGCGAAGGACGCGCCGCCCCGGACCTTCATCGACGGATCGGTCAGCGCCGCCCCGCCGGGCCGGGAAAAGACCGCCCCCCCCTCGATAAGGGCGCGCAAACGCGAGCGGCTGATGCTATGCGGCTCGCACAGGATCGCCAGCGCCTTGTCGAGGCGCGCGGCGGGGTGATCCTCGGGGAGCGCGACGACGAGGCGCTCGCTATCATCGGATGGGGGAAGCGGATCGGACATGCAGCGGCGGATACACCAAACCGCGCCCCGGCGCGACGACGAACTTGACGAGATACCCGAACCGGCCAATCTGCGTTTCCTGCGCCGCATGGTGACGCTGCTGACCGTGACGATGATCGTCGGGATCGCGGTGGTCGCGGGCGCGCTCGTCATGCGCATCGCGGGGGAGGGCGGCGGCGCGGCGATGACCGAAATCCGCATCGGCACGGGGTATGCGGTAACGCGCGTCGACCACGGGGCGGGCGACCGCCTCGTCATCGTGCTGGAGGACGAGGCCAGCGGCGAGGCCGTGGTGCGCGTGTATCGCACCGAAGGGCGGGCGGAAGACTACACGCTCGTCGAGGAATAGCCGGACCCCGCATCCCCGGTGGCGGTTCGAAATCATTTCGTGAACACGGGTTGCCATACCATCCGGATACTGTAGCTTATTCGCCAGTGGGCAAGACCCCGCCGGAGTCTTCGGGTGGATCGCAATCGACAAGGGGCCGCCGCAATGATCACCGCGCCGCACTGGACCGCGACCGTCTCGGCGATCGCGATTGCCGCCGTCGCGATCATCGGTGCCTATATCGCGTGGAACATGTGGCGGACGAACCGCGAAATCCTGCGCGAGCGGTTGTTCGACCGGCGCTTCGACGTGTTCCAGACGACGCAGAAACTGATTTCGGGCATCGTTGTCGAAGAGGGGGCAAGCTGGGACGCGGCGAACCGGTTCACCGAACTCGCCCACCGCGCCCGCTTCATGTTCTCCGCCGAGGATGCGCAGTATTTCGATCTGCTGCGCACCAGGGCGATGGAACTGGCGACCGCGACATCGGTGATCGACAAGAACCTGCCCTCGAAATTCCGGGCGGCGCGCAAGGAGCAGGAAGAACTTTGTGCGTGGTTCGACGATCAGGTCGAGGAACTCTTCTCGCGCATGAACAAGTACCTGCTGTTCGACAAGTGATACCGGCGGCTGGTGCTGCCCGGTTTCTTCTCCCGCCCCCGGCGTGCCTCGCCTCGACAGGCCCCGGATCTGCGCCCGGGGCAGGGGCATCCTTTCGGCACGGTCGTCAACGCCACACGAAATCCGCCAGCACCGGATAATGGTCGCTCGGCCAGTCGCCTTCGAACTGCCCGCCGAGGATCACGGCATCCCCGGTCGGTACGGCATCCGGCGTGGCGGCGATGTGGTCGATGGCGGCGGTGACGTTCAGGCCGCGATTCCAGTGGAATGTCGAGCCGGGGACCGTCACGAAATCCGGCCCTTCGGCGGCGATGGTCCGGGCGGGGGTGCTGCGGATGCCCGCATTGATGTCGCCCACGACGAACACGGTCCTGCCCGCCTGCACCCACGGGCGGATGCGGGCCGCGACCAGATCGGCGGAGCGGCGGCGGTTGGAGGCGCTGGCGAAATCGAAATGGACGTTCACGACGGTGAACTGCCGGTCGCTCTCGCGATCCGCGAACGCGGCCCAGGAGGCAAAGGCCGGGTAGCTGCCATTATAAGTGCGCGCATAGAGGGTGTCGGGCGTCTCGGAGAAGAAGAACCACCCCTCGTCCACCGCCCGCAACCGTGCCGAGCGATAGAGGATCGGCTGGGTCGACGGGAAGACCGCCGGATCGTTCGCCGCCGCCACCCCGTAATCGGGGTTGTTCGCGGTCAGCCAGTCGAGGGCGAGGTTGACCGGCTGCACCGACCCGCGCGCGAAACTCTCCATTTCCTGGAAGGCCATCACGTCGGCATCGACCGCCTTGAACGCCGCATCCATCGCCGCGCGCCGCTCCATCCAGTCGCCGACGGACCACGCCCCCGTCTCGCGCCCCAGAACGATGTAATGCACGTTGTGGGTCGCGATGCGCAGGGTATCCGGGGCGGGCGGATCGGGCAGCGGGGCCGTCCGGGCGCATCCCGCGAGCAGGGCCAGCGCGACGGCGCAGGCCCTCAGCGTTCGTCCTGCCCCAGCTTTCGCAACCGCCGCAGCAGACCGGCGAACCCCTTCGGCTTGGGATCGTCGGGGGGCGGATCGGTGGCGATCATCGCCTGCAATCCTCGGGTGATGGCTTCTGCAACGGGGTCCGGAGCGGGCATGGGTCGATCTCCTCATCTGCGACTCGCTCCAGTATATGTTCTCTTTGTGTTCTTTCAAGTCTAATGCGCCCGGGACGCCTTTTCGGCCAGTCCCGACCGCGCCTCCCGCGCCTCCAGCGCCGCCAGCACGTCGGCCAGCGGCACGTCGCGGGCCGCGAGCATCACGAGCAGGTGGTAGAGGACATCCGCCGCCTCGGCGGTCAGCTTCTCGCGATCGCCCTTCACGGCCTCGATGATGGCCTCGACGGCTTCCTCGCCGAACTTCTCGGCGCATTTCTCCGGTCCTTTGGCCAGCAGGCGGGCGGTGTGCGAGGCGGACGGATCAGCCGCCCGCTTGCGCGCCAGGATCGTCGCCTCCAGCTTCGCGAGCGTCTTGCTCATGCGTCGGCGAGGGCGGCGAGGGCCGCGAGCTGCTTTTCGACGAAGCCCGTCGTCGCGTCGTCCAGACCGCCCGCGCCCTCGTCGAAATATTTGCCTGCATGCCCGACATAGATCATCGGCTGCGCGACCGTGCGGCAGGCGAGATTGGCCAGTTGGTTGCGCAACTGCATCTGCGCGCGGGCGGTGCCGAGATTGCCCGGACTCGTCCCCATCATCGCGGTGGGCTTGGCGTCGTAGACGCTCGGCTTGACCCGCGAAATCCAGTCCATCGCGTTCTTCAGCACGCCGGGGATGCCTGCGTTGTATTCGGGGGTGACGATCAGCAGGGCATCGGCCTCGCGAATCATGCCCGCCACCCGCTCGACCGAAGCCGGAATACCCTCGGCGGCCTCGACATCGCCGTTGTAGAGCGGAATATCGGAGATATCGGCGATCACGACGTCATGGTCGGGGGCCGCGATCTCGCGCACCGCCTCCAGCAGGGCGGTGTTGTAGGATGCGGCCCGCAGGCTGCCCGAAATACCGCAAATCTTCATCGAAAGTTCCTCAAATCCTGACGGGCACGCCGCCCGCCGCCATGGCCGCCTTGGCCTCGGCTATAGTGTAGGTCCCGAAGTGGAAGATGCTAGCGGCCAGCACCGCCGACGCCCCGCCCTCGCGCACCCCCTGCACCAGATGATCCGGCGTGCCGACCCCGCCCGAGGCGATGACGGGAATGCGCACGGCCCCCGATACCGCGCTGGTCAGGGGAATGTCGTAGCCGGTCTTCGCCCCGTCCCGGTCCATCGAGGTGAGCAGGATCTCCCCCGCGCCGAGCGATTCCATCCGTCGTGCGAAGGCCACCGCGTCGATGCCCGTTTCGGTGCGCCCGCCATGGGTGAAGATCTCGAACCGGGCGTCGCCGACGGATTTCGCGTCGATGGCCACCGTGATGCATTGTGCGCCGAATTTCTCGGACGCCTGGCGCACGAAGTCGGGATTCGTCACGGCGGTGGTATTGATCGAGACTTTATCGGCCCCCGCCAGCAGCAGCGCGCGGATATCCTCCAGCGTGCGGATGCCCCCCCCCACGGTCAGCGGCATGAAGCACCGCTCCGCCGTGCGCCGCACCGCGTCCAGCATCGTGCCGCGCCCCTCGTGACTCGCGCCGATATCGAGGAAGCACAACTCGTCCGCCCCGGCGGCATCGTAGGCGGTCGCCGCCTCCACCGGGTCGCCGGCATCGACCAGATCGACGAAGTTGACTCCCTTGACCACCCGGCCACCGGAGACATCGAGACAGGGGATGACGCGGATTTTCAGCATGGGAAGCAGGTAGCGCCTCGGCCCCCGCGCGGCAAGACGGAACGTACCGGACGGAACCGGCAAGACGGAACCGACAAGACGGAACGTATCGGCCCCGGGCGCGTTACGAGCCTGAAACCCCTCCGAAAGGCCCCCCATGGAACTCGATATCGCCGTCCAGCTCGATTATGCCGTGGGCGGCCCCGTCGACCTGCTGTTGCAGATCGAGGCGGCGGAACTGGACGACCAGCGTATTCTCGACGCCACGCTCGATACCGGCTGGGCCGGGGACGGATGGCGCATCGCGTCGGAAAGCGGTGTGGGGCGGCGGCAATGGCTGAGCCTGACCAACGATTTCCAGTGTACGTACAATGCCCGCGTCGCCATCGACCGCGTGGCCCCCGATTTCGCGGAACTGCCGCAGGTCATCGCGCATAATCTGCCGGGGGAGGTCGTGCGCTATCTGATGCCGTCGCGGTTCTGCCCGTCGGACACGTTCCAGACCTTCGTGATGGCCGAGTTCGGCGACACGACGGGGGGCGCGCGCATCGCGGCCCTGCGCGACTGGATCGAGGATCGATTCGCCTATGTCCCCGGGGCCAGCGGGCCGCGCACGACGGCGCTCGAAACCTTCGTGCAGCGGCAGGGCGTGTGCCGGGATTTCGCGCATGTGCTGATCACGATGGCCCGGGCCTCCACGATCCCCGCGCGCTTCGCCAGCGTCTACGCCCCCGACGTGAACCCGCCGGATTTCCACGCGGTGGCGGAGGTGTATCTGGACGATGCCTGGCACCTCGTCGACCCCACCGGCATGGCCGACCCGACCACGATCGCCCGCATCGGCGTGGGGTCCGATGCGGCGGATGTGGCATTCATGAGCAGCTTCGGCCCCATGAGCCTGCGTCAGCAGCGGGTCAGCGTCATGCGGGCTTGAGGTCCGCGCGCCTGAATACGGGCGCGGCGAGGCTGGCGATGGCGATATCCAGCACGGCGGGCTTGCCGCTGGCGAGGGCGGCGCTCAGGGCCGGGGCGATCTCGCTGTCCTTCAGCACCCTCGCGCCGTGGCACCCCAGCGCGACCGCCGCCCCGTCGTAGCGGGTGGCGGGGTCGAGGTCGCAGCCGATGGCACGGTCCGCGCCGTAATCGCGGATCTGGATGTGGCGCTCGGCATTCCAGCACGCATCGTTGCCGATGACGGCCAGGAACGGCGCATCGGCCCGGGCCGCCGTGTCGAGTTCCGCCAGCGTGAAGCCCGCCGTGCCGTCGCCCATCGTCAGCACCACCGTCGCCCCGGGCCGCGCCACCTTCGCCCCGACGGCATAGCCGATGCCGCCGCCGATGGCCCCCGAAAGACCGTTGGTCAGGCGCATCGGGGCGTGCAGCAGCGCCTGCGCCCACTGCCCGAACTCGCCCCCGTCGCAGACCAGCACCGGGTCGGTCGCCGCCTCCAGCACCGCCTGCAGATGTGCGCACAGGGGGCGGGGGTGGATGCCCGGGGCGGTCGAGGGGTCCTCGCGATAGGCCATCGCCGAATCGACGTCGGCGCACCACGCCGCCCGCTCCACCATGCGCGCCAGCGGCAGGATCGCATCGACGGCGGCACGGGGATCGGCCTGCGCCGCCAGGGCCAGCCGCCCGCCGGACAGGGCCTTCGCCCGGTCGAGCGATTCGGTTTCGGGGTCGATGAACAGCAGCGTCGCCTCCGACGATACCGCCGGGGAGCGTGCGAAGCCCATCGTGAAATCCGGCACCTTGCCGATGCCGAGGATCAGGTCGGCCTGCGCCATCACCTCCACGAACGCCCCGAGGGCCGGATCGCGCAGGCCGCGCGGGCTTTCGAAGCATACGACCGGCACCCCCGTCGCCGCGCGCAGGGCCGCCGCCCGCCCGCCGCCGCGCCCCTCGTTCAGCATCGGCCCGGTGACGATCAGCGGGCGCTCGGCCCCGGCCAGCGCGGATGCGACCGCCGCTGCATTGTCGAGTTCGCGCACGGGCGGCGTGATGTCGCCGGGCAGGTCGCCCTCCGCCGCCGCCGCCGTCAGCACGTCGAAGGGCAGGGCGACATGCACCGGTCCCGGTCGCCCCGACAGCGCGACGCGAATCGCCTCGCCCAGCATCGCGCCCAGTTCGGCGGGGGAGCGGGGCCGGAAGCTCGCCTTCGTCACCGGCGCGGCCATGGCGCACTGGTCCAGTTCCTGGAACGGCGCGTTCCCGTCCTCGCCCACGGGCGAATCACCGCTGAGGAACAGGACCGGGCTTTCGTTCATCCGCGCCGAGTACACCGCCGACAGCGCGTTGGCGAAGCCCGGCGCCGCCGTCACCATCGCCACCCCCAGCCGCCCCGAGGCCTGCGCGAACCCGTCGGCCATGTAGACCGCGCCCCCCTCGTGCCGCGTGTGGATGATTCGCAGGTCGTCGTCGATGGCGGCATCGTAGACCGGCATGATCTGGTTGCCGGACAGCGAAAAGATCGTCTCGATCCCGGCAGCGCGCAGGGTCCGGGTCAGCAGGCGGGCACCATTCATGGGGCGGTCCTTCGGTTGCGAATCACAAGGGCAGTATGGAAGCACGGCAGGGGATCAGGCCAGTGCCGTCATCGTCGCGACCGGGTTCCGGAAGGATCACCCGACCGTGCGGATGGTGGAATCCGCCGCATCTCCGCGCCGCGACCGTGCCCGTCATCTGTCGGCAATCCCCCGGATTCCCATGGAAAATCCCGTATTCCGCCGATCGTTCCGGTTGCGGGACCCGCATGGACGGTAGCGGGTCGGCAAAGTGCTTTCCTTCACATTTCAAGTACTTGCGCCTTGCTTGGGAGCGTATCGGTAGTGTATGAAGAATGACTTGCTTCCGACTGTGCCATGTCGGTATAGTCGACGCAGGCGGTAAAGACGTACCGTGCTCGGATTTAGCGCATTCGCTTTGCGGTGCATACGCTTCAAAAAACAGGAAAGTGCCATGTCTCGTTTAATCGTTCTCGCAGTATCAGGTTTTCTCGCCACCGGAGTGACGGCGTCACCGGCTTTCGCCCAGTCGGCAGTAGGGGGCATTTCCAACTGTGGTCCCACGGGCGTCGGCCCCAACGGTCGGCCCTGCGTCGCACTCACGCCGATCGACCCGAACCGGGTCATCGACGCTCCGCTCGATGCGGAGGGTGCGGACCAGTACGGTCGCCTCGACACGTCCACGCTCGGCCAGACCTACGAGTGTGAAAGCGTCGAACAGGCACAGCAGGAAGGCGATACCATCGTCGCCCTGATCGAGGATTGCGGTGCACCTGCACAGCTCGCGAACATCAAGCCTTTCTACGGCACCACGGGTCCGGCACCCATTCCTGCGTCGGTTCCGGTGCCCGCACCGACGGTCATCACGCCTCCCCCGACGATCATCACGCCTCCCCCGACGGTCGTCGCGGCTCCTGCCGTCGCCGCCCCGCCGGTGTTCGCCCCGGTCGCCGTGCTTCCGTCCTCCGGCCTGGCCCCCGGCCTCGTCTTCGCAGGTCTCGGCGCGCTCGGGTTCGCAGGGATCGCGGCTCTCGCTTCGGGTTCGAATTCCTCGACCTCCACGACCGGTAACTGATACGGTAACAGGACGAGGGTGATCCGGGTTTTCCGGAACATCTTCGATCCCGGTACACGAATTGCCCCGTTTTCCTGATGGAAAGCGGGGCTTTTTCTTGGCGGAAAGAACCTTGGAGATGCGGGAAACGGTTTTCGACCGATTCGCATATTGCTGCAACGGTCTCGCAGCCTTCTGCCGACTTCGCCCATCCTGTATTACGCGGCAAGAACGTACCCGACGACGGCGATGACCGACCATTTCCGGAGTATCTCCCGTCCGGGACTCGATCACGTCGGGGGCCGGGGAATTCGTCCGTAACGATCCGTGATTAAGGTCGCTGGCATCACGGGCGTTTCTCCGCCGCCTCCGCCCCGTCGCACTTGCCGGGCCGACCGGTGACGACAGGTCGACACTCCGAACGACGAAGGCGCCCGCGTCAGTCCGTATTCTGACGCACGGCCATGCGGGCGGAATCGACGAGAGCCTTGCCGTCCAGGTCCTGACCGGAAACATCTTCGATCCAGCGGTCCACGATCGTCTGGCCGCGCTCGGCGATATCGGTGGTCAGGTCCTCGTTCAGACGCAGGATCGTGCCGCCGCTGTCGAATTGCAGGCGCTTGCCGGAGGTCTCCCCCGCTTCCCACACGTCGCCCATCTCCCTGGCGAACTCGCGACCCGTATGATTCTCGATGACCTGCCTCAGATCGTCGGGCAAGGCGTCGAATCGCTCCTTGTTCATCCCCAGGACGAAGACCGACGTGCCGAAGCGCAGCTTGCCGCGTCCCTCGATCGACGTGCCGGTCCCCTCGGCCAGGTTCGACGATGCAAGCGACTCGAACGGGGCAAGCATGCCCTCCACCCTGCCGTCCGACAGGGCCTGCGGAAGGGCGATCGCGGGTATGTCGACGGCCTGCGCCCCCAACGCCTCGATCGTCCGGGTGCCGGTGGGCGACGGGGTATGCAGTGCCAGCCCCTCGAACACGTCCAGCGACATCACGTCGTCCATCGACCGACGCAGGTGCAGGGCGTTCCCGCCATGGGCATGGACCAGCAACGGCTCGATCCCGTCGAAATCCCCGGCGATCAGTTCGAAAGTATCGTCGATGGCGAGATTGGTGGCCACGGCGGAGCCGAGATGCACGCCCGGCAGTTCGAACACCTCGGTACGAC
>Ga0115031_1001309_pt1 | contig 18554 bp, 21 predicted proteins | sample Maine_Asex4_meta_FD_87301 | JGI IMG/M metagenome (GOLD analysis project Ga0115031, IMG submission 87301) | Marine algal microbial communities from Maine, USA - Maine_Asex4_metaG | ecosystem: Host-associated > Algae > Red algae > Unclassified | place: Maine, USA | collected 2015-01-05
ACCGTTGCAAGTGGGCCAAGGACAACCTGGCGGCGGCAGCAAGTAAGATCGAAGCCCATTGGAGGCGGACCAAAGAGGCCCCGCCCGACACGCATGAGCCATGCGCTGACGAGGCGTGGGACGAAGAGGGCGACTATGGTGAGCTGCTTGAGGCAGAAGCGGCTTGCATGTTGTCCCTCTTGGTGGAGTAGAAATCCACTTGGTCTGTTGCACGTAGACCAATCGACTCGGTCAGAAAATCTGTCAGACCTTTCCAACTCCCCTCCCTCTCTCATTCACACGGTCTGTATGGCTGGTCATCAGTCACAGGTCCGGTGGGGTGCTTGGGATGGCCCAGGATCCCGCGTTGTTGGCGGGGCTTGTACATTGGTTGACGTGTTGACCCGGAGCGGTCTCCCACGCCAGTCGTCAGAAAACACGAAGGCAAAGCGCCACAGATGGTCAATCATCCAAAAGGGGCCTGCGAAATTTTGGCGGGTGGTCGTGCAAACCCGGCTTCAATGTGCCCTGGTCCGCGCTCTACACGCGATCGCGTGAGCCGTGGGATCGCCACGTACCGATTGCGGGAAAGCCGTCGTCCAAAGGGGTGGTTTTCGAAACAGATCTGACAGAAACTTCTGCACCAATGGAAAGCTGCCGCTGCATGGACGAACCAACCATGGGGCGAGAAACGCCAAGTCCACTTTCGGGGGGTCTTAACTGGGGGTGTGCAGGTGACTGGCGATGGTGGTTGCGGACTTGGCAGGCCAAGCGCCGCCACATCGCGCACGGGGACGGCCCAAACTTTCTGACTGTCAGGTTTGTTCGCAATTCCGCTTTATGCTCCGTGATATAAACATGACGCCGCTCTCATTGGTCGAGCCCGTTGCGCAGGCGTTCTAACGTTATGGTGCGTGTCCCAAAAATGAGACATGCGCGTTTTCTGAAGGACTGACATATCACTGCACGGGGGCAGGCGGCGTGGGGTACGAGAAACTTCTCGACTGGCCTCCATGGAAAGAGCCTCTCCCGACGCGTGCTTGGCTGACAACTCCTTAATACCCGCCTGTGGGCCCTGCTCTGTGGACCTCTCAGATAGCCCCGATCTTGGAGCCAGTCTTTTTGAGGTTCTTGGGGTTAAAGGTTTGCAACGCCAAAGCTCATGTGCTAACTGGAGCTTCGATGAGGGGTGTCCCGAATCGTGTTTTCTTCACAGGGGGCTACATGGCGGTCTTTTTTTCACGTTTTATTGGTAAGGTGGTGCCCTTTTCTTGGTGCACAAATTGTCAGAACATGCCTGCTCTAGTATCTGTGCATTTGATTGGGCCGCGTGATCGTCACCTGTGAATTTTGCAATGAATGACACTTTCCCCCATGACACGTCAGGATGTGCCGCCTCTGCTAACACTGTCAGGGGCTGTTCTGGAAGCATAGTGGGACCGAGTGGGTCACATTACATTATCGGACACTTGCAGAAGGCCAGTGGGCCGAGAAGAAAAGAAAAAATCGCCATGTCTCATTTTTGGGACACGCACCATATGACGTACGTGAGCAGCTCGCGTATGTCATAACAATAAAACGCCGTGTACATTCCAGAAATATATTGATGCCAGGTCCATTAATTTCGAAGAATGAAGTTGAGTTCCTTCGTCCAGTGTTGTACCACCCGACGAGGGACACGGAAGGACGCTCTCAGAGCGCGCCAGTCACCGCCCATCCCTCCAACCGAGTGCAGTCCGCCCCCCCCACTACCGATTCAGAACCCACTCCCCCAGCGCAGTGCACCTCTTTGCTGGATCCACCAAGAGCTCGTTTTTCCCTCGCATTCCTCGTAAACGCTCGTTGAAAATGGGTGTTTACTCGCACGCTGAGGGAGTTGGCTCGTATCACGTCCAAAAAACTCGTTCAGGCGTGTTGGCGACGTGATTAGGATGTGATTAAGAGCGCTATGAAGCCCTGCTAACTTCTTTCAAGTGCGACTTGATACGCTAGTCAGCTGTGTTTCTCAGTACAACGGCGGAGCCAAGCAGGACAAGAAATACGCAAAAGGACACCACTGCGCAGCCTATGCGCAGAGGAAGATTGCACCCACTTAGGGCCAGTAGGTGGGAGGAGAGAGGGCACTTTTCGCAGCACGACGCGTCGCTATCGCCGTCGCGCTCCCTCTGGCCGCCGCCGAAGCCGACGCCTGCTACTATTGCTGATCCCCGAATTTTGTCCTGGTGGACAGAGACTGACTTGCGGACCGACTCTCTCCTCCGATCAGATGCGCCCCTGGGAATGACTTGGTGCTCCTGATTGCATACATGTGCCCATACAGCCAGGAAATCAACATCAGCTTCTCTTTTTTTCTGCATTTCTGGCAAGGAGACAGTAGAAAACATCAAGATCTCGCGTGGGCAGCTTGCTCCGTGCCATGATAATCGGATCAAGCGGCAACAAACAGTGAGTTCTGCTGGATAGAAGGTCCTGGAACCGAATGCGGGCTTTCTATTGGCTTCGATGCCTTCTTACTGTCGTTTTAAACCAATAGAGTGATCTTATTCAAAGTCAGTCTCTGACTCTGTCCCTCAGGACAAAATTCGGGGATCAGCAATAGCTTCTTATCCCCGTGGAGTTAAGTTCATGAGTCCCCCACTGGCGCGCAAGTACATGAACCCACTCAGCCGGTGCCCATGCAGGCGGCGGGAGTTCGGCAGGTGGTCACCACGCTGGTGGTTCATCCGCCGCCCCCGCGGTAGCAGCCGTCGTGGGCAGTAGCCACATGCGGGGGCGGGGATGGTGGCCCCCAGGGGAAAATTTCCAGCGTGGAGAGTGGCCACGGACGAGGGTGGCCGCGCAGGAGGGTGGCAGTGGAGGAGGCGGTGGTGCGGCGGGCAAGCACAGCAGCGGGCAACATGCGCAATGTCAACGGACCCGCAGAGGGATGCGGATCGTGTCTCATCCCCCGGGGTGGGGGGCGTCCCTGAGCAGCTTTTTGCGCACGGGGTGCACAGTTATTTGGGACTGACCGAAGAACTTGGTGGAATGGACAATCACAGTAGGGCAACCATCCTCCATCCACGGACAGATGTCGATCGGGTGCATGGCAACATTTATCATCAACTCCCTTGCACGGGGAACCGAAGTTCAAAAACCGGCACTTGCGCAGCACCTCGGTGCCCCGTACGGGAATTGATATGCACACGACGAGAAGGGTCTCCTAATGCAGCGTGCAGAAATCTCGTAACCACCTCGTCAGGGGGAAGGGAGAGCTCGTACGCACTTGTTGAGCATATGCATACTCTGGCATCCGGGCATTCACACCGTCGCCCTGTACATCATGGAAGGCGCTTCTGAAGACCTTTCAGATGCATCCAAGAAATCGGTGCAAAATGCCCGGATGTGAACGTATTCATGTTTTAACGAGCTTTCGACAAGAATAACGATCCACAGAGGTCGTTACGAGGGGTCGTGCGAGGAATTCGAGTGAAAAACGAGCTCGTGGTGGATCCAGCGAAGAGGTGCAATGCGCTGCCGCTCGTTGTTCCGTCTTCCGATCGGGTTCGTAGAAGCCCTTCATTGAATTGTAGTCCGCGACACACGGTACGTCCGTCGCGAGAGCTTGCTCCTGCTCGACCGCAATCCTGTCTAGTGACCCGCAGACGTTGCCAAATGAGGAGTTCCGACGGCTTCGGAGCCCCGAGGCGTCCGCCAGCCGACGCGAGGAGCTGCTCAACTGAAAGTCAACGTCCAAAAAGGGTGTCCAGTTTACGGCATCTACGAAATCCCAGCGAGTACGATAGACAGTACAGGTGTGCACTCCCAGAGTAGCGCACTTGTCCAGGTAACTCCTGGCCCCCCACTTGCCCGCCACCAACCGCCCGCCCCCGACATATCCGCCACCAGCCTACCGACTACTCATCACCGACACCCTGTCTCGCCGCCGCGAGCCCGCCACCACTTGCCCGCCGTCAACCTCGCGCCCGCCCGCCGGTGGCCTGCCGCAAATTTCCCCCGCCGATCCACCGCCTGCCTGCCACCAGCCGGCCACCACTTTCCCGTTGCCTACCCCTCGCCTGCCCGCCGCCAGCCCGCCGCCACTTGCGCGCCGCCAATCTGCCGCCCTGCCGCCGCCAGCCCGTTCCCGCTTGCCCGCCGCGGACGCTCCGTCTTGCCGCCGCCATCTCGGCGCCACTTGCGCGCCGCCGATCCACTGCCCTGCCCCCGCGAGCCCGCCGCCACCTTCCCGCCGACGCTTCACTGCCTACCGGCGACTAGCGCACCGCCTACCCCCCACCAGCCCGCCGCCCACCGCCCACTTTCCAAACGCCAGCCCACCGCCAACCAGCCGCCTGCCCGCCACCAGGCCACTGCCTTGCCACCGCCTGGGCACCCTCTGCGTGTCGTCAGCGCGGTGCCTTCAGCCCTCGTCCTGCCAAGCACCCGCCCACCACTACGTATCCCGCCGAACACCAACAGCCAGCCCGTCGCCAAGCCACCCAACATGAGAGAAGAAAGTGATGTAACACCCACAGAGCTTTTTCGCCTACGTGCTGAACGCTGGTGGCTTCTGGCTGTCCAGGGACGCCCCACACAGATTGATAAGTGACCCTCAGAGCTTTTGCATCTATGTGCTGAACCGCTGGTGGCTTTTGGTAGTGCAGGGTCGCCCGACATAGATTGATGTGTGACAAACCGTACTGACTGGCCCTAGCACGCTGAAAAACGACGAAGACACACCCGATTTCCCTGTGTGCGCGTCACTTGCAGCCTGCTTCAGAAGGGGCTACAAGCCCTTGAATCTGGCCCGATTTACCTGGTACACCCCACGGAGCCAGCATGTGGGACTTGTAGCCCACGTTCTGCACTTCCCCTCCCCCCCAGATCACGTGCTTTCGGTCACCCCCCCCACGGCCGCCGCTCCGAACTGATGCCAGTAAGGCAGTCGGGCCTGTAGTACATGAAATTCAGTCTAGCACGCGTCTTAGTAAACGCCTAAAAGTCGACTCCACGCATTAAGACGCGTGAGCGCGACTCATATTGGCGCGCATAGAACTCGGCAATGGAACGAGTGTTGGCGCTCCGCATGTACCCATCCTGGAGCCTACTTCATCAGCTTTTTTAACACACACTTTCAGGCGGCTACGACCATAGGCTTGAGAGATAGACGTACTTCTTCGCGAACCACCATTGTCTCGAACGTCTTTTGGTGGAATAAATGGCCTGCTGATGACGCTGCGGGCGGTAACTCGACGTGGCTGGGCAACAAAATACGTGTCATCGGTGCTGTGGGGAAGTTTGGACGACATTTGTGGCCGTTGGTCAAAATGGGCGGATGTGGTGGGGGGCAGATGATGCTCGTAGCCGGCCGAGATAAAGTGCATTTCCATGGGATGCCAGATCGGATAAATACGTGTCTTGCATCAGAATTTGGTCAGAGCCAGTTCCAGATCGGCAGAGACGAGGAACACGGCGCGATGCTGGAGGGACGGAGACCAGTTCTGTTTGCTTCTCTTGGTTAAATAAAGTCTAGAACAGCATGGAAACTCCTTTTCTCATGCGCCTAAATGCATGGAATAGACCATCAGTATGCACCCCACTTTCCCGACGATGTCTATCCGGGAACCATATCGGCATTTTTGGAGGCAAATCGGTATCGGCATCGGCTTTTCTGTGCAGAATGCCGAAGAGAGTGCCGATCGGCAGTCTCATCGCCTTTCTGAGTTGCCAATCAACGGGCACCTACAGGCTTCCAGAACCTTCGTCCTCACGAACTTGACGTACTGGGGACAGCTGAGGATTCTAGATCACGAGAGTTCCTCCGTAGTCCTTCACGCACATCCGGTCTGCACGTGCCACCGACAAGGCTCGCACCGCGTCCCATGGCCAAGACCGCCTCGCAGGTTCTAGGCCGGCAGAGACGCAGGCGGCCGTGGCCATGCTCCGTTCAGCCGTCCGACCTAGTCGCCGTCTGTAACATACGTGACCGTGCGTCTCCGGGCTGGTTTCCATTGCCATCACACCCACACAACCAAATACGAGTCCTCCTTTTCCTTTCACCGCAACACCGCTCCGCCCTCCGGCCCGTGTGTGCGCTCTATTCTATCGCTCTCTTTGTTTCACGCTCCGGAGCGAAGTGTTGGTCGCCTCAAAACATGTCAACGCCGGCGGCGCATAGGGATGAAGTGGGTGGCGGGGGGGTGGGCGGGTGAAGCGAGCAGTAGCGCGGTCACAACGACTGGAGGTTTTTGGCGGGCGTGGCAAGGGCGTACACGCGGAAGGGTCGCATGCATTGATCGGCGCCACCATCCACACCGCGCGCAAACAAGCATAGCGCAGGTGGGGGGGGGGGTGTGACACGCGCAAGGCGAGTGGCGGGGAGAAGGTGTCGACGTCACCGCGTTGTGCGTCAGCGTGAGTGTTTCCACGGGCAAGTGCTGTACTGTTTGTGGGCCAACGTGATTGTAGAGGGCTCAGGTCCGGCTATCTGCTGGAGCTTGACAACGAGCGTAGTTGTTCTGGAACCCAATTTCCACTTGCCACAACTTACCAGACCAGTCTGGAATTTACGGATAGACATGCTCATCGTCATAGGAAAAAAAAACATAGCGATCTGGCAATCCCTTTTGGCGATGCGATAGACGTGCTCTCAGCGGCCGGCCACTGGCCGGGCGAGAGTGAAGGTGTGTTCTGATATGGCCATATTGAGCAGAAGTTTGAAATGCTCGTGTCACGGTGGGGTGTGTTTTGAAGGCCGTTGCGTGTGCCTTTTGTGAAGCGGCCTGGTCATGTGCGGGCTTGTTTCCGTCTGCACAATGTTTGTCGAGACCACTCGACGGAGGGTGTAGCTCCATTTGGGGATGACCGTAGCGGAGGGAGCGTGTTATTTTTAAGCAACGCCGCGGTGAGCTCTGACCAGCGAGGGCGGCGTCGTGATCGGGAACGTTCATTTCTGATAATGCGCATGACAGAACGAGTTGAGGAGCTTGGGCGTGTGCGGCCCGGCGTGGCGCCAGTGTACTGAGTACCGTCTGTTTGTAGGATTTCTCGCCTATTGCGTACCACACACATGAATTCTCGGTATAGTAAGCACAGTGAGTCACCCGAACACATATGGAACGACATGTCGGTTCATTCAACATCAAGAACTAAACTCCCAAGCACAGCAACGAACAAAGCGCAACGAACGCGACGATGTACAAACAGCATACACTGATAGGGCTCGTTCCCATCCGTAGCCTGGGCATCCAAAGTAGTTCCCGCCACGTCTGGTCACGCCTCGTGAGTACCGCGCGGCGGTCCGCGGCCAGCAGTACTGCCGGTCCCTCCAAATCAGCCAGAGCCCGGTCACCGCCACTAGCGGTTGCCAAATGTCGGTCGCGAGCCTGGCCGGACTCCAAGGCGGTTGGCGCCCGGAGCACCTCATCAAACTGCGCCCTTATAGTTGCGATGAGCTAGAACGGGAGATGAGCATCTTGGGCATTTTTCAGCGTCGTGGAGAGAGCCATCAACTCCGCCATTCGCACATGATTGGCGGCCGACGCAGCCATGCTCGCGGAACATTCCATTAGCACCTGCAATTCCGGGCTCGGCATTCGCTTACGCTTGCCACGAGTAGCAGCCGCTGAAAAGGTCGCCAGTCCCAGCTCGTCCCCTTCCACTCCGACAGGACCCACTTCTGGGTTGCTGAGCCCCAATGCCGTTTCCTCGCCTTTGACGAAAGCAAAATGGTAACCCATCATCGTATCCCCTTTGGAGAAGACCGCACGCAAGCTGGGATCGTTCTGGCCCGAGCTGGAGTGAGACTTGTACACGCGCCAAAAACTGGACCCAATCTACCAACCACAACGCGCACGGCAAGGATGAAACAATGTGAGTGTCAGAGTGCGGTTCTAATGCCAGAGCATCAAGCTGCCTTCAGTGAGACAATAGATAAACCAGGTGAAGAGCAGCGCAGACTCAACGTGTGGTCGGAAGCGCAATAGGATCATAAACACGTCATTTCGCTCATGCCAAGAGAAATTGAGCGAAATAGAGACCTACCTCCGTCCACTTCGCCCGTCAAGACAGCCCAGTGCGCGTGAACGGGTGGTTTTTCGGGTCTATGCCCCCATCTGTACACTCGCGAAGTACAGAAAATGGCTGCGGGCTGTTGAAAGGCTCGGCGATGACCACAACCCAAACGTCCGACTGGCGCGCTCTCGAGTCTTGTTGCTGCCGAGACATCGGGCCCCGAGAGACCACTACACCAGCATCCCCCTCAACCTTACACAGCACGTGAGTAAGCCGTGCCCTCTTTTGCCTGGACGACGACGTGCGGGCACCATCTGGCGCCTTTGCTGCAGTTGGTAGCGCACAACCAATGTGCGACAGCGCAAGCGATCTCGTAATCGCGCGGCCGTCGCATGAAGGGAGGATTGTGTGGCGTTAATCGAGGGGGGGGTAGGGATGACAGGTGCGGTGGGCGCCGACGTGGCAGGTGTGGTGGGTGCGTGAGTGGTAGGTGTGGCAGGAGTGGTAGGGGCCTGGGTGGAGCGAAGTGGGGCGATCACCGCGTCGGCGACTGCAGGACTCTCACACGAGACCCCGTTCACACGGCACCGCTCCACCAAAATGTTCTTTGTCCCGTGAATTGGTTACCCGCGGCGCTTCAGCTCCAACCACATCTGCTTCACGGTCACCCGAGAATCCATTGCGGTCGGCTATCGTATGTCGCGCCGCGATGAGTGTTCCTAACGAAGGGGGGGTGGGGGGGAGCGGTGTGCAGTTTGAACGGGCGGCGGGTGGGAAGGGTTGCTGCGAACAGTGCCATGCAGCGTGGTGCGTCTCGATTGAGCTGCGGTGCGCGGGTTGACTTGTCAGGCCCTTTCGCAGCGGCGTGTGTCACCACACCGGCGAGGAGCTCCCAGATTGTCGCCAATTCGTTTGACTTTTCTTGCAGCAGAGGAATTTTCAACACACAAGACGTGGAATTTCCCGTTCTCAGACCGTACACCGCAGTATGAACAAATGCGAGGATCCCGCGTATGTCTGTACCGGTATACCGTCACGTGACGAACTCGGCCAATCAAATGAACGATACGTCGGTATACCGTCACGCGGTCTGCAACTGCGAACAGCATGGCAGTTTGACGCTTCTGCACGCAGGAACGAGCAAAGACAGAGGGCGAAGTGACAGAGCGTCGGAGAGCAACACATGCACATGAAGAGAGACCTCTCCAGAAAAACCTGAGGTTGCCATGGCTTCCGTGCACAATTGCCGCATAGCATCGTACATGTGCACCGGACATCTGAGGTTGCCAGATGTTGTCGATTCACGTTGGAATCCTATGCGTTCTTCATGGCACATGAGCAACTGGAAAGCAGGTCAGCGCTTGGTCAAAGCCATGGAGTCGTCTCGCGCAACCGCTCAGGCCAGACCTGAGTCTCACCGCCCGGAATGACATGTCGCCTCGGCCCTACCGTCGCTTCTCGCCATCAGCTGCCGCTTAGCGGCGTCGGTGTCGGCACTGTCCTCTTTAGGCAGAAACACAGCCTGCAACCCTGTCAAAGTCACACTCGCAGGTTTGCACCTTGATGCTTAGTTAGATGGCTTATGACGTCTATTGTCGAGTTCAACGGACTTCTGCAATATTCATGCGTATGGTGCGTGTCCCAAAAATGGGACATCGCGTTTTTTTCTTGTTTTTTCGGCCCACTGGCCTTCTACAACTGTCCGATATGGAATGTGACCCAATCGGTCTCACCCTGCTTCCAGAACGGCCCCTGAAAACTGTTAGCACAGGCGGCACCTCCTGACGCATCGTGGGGGAAAGTGTATATCATTGCAGCTGCGACCGGTGACAACCACGCGCCCCAATCCAATGCACGGATCCCAGAGTAGGCATCGGCTGATAGTTTGTGTACGAAGAAAAGAGCACCACCTTACCAATAAAACCGTGAAAAAAACCCTCATGTAGCCCCCTGGGAATGAAACACGATTTGGGACACCCTTCATCGGAGTTCCAGTTAGCACCTGAGCTTTGGCGTTCCAAACCTGTGACCCTAAGAGCCTGAGAAAGACTGACTCGATGAAAAGACATGTACTAGACTCAGTTTTTCATGTCTTACTTTCGTCTGTCTTGTTATCACCTTTAAAGAGAATATTGGTGGCTCGCTTCTATCCGTTTGGCGCTCAACACGGAGTTGTCTCTACATTGATGGCGACGTACGGCTTTGTCACTGATGCTTCAGCCTGGTGCGCCATTGCTCAGCACGAAGGAGCCACACCAGGCCGCGAAAGACCAAGCTTCTCGACCCGACCAGTCATCTTCACCCGCAATGTAGAACGCTCGCGGTGGCGGCGTCGACCATGCTGGTCAGTGCATACGGCATCGCTACGAGAAAAGAACACATTCCCTCCAATGCGGTCATCGCCAAATGGTGCTACAACGCTGGTTGCGTCCGTGGCGTGGTCGTGGAAAAAGTTGTGGAGACGGAAGCACGCGCGCACGAGACTCGGGCGCTTAGCAAACGGCACACGAACTGTTTCCAAAGACACACCCCACCGCCACACCAGCATCCCCTAAGCCTGCTCGACGTGAATACGCAATGATGAAAAATAGAAGTTGTAAGCGTCCCGCCAAAGGTCTCCCTTTCCCCCGCTGGGCCACGGGACACCAAATAGATTGCTTGCGGTGTACGCTTCGTCAGCTGCAATGCACTGACCGTCATGAATCAAAGGGTATATCAGAGGGTCGTCAGGTCGTGAAGGGAATTGACCCGAAGGAGTGCACGTGAAGGCCGCCAAGTCATGAGTTGCCCCTGAGCTTTTGCACGACATCCATCGGAACTTGTAGTTGGCATCACACAGCGCCTGGACGCTGAAAGCATAAAACCCTTTCCAGGAGTAGTAGTCCGCGACACATGTGACGTCGCTTGCAAGAGGCTGCTCTTGTTCGACCGCGATGCCGTCCAACTCGCCAACGACGTTTTCAAGCTGAGAATTGCGTCGAAATAGAAATCGTGCGGCGTAAGCCTGGCGCTGCGAGCTGTTCGCCAGTTCTGAGTCCAACACCAAAGCGGACGAGGACTTGACCGCATCCACAATGTCCCACAGGGAACGGTACACGGTAGCGGTGTGGACCCCAATAGCATTACAGATGTCTATGCAGCTGCTGGCGCCCAGGTAGCGCAAGGCTATCGCCTTGCGCGCCTTCGCACACAAGCCACGGCGAGGCAAGCGAGGGCGTAAGACACTGACGAGGCCATTAAACGCGTCGTCAGACATGCGCATCGCGCGCTCGAAGCCGGCCCCGTAGCGGACCCGCACGTCAAAAAAAGAAACGCGATTGCGTTCATACGGTGTAGAGAAAGAAAAAGTACCACGGTGCGAATGCACTGCACCAGCTACAGGTGTCAAAAATGCGCTCGCACGCAAGATAGGTGTCTACTCTCTTAAAGACGGTTGTAGGCTACTTTTGGTCTGTAGACGACCACGTCGGATTGCTGATTGTTTAGCAGTGACAGTGTTCACCCCCGATATCAGCGAGTGGGCCAGTGTTCACACGTGTATACGGATTTCATGACACGGCGTACACATGAAGTGCAGATCAGTCGGCATTCCGGGCCCCATGACAGAATCATGTACGAAACAAGTTATGTTTTTTCAAACGAATGACAGTAGAAAATTAATTATGAGAAGGGGTGAGGTGGGGCGGGTGGCGTGGGGTGCGGTGGGGGGTGTGGTGGGGTTGAGCGGGTGGGGTGGGGCTGAGTGACATGTGGTGGGCCGGGGTGGCGCGGCGTGACGTGGCGCGGGTGGGGGGTGAGCCAGCTGACGGGCACTCCTGTCATTCAGAGCATCGCAATAATGGTGCTCTGTGCATGAAGACCACCCGTTCCTCCGTTTTTTCTGAAAGCTTAACGACTTAGCTCTATGCGAACATAACCGGATTAATACCGGAATCCCCGGACCGGAACCGGGAAAAAATCGGGATCCTTGTCTTTCCCCCCCCGGGTGATCCTGTTCCTGATACTTTCTCTCGCTTCCAGACCCATTGATCCCGATTGCGAAGTCAAGCGGGGCTCTGATTGGCCCTCTCTATTATTCTGAAAGAGGCTTCTGGATGCATCTAGAAACACGTAGCAGCATCCAATCAGATGGCGTGAGCTTCCGTAACAGGGGTCCTTTGAAGCTCAGCGCTCTACTTCAGGGCCGCGTGTGCTGGGTTCCGAACAGCTTCTCCCTACTCCCCATCTCGACCACGCCTACTTGCCCAGCCCCCGGCTTCCCCGCGCCACCTCTTCCCCCGACATAACCTCCACCCCCGCCAGCCCCCTCCACCTTTTTTGAGCTCCCTGCCCAGGCCAACGTCTTCTACTGGGGTGTCCCCCTTCTCATCCAGTCGACATGACTGATATGCGTAAATGCCGTTGTCTTCATTGCTGCGGCGGGGTATGAGGGGGTTCCTCCATGGTGTCCCGCACAGCGTGGTTCGAACACCAGAGAATGGGGCGCGGCCTCCGCCCCTGCCGCGGCAAGGCTGGGCTTGCCGTCCGGGCTGCAAACCAAGGGGGTCCTGCTGGTGCCGGTGGCTCAACAGACGAGGGAAGGGGGGACGACCGGTCGCCTGCACCCGCTCCTCAGCCCAGCACCCAGCGGCTTAATGGCATGTACATCTCTCCGCAGGTGTTTCAAGACTGCATAGACGACTTTGCCGCATACAACTTTATTGTGCAACACTGTCTGTCGCGAGAAGCAGCTGATGACCACCTGCGACAACGGCGGTCTTCTGAAACCTGGCTGACACCGCACCTTCTCAACTCGATGGTCGTGTCCAGTGACAATTTACACACGAAGGAGGTTGAATGCTGCCGAAAAGGCTGCGTTGCGTTCACCACCGATCGTGCCCTGCTCCCAAAGTGCCACTTATGCAAGGCTCCTCGGTACCGCGCGGATGGGCGGCCCGCAAAGAAGACCACCTATTGGTTGCTGCTTCCGTGGCTGAGAACGATGCTTGCTGACCCAGATATTGGGTCTAGTATGTTCTCAGCTATGAACAAGGCACGCCAAGCAGCCGCAGCTGGCTCACCCGAAAGACCGCCGAGACTGGGTTGACGGGACCACCTTCCGCGAATTGCACGCCCCACGCTACTTCTCAAAAACACGTCCATCGCGCTAACCATGTCGACGGACGGTTCTAAAGCCTGGAGGCAGCGCGGTTTCGAAGGTTGGCAGATTATCGCGACCATACTTAATGTCGACCCGGGCACAAGAGAGTATAAATCGTGTAGAAGCGGGGAAGAGCAAGGTTGCAGTTTAAAACTTGGCCCAGAAAGAAGGCTTCAAGGGGTACGCGACTTTCTTCTCGCCGAGCTTGGCGGACAAGGCTTGCTACCCTGCTCTGAAGTACCTCTGGGGACTTGTGATCCACCTTGTGTCATATGATACTTTGCACTTGTACCTCTGCGACGTGAGGCCGAGGATGCGAGAGCTGGTCGCTGAGGAGAACGAGAAGCTTGGCAAAGACCAGACGTGCCTCATTCCGAAGTCGGTTTGCGAAACCATCGGCCGCAAGATCAAGGCAGGGCGCTCCACCGTCCCGCTCAGCCCAGCGCGGTGTCTGCGAAACATTTACAAGAATGCGGGCTCCTACAAGGCGGTCGATTGGATGTACTTTCTTCTGAGCGTTGGAAAGCCGTCCTTGCCGACGGAATTCCCGAAGAGGTCTTCAAGACGTTCATGTATCTTTGTTCAGCTGGGCGCCTGCTTTTCAAACAGAACGCCCCGACGGAGTATGAGCTTAAGGCGACCGACAAGCTTCTCAAGCGTTTTTGCCACGCTTTTTACACGCCTGTGTACGCCGGTAAGGTGGAGCGGCTGCGGCTTTGTCGGCCGACTAATGTGGCTCTGCTGGGAGTGACTGCAAACCTACGTTCATGTGGACCAGCCTGGTCGTTTTGGCAGCTTCCAGCAGAGAGTCTCATCGGCACACGCCTCATCCGGTCTCGGCGCCTCCCTTACGCGGCTCTGACAACTGTGGTGTCTGCCAAGTACTCGGCAGAGTTGGTCACTAGCTTCACTCAGGCGCACATAGCGGACACCTGGGTGGAAGCAACGGGGAAACCTCGCCGAACTAAATGTAAAGATCCGGTCAGCACTTTTTCAGTGTTCAAGGAGCCCAACGTGAATCTGCTTCCTTCTCGGCAAGCTGCTTCTGCTTTGCTTGGCGCAGAGATCGCTCGGATGAAAGCTGTTCTAGTGCTGGAAGAAGTCGCCGAAGTGCCTCTTCACTTAGACGCTGAAGTCTCTGTCGCCGGAGAGCTCAAGACGTTCGCCTATATCCAGTGTGTGCGGTCGTCGGCCGACCGCTCAGGGGCGTATGGGCTGCCAGAGTAACGCCGGTACACAGAGTGCTTTTCGAGTCTCCGTGGTGCCATGCGATATGTGGGTATGACGTATACTGCTGCCGTTCTGGGAACTCTTATTTTGAGGGAGCGGCACGTTGTCTTTTACACGAGGGAAGTGCTCAGTTCTGAGTAGTTGCCCGGTTTTTTTTTGACGCTGGCTTTAGTACTGACGCGCCCCACCCCCGGTCTAGGTTGCTAGCATTCTTGGGATTGAGGATGATAGACCGGACAGAAATGCGCAACGGCAGAGGCGGCACGGCTAGGGTGGTTGAGTACTCTTGTTCGAATCGGTGCAGGCAAGCTCTTCCTTGTAGCCTTTCATTATTGTACTTGGAGCCAGGTTTTGTGCTGTCACGCTGTCCGCTGCGGCTCCGGCGACAGCCGTCGTCAACAGCCGTCTTCATCACCCACCGTGTCACCACCTGTTACTCGTCCGCGCGCGGCGCGGTTTTATTGAAGCTGCCAACTGCACTGCCACGGCCTTGCTCTCCGCTTCATCACGGCTTCCCGGAAGCGGACGCGGTCGGTCGTGGCCCGATCGGACGAGGAGTCGAGGAGTCCTCCTGGTATGTGCTTGCCGACGAACAGCTCTGCAGATTGTCAAAGACAAATGTTCCTCTCGCTGTTGTCATGAGATATGCATGTTCGTGTTTTGTCCCGTACCGACAAGATATCTGACTCAGTGCTTTTCTGATCGTGGCTTTTCTTTTTGGGTCGGAGAAGCTTGCGTCTTGTTTAAGTTCGGTATTTTGATATCTTCGATCCTTAAAAGCCACCGAGGCCATGGTGGCCACTGCCTTACGGCGCGCTTTCGCGACCCTACCGTGTGGGGGGGGTGGAACACCCATGACAGGAGGCGGCTCCCGCGTTAGGGGCGCCCAGGCGTCGTTCATCGCGTCGGCGCGCAATTCAGGCGCCGACGGACTCGTCTGCCCCACGCCCTCGCGTCGGCCAAGCAGCACGCGCTAGTCTTAAAACACAAAAAGGTACCCCGCGTCGGCACTGGTGCAGCGCGTGTTCATGGAAAGTGGACCAGCGTTCGTCTGTGTGGCGTGTGGGCAGCCGTTTTTGCGGCCAAATGTGGATGCGGAGCGGTGGCAACGCGCCATGTGCAGCGGTGTTATCAGCGACGCCGAGTCGTTGCAGTTTTGCACGGGCGTCCCGACGCGTAAGTGCTACTCAGTGGACGAGGACGAGGACAACAACGGTGTCTGTTTGAGCATATGCATCGTGTGCTTTTCCCGCGGGGAGTGTACATCAGGTAAACTAGTTGGCCGCCTTTTCCGTCCGTTACTACATCCCGACGGGTCAACGGACAAGCCGGCTGCTGCACTCCCGGGGCCCGCATGCCTGCCCTTTTTGTGGGGCAGCAGTGAGGCGAAAATTCAACGCGGGATACCGCCAAACCAACGTAAGAAAGTTTGTGCAGCGTGCAAGTCGCGGGTTGAAGCGCTTAGCCGCAATGTAGCTCCCCCTTCTCCCTCCCAAGCTCATGCCGACGCGGTGGAGTATTCAGCGCCACCCGCGCCGGCGAACACCACGCCGATCTGCCTTTCCCCTCCACTGACGGCCGTCCCGAATACTTCATTAATCATCTCGCCGCTGTCCGGCTTCTCTGTCGAGCCCGACAGCAGCACTGTGTCAGCATTGCTGGGCGCATTTTTTCGGCGGACGTGTGGGGATGAGCTGATGACCCGCTTCCCGGACAGAAGGCAGTGGCTTTACAGACGCGTCGTGACCGGCCAAAAAGCCGAGGTGGGGAGCCTTTAAAACCGCCGGCGGAGAGCCGTTGCAGCGGCGACCATCCAACCGCTGTTTTCGGAAGCAGAAGCGACTGCCATTGATGATTCCATGCGCATCATTTGTGGTGTGGCGCGGACCACCGGCGCAGGGGTGGCGCCTCTTCACTCACTGTCTGTGAGGTAGCAGCTCGAGTTTGAGGTGGCCAATCGTATCAGCGGCGTGACGTGGACGCGCATCCGCGCGTTCCTCGGCGGGGCTAGCAGCGGGCTCGCCAGCTGGGAGGCCCTCCGGCGGGACTCGGATTTGGCGGCAAGGGAGGAGCGCAACCGCGTGACGACCTCGGCTGCAGGGGCATTTCTATTGTCCCCGCGCGCAGCCGTCCAAGCTTTTTTGGACGACATTGTGCTGAGCCAGCGCTTTTTGGAGTGACCAGTCTCAGAGGGGTGGCGCTCGAGTTGCGGTCGGCAGCCCACCGCGGGTGTTGCAGCGGCCGACGCGAGCGGCGACACCGCCACCGCCTCCTCCCGCTCAGACTCCAGCGATTGGACGGACGAGCAGGAGTCGGAGTGCGAAAGCAGCACGAGTGGCGGACGCGGGTCACCCACCGGGGCTGATGACCCGGGGCGCGGCGGCGGCGGTGGGCCATCGGATGTCCCCCCAGCAGCAGGTGATGGCTCTACTTGCTGTCGTGGCGGGCCATCGGAGCCCCGCTCGGGTGTGGACGGTGGCGGCGCGCCCAGCGGCGGTTAGCGCTGGGCGCCTGGCTCTGATGAGGGTGCCACTACCCCAAATCCTGCCATGCCTGCTGTACAGCTGTGTTTTGGCATGGACAAAGGGGGGCAGCAGAGCATTGTCAAGGTGTACTTTGGCATTGCCAATCAACCTCATCCTGCCAGTGTCGGGAACTCAATCTTGTTAGGCATCTTCCCATGCAAGACAGATGACTATGCGGCGCTCGAGTCCATTTGTGCCGTATGTCTAGCAGACATTGAGGAGCTCCGGACCAATGGACTGCGAGTACGTGGACGGCAGCGCTGTGGTTGTCTCATTATGACGGGCGACTCCCGGTGGTTGTCGACGATGAGTGGCCACGACGGGCCTTCCTGTCGTCAGCCCAGTCTGTGGTGCACAGTGCTTGCGTGACCCACCGCCAAGAACGCCGCGGCGGTGCAGAACTTTGGGTGCTCGCAGGACGGCAGCCGCTGCAATGGGCTGCGCCGTCCGGTTCGTCACGCAAAGCGCATGCGCAAGACCTATGTCAATGGCGACAATAGGACCCGCCCAACACCTCTGTCACCGTGGCGTCTTCTGTAAATTGTGCGGTCTCCACTCCTCATCATTGATCCATCGGATATTGCTCCCATGGTCCTACACCTCACCATCGGGATTTCAGCGCGTCTGCTGCTGCTCGCTGCCGAAACAATGGCGGCGGTGCGGGGCGAGGACGGGGCCCCAGAATTTTGCGCCGCCCTGAACACGCTCCTGCGGGAGGAGGCAGGGGTGGCACCGGCACCTTACTTGGGAGGTGCTTTCGAAGGGTCTGAATACCACCGTATCACACGCAAGCTTGCCCGCGTGTGTGACTTGCTGACTTTTCGCGCACCGGGGCCCCGCGCAAATGCCCTGCGCCGGTCATACGCGCTGTAGGACGAGATTGTGCCCATCCTCAGCCGGGCAACTGGAAGCCCAGTCTCCGATAGTGCCGCTTTCGAGCGCGCGACAGCCTCATTTGTTGATGGTCTGGCGGAGCCGTTCCCTTGGCTGCGGGTGTCCACCAAGCTGCATGTTCTGTGCTGTCACGCCGCTCCATTTCTCCGCCGGTTTTGGAGCCTGGGCTGGTACGGTGAGCAGGCGTTGGAGGCCCTCCACGGTCAATTCAATCGCGACGCGGAGCGCTGCACCGCCCCAACTTTCCTGGGCAGCTGAAGGGCCTACGTGCAGCTGTCAGCTCTCGGGCGAGCCCCAGGAGCTGACGCTCACAACAATGGCCGACGGCGGCAGTTGGCGGCGCCCGGGGCGCTCGTCGCGAAGAGGACAGATGACAAGCGCACACAGGCCAATAGACAGGCGGCTGAGATGGTTGTGTCCACAGACGCCTGCCGAAAGAAGCAGGAAGCTGACATGGCCGCGTGGGTGGAAGGGCTGGCAACGTCGGCGGTTCTGCCCACTCGCCTTTTCGGGTTACTTCTTGGTAACTTCGAGGCGACACACGCGCGAGCTGTGTCGCCAAGAAGTCGCCGAGGGGGGCTACAAAGAGAGTCATACGGTGGATCCAAGGGGACACCCAAGCAAACAGATAGCTACCCGATTTGTTCGGCTTCAGGCATAATCTGCGCACACTATTTACCACTGATTTTGGGCATAAAGTTCAGTACTATTTGGCGCGTGCAGATTTGTTGATCCAATTTAGTGCCAATCAATGACTGACCGGCGGGCGGGCGGCGGCCGCGGCGGCCCAC
>Ga0115031_1001310_pt1 | contig 18547 bp, 16 predicted proteins | sample Maine_Asex4_meta_FD_87301 | JGI IMG/M metagenome (GOLD analysis project Ga0115031, IMG submission 87301) | Marine algal microbial communities from Maine, USA - Maine_Asex4_metaG | ecosystem: Host-associated > Algae > Red algae > Unclassified | place: Maine, USA | collected 2015-01-05
CGGGTACGGTATAAATGTCGAAATTGCCGTCATACTGCGCCGAAAAAGCGATCGTCTTCCCGTCCGGGCTGAATACGGGCACGCCCTCGTAACCGTCATCGATGGTCAGCCGCCGTGGGTTTTTACCGTCGATGTCGGCCACCCAAAGATCGCCGGCGTAGGTAAAGGCGACGTGCTTGGCGCTCAGGCCGGGGCTGGAAAGCAGCCGCGTCTGGGCAACGGAAAGACCGGCCCACAGGAGCGCGGACAGGAGCAGGAAATAACGAATTTGCATGTGATGGGTGGTTTGGTTGGGTACGGTAAGTTAGTCTCTTTAAGGCTAGTCTTTGAATAAAAACGGTTGCCGCCCTGAAAGACGCCACACCGGAAGGCCGAGTTGCACGCTAGCCAAAGTATCCGTACATCTGCCAAAAGAACAACCCCACCCCCGCAATGATCAAATAGGTGTTGACCGCCTTATAAAACGCATCATAGCTTTTATGCTTCCGCCAGCGCGTGATGATGAACACGATGGGAATCAACGCGGCGATCTGGCCCAGCTCCACGCCGACGTTGAAGCACAGGATCTTCGCCAAAAACTGCCCGCTGCCGATATCGAAAGACTGCAAACGGGTGGAAAGGCCGAAACCGTGAATCAGCCCGAACAGGAAAACCATCAGCAGCAGATTGGGCGATTTGACCTTCAGCTTTTCGAAGCCGCCCATATTCTCGAAGCCTTTGTACAGAACGCTCAGCGCGATCACCGCGTCGATCAGGTGCTCGTCCGCCCGGATGCCGAGGTAGGTCGCGCCAGTCAGCGTGATGCTGTGGCCGACGGTGAATACGGTGATGAAGCGGACGATGTCCTTAAAATCTTTCAGGAAAAAGATGACCCCGGCCAGGAAGAGCAGGTGGTCGTAGCCGGTCACCATGTGTTTGGCGCCAACGAGGATGTAGGCGAGCAGGCCGCCGTTGCTCAGAATTTCCTGATCGGCGTCGCTCACCCCGTGGGCGGCGAGCAGGATGGGAAAGCAGCAAAGAAAGGTGGCGGAAAGAAGTCGGATAATACGTGCGTCCATAAAAAACTTACGCCTGGCGATTGAAGAAGAAGAAAAGACCGGTGAGGATGGCGAGGCTGCCGACCCAGAAAAGGTAGGCGGGCACGCCGGCTTCGGTATCGTGGTCGTGTGCGTCACCGTCGGCGTGATTATGCGCGCCCTCGCCGTCTCCGTGGTCGTGGTGATCGGCGGCGGAAGCGTGGTCATGCCCGTGCGCGCCGTGCGCGTGACCGTGGCCGACCTCGAAGGTCAGCGTGGCCCAGTTGGATTCGTGGGTGAGCCCCGGCGCGTCGGTGGTGACCATGTGGATGGTGCGCAGGTGCCAGATGCCTTCGTGGTCGATCGGGAAGGTGAGTACGCCGCGCGCGTCGGTCCGCAGGCGGGTACCGTAGTCGTGGATGTGCTCATCGGCCGCTTCCTGATCGTGGTCATGTCCGGCCTCGTCGGCGTGTGCGTGATCGTGTTCATCATGCCCGGTGCGCGGCGCGCCGACGATCACGAGTTGATTGGTGGCCGGTTGGCCGTCCACCAGCAGTTTAACCGCCAGTTCGTCACCCGCTTTCAGGTCATACGGATTACTGAGCGGGACGAACTCGACGGGGTAGCCGAGTTCGGTTTGCCAGTCGCCGGTCTTTTGGTCGCCGACCTGGAAGATGGTCTTGACGTGCTTGGCGTATTGCTCTACGGCATCCTGGCCGGCGATGCCGCTGGCCTTGCGCTCGGCGAACATGTCGACCACACCATCGTGGACCAGGTAATTGTTGAACGCATCGGCGTCCATGGCGATGTCGTTGGGGCGGGTGGATACGCCGGCGACCCAGGTGCCCGCATCGCCGGTGATGAAGTGGAGCAGGGTTTGCTGTTTATCGTTCTCCGTCCAGCTCGCGGTATCCAGGCGGGTCCTTGTGCCGTTGCCGATCAGGCTCACGTCGACCATCCGGCGGCGGGCGATGGTGTTGTCGCTCTCCTCAAAGGTGCCGTTGAAGAGCCGGATGGTGGCCGGCGTACCGGGCTCCAGGAAGAAGGTGTCCAGTTTCAGAAACATGTCGTGACTGCTGAACAGCACGACGGCAAGCAGTAGGGGAAGCAGTTTTCGCATGGTGGGTAATCGACAATGGTTTGGCCTAAAGTTACGGCGGCGGCACGGACTACGGATGTGGGCGGGGCCGCCGGTGCAACGCAAGGTTTTCAGGAACGTTTAGTGCGTGCCCCGACGCCTTCGCTCTTTTCTTCGCACCCGCGTCCGCGCCCGCCAAGCAACAAACCCGCCACCGCCGCCGTAATAGGGGGAAACTCCACCCATGCTTTCCCGACTACTCCCGACGTTCCTCCTGTTTTCGCTGCTGCTGACCGGCTGCACCGTCTTCCAACCCGCCGCCGCGAAGAACAACGCCGGCGTCGTCTCCGACGAAATGTCGAACCTGCTCGCCGCCAACGACCCGGGCCTGAAGTACCCCGTCTACGCTTCCTTCGCCGAGATCGAGCCGCTCTTCCGCCAAAAGAACGATGATATCACCTACGTCATCAACTTCTGGGCGACCTGGTGCCGCCCCTGCATCCGCGAGATGGAATACTTCGAGCAGCTCAGCCGCCAGACCGACCGCGACGAGGTGCAGGTCGTCATGATCAGCCTCGACAAGCCGGGCGACGTGCGCACCAAAATGAAAGACTTCGTCGCCGACCGTCCCCTGAATCTGCCCGTCGTTTCTTTCACCGATAACTTCTACGACGGCTGGATCTATAAAGTCGACCCGGCGTGGCAGCGCGGCTCGATTCCGGTGACGTTGTTTTACCGGAACGGGCAGCGGTATTTTAACCGGGGGGCGATCAGTAGTTTTCGGTAGTTGGAGGGGTTGGTGGGGAGAGTGAGGTGAGATTCCGCAATCTCATACTTCAGCATTCGGATTTAGAGAGGGCCGCCGCCTGGCGTTCCCCCCCCGCCCATCTCGCCCAACCGAAAACCCATAAAAATCCCGCCCCGCCGTCGTCCGCTCAAAGATCGCCCGCGCCTCCGCCTCATGCCCTTCCGGGCCGTCGTAGCGGGTGCTGTAGTGGCCCAAAACGAGTTGCCCGACCCCGGCGTCGCGGGCTGTGCGGGCCGCGTCGGCGGCGGTGGAGTGGCCCTTTTTGGCGGCGTCTTCGCTCATGTCCGACAGGAAGGTGGCTTCGTGGTAGAGGAGGTCGACGCCGCGCACGTAGTCGGCGAGCTCGGGGAAGTAAATGGTGTCCGAGCAGTGGGCGTAACTGCGCGGCGCGGCGGCGGGCGTGGTCAGCGCGTTGTGGAGGATCACCGTACCGTCGGGCCGCGCGTAATCGCCACCCGCCTTGATGGCCCTAATGGCGGGCCACGGAATCTGGTGCTCGTCGATCGCGTCTTTCAAAATATTGGCTTCCCGGGCGCGCTCGCGCAGCAGGTAGCCGTTCGTTTCGATGCGGTGTTGCAGCGGAAAAACAAAGAGTTCGAGGTCCCCTACGTCGGGCAGCTGGACGATGCGGTCGGGGTTCATCACCGTGAAGGCCAGCTCGAAGGGGAAGCGGTATTTATCGAGTTCCAGCAGCACATCGAGGCGGGGCCGCAGGTGCTGAGGGGAGATGATGTGCAGTGGGGAGGTGCGTCCTTGCATCGCCAGCGAGGAGAGCAAAGGCGCCAGGCCGAAGTAGTGGTCGCCGTGCAAATGCGTGATCAGAACGTGGCTGACCTTCCCCATGCCGAAACCGGCGCGCAACAATTGCCGCTGGGTGTTTTCACCGCAGTCGATGAGCACGTCCGTTGTCTCCGTTCGCAAGAAGGCGGCGGAGCAGTTGCGGTCGGCGGTCGGCGCGCCGCCGGAGGTGCCGAGAAGGGTGAGGTCGAAGCGCATGTTTGGTAGGTTAGTTCTTTAGAATTTAGTACGTTAGTGATTCGCGCGGCACTAATCACTAACGTACTAAATTCTAACGTACTAACGTACTAACTTACTCACTCTCCCCCTGCAAGTCCCGCTGCAGCTCCTCCATCATAATGAAGTCACTGGATTCGGAAACGGTGGGAAGAATGGTCAGTACGGAGTCTACCTTGGAGATTTCCACGAGGCGCTTAACGGCCGGGTGGTCGACGCCGGTGACGACGAAGGTGCCGAGGCCGGACCACAGGCGGCGGGCCGTAAGAATGGCACTCAGGCCGCTGCTGTCCACGTAGTGCACCTCGCTGAGGTCCAGGATCAGGTTAGTGATGCCTTCGTTGGCCAAAATGACGAACTCGCTCTTGAGCTGGGGAGCTACGGCGGAGTTCAGGTTTTCTTCCTGGGGTTGAATGAGGGTGTAGCGTTCCTGCTTGTCAATGCTGAATTTCATGGCTTTCTATTTTGGCGCAAAGGTAAGTTGTTGCGAATTAACGATTTCAAAGGGCACAAAGCATGCCGACAGGCATCGTTCAGGAAATTAAACCGACCAAAAGGTCGTGGGTTCGCGTTAAAACGACCAACTAATTGACGTTCGCCTTGTTTCCTTATGGAATAATCCGCGCGGCATTGGCCAGTCGTCAGGAACCGGGCGAAATGTCAGGTTTTTTTGTCAGGCAGGATCGGTGGCACGTTTATTACTCATAGGCGTTACATTTAGGCTTGGATGGTCAACGAGGCTTCTCCGCCCCATGCTTTGCATCCCCGCGTCCCCGCCCTCCTGATGAGGAAGACGAAAGCGGAAAGAACATGGAGATAAGTCTTTATTCCCGCCCCGACCAGTGAACCGCTAAATATATATAGAATGAATCCGAGCCAGAGAGAATTTAATCCCGAGATCAAGAAGGCCATGGCCCGCGGGAAAATGGAAGCTGAAAAGATGGGTCACGCTTATGTGGGCCCCGAACATCTGCTACTTGGTGTACTCAGTATGCCCGATAGTCTGGCGGCCCGCGTACTGCGGAATTTGTCCGTTGACATTCAGGCACTGAAGGATACCATCCGCGACAACATCCACCGTAATGGTGGTCAGGCCAGTGGCCATACGATCTCGCAACTACCGCTGAACGACAAGGCCGATCGCGTCCTGAAAGTAACTTTTCTGGAAGCCAAAGCCCTGAAGACCTCAGTAGTCAGCCCCGAACATCTAATCCTGTCGATTCTCCGCAATAAGGAGCTGCCGGCGACGAAGATCCTTCGTCAGTTTGAAGTGGAATACGACATTTACAAAGCTGAACTCGATTACGTGAAAGACGAAAAAGATTTTACCGAAGACCCCAATTTGCCCATCAACCAGACGCCCCCGCCCGAAGACGAACAGTACGAGGACGGTGACGATCAGGGCCGTGGTTTCCAGGGCGGACAGCGCAAAGGCGGTGCCTCCAAAAGCCGCACCCCCGTGCTCGACAATTTCGGCCGCGACATCACCACGCTGGCCGACGAGAACAAGCTCGACCCCATCATCGGTCGCGAAACCGAGATCGAGCGCGTCAGCCAGATCCTGAGCCGTCGCAAGAAAAACAACCCCATCCTGATCGGTGAGCCCGGCGTGGGTAAAACCGCGATCGTGGAGGGCCTCGCGCTTCGCATCAAAGAGAAAAAGGTAAGCCGGACGCTGTTCGACAAGCGCATCGTGATGCTCGACCTGGCCGCCCTCGTGGCCGGCACGAAGTACCGCGGCCAGTTCGAAGAGCGGATGAAGGCCATCATGACCGAACTCGAAAAGAGCCGCGACGTGATCCTTTTCATCGATGAGATCCACACCATCGTCGGTGCGGGTGGCGCGACCGGCTCGCTGGATGCGTCGAACATCTTCAAGCCCGCCCTGGCGCGGGGTGAGCTCCAATGCATCGGTGCTTCCACGCTCGATGAATACCGCCAGCACATCGAAAAGGACGGCGCGCTCGATCGCCGCTTCCAGAAGGTACTGGTCAACCCACCGAGCCCCGAAGAGGCCGTTCACATCCTGAACAACATTAAGGCGAAGTACGAGGAGTTCCATAACGTGCGCTACTCCGACGACGCCATCGAGGCCTGCGTCAAGTTCTCCGACCGGTACATCACCGATCGCTTCCTGCCCGATAAAGCCATCGACGTGCTCGACGAGGTAGGTGCCCGCACCCACCTCAAGAACATCTCCGTGCCCGCCCACATCGAGGAGGTGGAAGGCAAGATCGAGGAAGTGAAGGAGGCCAAGAACGCCGCCGTCAAGAACCAGCAGTACGAAAAAGCCGCCGACCTGCGCGACCAGGAATCCAAGCTCCAACGCTCGCTCGAAGAAGCGAAGGTGGCCTGGGAAGAGGAATCCAAGTCCGCCCGCTACCCCGTGGAGGAAGAGGACATCGCCGAAGTCGTCAGCATGATGACCGGCATCCCCGTCAACCGCGTGGCCCAGAATGAATCCAAGAAACTCGTCGGTATGGCCGATGACCTGCGCGGAGCCGTGATCGGTCAGGACAGCGCGATCGATAAGGTCACCAAGGCCATCCAGCGAAACCGCGTGGGCCTCAAAGACCCGAGCAAGCCGATCGGTACCTTCATCTTCCTCGGCCCCACGGGCGTAGGTAAGACGGAGCTCGCCAAGGTGCTCGCCCGCTACATCTTCGACAGCGAAGACAGCCTGATCCGCATCGACATGTCCGAATACATGGAGAAATTCAGCGTCAGCCGTCTGATCGGCGCGCCTCCCGGATACGTCGGCTACGAAGAAGGTGGTCAGCTGACCGAGAAGGTCCGCCGCAAGCCGTACAGCGTCATCCTGCTCGACGAGATCGAGAAGGCACACCCCGACGTGTACAATATCCTGCTGCAGGTGCTCGACGATGGGCAGCTGACCGACGGAATGGGCCGCAAGGTGGACTTCAAGAACACCATGATCATCATGACCTCCAACATTGGCGTACGCCAGTTGAAGGACTTCGGTCAGGGCGTCGGTTTCGCCACGAAGGCGCGGACGGAAAACGCCGAGGAGAACAGCAAGGCCGTGATCAACAACGCGCTGAAGCGGACCTTCTCGCCCGAGTTTCTCAACCGGATCGACGACGTGGTGATCTTCAACAGCCTCAACCAGGAAGACATCTTCAAGATCATCGACATCGCCCTGGCGGACCTTTACAAGCGCCTCGACGGCCTGGAGTTCAACATGACGCTGAGCGAGGACGCGAAGAAGTTTGTCGCCGAGAAAGGCTTCGACCCGCAGTTCGGCGCCCGCCCGCTGCACCGCGCGATCCAGAAGTACATCGAAGATCCGCTGGCCGACTTCATCCTCAACAACAACCCCGAAGGCGGCGCCCAGCTGCTCGCCGTGATGAACGACGAGGAGGACGGGCTGAAGATCACGCAGGGGGAGGCGGTGAGCACGGAGGCGGAATAGTATCGGTCCGTCGTGCAAAAGTCGTCGGACGAACTTTTGGTGTTTGAAAGCTTGCTACGCGCTTTCAAACACCAAAAGAATTCGTCAGACGACGATCACCCCGAATCAATGCTGATGCGTGTTCCAAGATGAAATAAGCCGCGTCCGGCGTCGAATCATAGCCTTGCCCCCAAGTGTGGCTCAAAGTTTTTCGACCGGTGGTGGAAAATGACATGGGTGAATCGGGTTATTATTGCCCGATTCACCCTATTTTTGTTAAGACGGGGGAACTTATCGTCGATAATTTCCTTTTCAATAAACAGCTAAAGTGGAGGACGGCTGACCAAGAGACCTCCGGCAATCCTCCCTTTCTTTCATTAAATTCAACTAATTTTTGGGTAGACGTAAAGGCGGCGGCCGCAAACGCACCTTCCGCAGGGAAGACAACACACCGAAACACAAGATCAACGACATGATCCGTGACCCCGAGATTCGTCTCGTTGGGGATAACGTAACGGACGTTGCCAAGGAACTCGATATCAACATCGGCCCCGGTGACGTGCACGAGACCCGCCGCGCCAAGCAGTGGGCACGCGACATCGGTCTCGACCTGGTGATGATCAGCCCCAAGGCCGATCCGCCCGTCGTGAAAATCATCGACTACAAGAAGTTCCTGTACCAGCAGAAACAGCGGGAAAAGGAACTGAAAGCGAACACGGTGAAAACCGTCGTTAAAGAAGTCCGCTTCGGCCCGAATACGGACGATCATGATTTCGAGTTCAAGGTGCGCCACGCCCGTGGTTTCCTGGAAGACGGCGCGAAGGTTAAAGCCTACGTTCACTTCCGCGGCCGCTCCATCGTTTTCAAGGATCGCGGCGAGTTGCTGCTGCTCCGCTTCATGAAGGAACTCGAAGACCTCGGCCAGGCGGAAGCCATGCCGAAGATGGAGAAGCGCCGGATGAACGTGATGATCCAGCCGAAGAAATCCGCCAAGTCCGCTTCCGCCAAGAAGAAGATCGAGGCCAAGAAGCGCCAATCGGCGATCGAGCAGGCGGAGATCGACAAAAAAATGGTGGCCGTAGCCGGGGAGGAAGAATAGCCTTTATACCCGAACGACATCGACGAGATGAAAACCCGCTCTTTGGCTTTGGCCGGGGGCGGGTTTTTGTTTGGGCATGGGCTGTATATGTGGGGGGCGGGATGATGCGCGCCTTGCGCGCCCGTGTCCGGGGATTCCGCGCGCCGCTGCGCGGCTTGCTCCATCCCCGGACAATTATTTACGGACAGCTACGCAGCCCTGACGTAAGATCGACGTTTGACGGGAGATATTTATTTTAACCAACAGACCAACAGACCAACAGACCAACAGACCAACAGACCAACAGACCACCCATGCCCGCTCGCCTCGCCCCAACTCCCTCCGGCTACCTCCATCGCGGCAACGCCGCCAATTTTCTCCTCAACGCGCGCTTGGCGGAGGCGGATGGTCGGTTGTTTTTGCGAATCGATGATTTGGACCGCGCCCGCTTTCGGGAAGAATACCTGGAGGATATTTTCCGGGTGATCGAGCGGCTCGGCATCGAGGTGACGGACGGGCCGAAGGACGCTGAAGATTTTCAGGCGAACTGGAGTCAGGAAATTCGGACACCCGCTTACCAGGCCGCGCTTGAGCAGTTGCGCGATCATCCATTGCTGTTCGCCTGCCCCTGCTCGCGGAAGGAATTGGCGACGGGGAAACACCACCACGGCTGTTTGCGGGGCGAGGTGACATTGGATATGCCCGGTGTCGCCTGGCGGGTCAACACCCGGTCGTTGGCGGCGGTAACGATTCCAGACGTCGTTCGGGCGGAGGATTTTACGATTACTCCGCACGACGCTATGCCCGATTTCGCGCTTCGCCGGAAAGACGAACGGCCCGCCTACCAACTCGCCTGCGTGGTAGACGATGAGCTGTTCGGCATTGACGTCGTCGGGCGGGGGCAGGACCTGCTGCCCAGCACGGCGGCTCAGTCGCTGGTGTCCGATATGCTGGGCTACGAATCACTGTTCGAGCGCATTCGATTTTTGCACCACCCGCTGATCACGGAAGCGGGTGGTGCAAAGCTTAGCAAGTCCGCCGGGGCGGCGGGCGTTTCCGGGCTCGCAAGTTTCGACGTGGAAGAACTGCACGGGCTGGTGGAAAGCTGGTTAACGAAGGGCTAATTACTCCTTTTTCAATTTTTCAAATTTTTCCGTTGTAAAGATGTCCACCTGATACTTGTGCCTTCCGTAGTTGTCGGCGTTTCGGTACAGCTTAGTGGACACGAAGTAGGCGAAATCGTTAGCCTTGTAGGCCTTCAGTTCGCTGTTTTTTATGCGGTGGCCGTCGATCCAGACACCATAGGTGGCTTCCGCTTGCCAGTCCAGCAACTGTTGAGCGGTTGGAACGAGGGGTTCTACTTCCGACCAATTCATAGGTGGTGGCGGTGGAAGTAATGCTTGTCCGGCCGGTGCCTCAGGCGCCGGTGGCGGAATGGGTGCCGTCGGTGGGGGTGGTGGCGGAACTGGAACTGTCGTCGGTGGCGGTGGCGGCGGCGGCGGTGGCGGTGTCTGCGCCTCCATTGCTTGCCCACCGGCGAAGAGCAGGGCCGCCCAGAGCAGGACGGAAAGGATGAGTTTGGCCGGCGCGAAGCGACTGGCGGAAGTAACGTACATCATGGCAAAACGTTTTTTGGTTAAAAGAAAATCCGCCCCGCTAACGATGGCGGGACCGGGACCCGGCCGCCGCAGCAGCCGGAGTAATTCTTGCTGATAAGTAGTGGCGGCAAAGCCCCGGCGTAACACCGCCCGGTCCGCCAGCAACTCGTGATTGTGCCGGATGGCCCGCTCGTAGAGCCACAGCAGTGGGTTGAACCAGCAAACGACGCGCAGGGCGCTCACCAGTAAACGGTCAATGCTGTGCCACTGGCGCACGTGAGCGAGTTCGTGGGCCAGTACATCCGGGCTCAGGTGCGCATCTTCGGTCAGGAAGACCCAGTGAAAGAAGGCGTGCGGGCCGGTGGGGTGGGGGAGTTCGACCAACCGGCTTCCCTCCGGCCCGTCGGTAATGCGAGCGGCCGAGCGGAGTTGGCGAACGATAGCACTCAAAGACCTGACGAAGTGCGTCAGGGAAAAGAGCAGTCCCACGGCATATACCAGCAGTAGTACCTTACCCATTAAAGCGGCGAAGGTTAATCCCGCCGCCACCGGGCCGGGCGACCGGGACGCTGATACGATGACTGGTTTTGCCCAGTACACCATGGTCAACATCGTTTCCTCCGTTGGCCACCACGTCGGCACAACGACCAGCGGCGCGACGAAGGACAGCAGCAGGCTACCGAGCAGATACGCCCGCTTCCAGTGCCCCAGCGGCTCGTTCTCCAGCAACAGCCGGTAGCCGAGATAGGCGGCCAGTTGAATGGCCATAGTCTTCAGCAAATAGGTGAGCAGCATCATTTCGGCGTGTCTTTGAGGCGTTCGTTAATCATCCGCTGCAGGCTTTCGAGCTGCTCGCGGGTCAGGTCCGCCTCGTCGGTAAGCAGCGAGGCGAAGGCCGTCGGGGAACCATTGAAGAAGCGGCTGATGGTGCCGCGTAGTTGCTTGCCGAAATAAGCCTGTTTCGAGACACGGGCAAAATAGCGACGCCGGTTTTGATGCAGTTGAAAACCGATCACTTCCTTATCGAGCATCCGTTTGAGCAACGTGGCGATGGTGGTTTTGGCGGGTTTGGGCTCGGGCAGGGCGGCGAGCAGGTCTTTCATGTAGCAGGGCTCGAGGTCCCACAGGTGCTTCATGAGTTGTTCTTCGGCTTTGGAGAGGGGCATGTGACGGCGATTATTGTTCTACAAATGTAGACCCGTGGCGGGTAATATCCAAATTTTAATAGTCGATGTTCACGAATTCGGCGTAAACGTTGACTTGTTGGGTCTACAGTTGTAGACGTCTAATCGGAAATATTCAAAAGCCCTATACGGCTATTCCGCACCCGTTTTTTCCCGACCTTCGCCGTCCGATGCCACAATTGATTTCCACATTATTCCATCCCCTTTCCGCCGCCGAGGCCCCGCCCGCCCGCTTCACTTTCCCCTTCCACTACACGCCACATCCGCTGGCGTTACGGGCGGCGGCGGATTTGCAGGATCACCTGCGGGAGCAGACCGACTGGACGCACGATTTCGGTCACGGCAAGGACGCCGGGGTAGGGGCCAAGGGTAAGATGTTCGGCGTTTTGGTGGTAGATAAGCCGACTGGTGAACGGGGTTATCTGGCGGCTTATTCCGGCAAACTCGCGGACTCCAACCACCTGCCCGGCTTCGTGCCGCCGGTCTACGACATCCTGTTGGCGGAAGGTTTTTTCAAAAAAGGAGAGAAGGAAATCTACGCCATCAACGTCCGGGTAGCGGAGCTGGAAGCGGCTCCTGAACTGACGGAAGCGGAGGAAGATCTGGCGCGCACGCGGGTGCAAAGGGAGGAGGGAATAGCCGTGGAAAAGGCGGCGTTGAAAGCAGCGAAACGCGATCGTGATCTCCAACGGGCCACCGCCCGGGAAACCATGACCGAGGCGGAGTTCGCCGACCTGGAAAGCACGCTCGCCCGGCAATCCGTCGGTCGCCATTTCGCGCTCAAGGACCTGACCAAAGTGTGGGATCTCCGCCTGGAAGCCGCCACCGCCCGCCTCGCCGCGCTGACCGACGAGATCCAGCGACTCAAGGACCTGCGTCGCCAAATGTCTAACGACCTCCAGCACCGCATCTTCGCCGAATACCGCTTCCTGGACAACGACGGCGCGACCCGCGATCTGACCGATATATTCAAGGATACCATCTTTAAAACCCCACCGGCCGGGGCGGGGGAATGCGCCGCGCCCAAGCTGCTGCAGTTCGCCTACCTCCACGGCTACCGGCCGCTGGCGCTTGCGGAATTCTGGTGGGGGCAATCCCCCAAATCGGAGATCCGGAAGCACGGCCATTTCTACCCCGCCTGCCGGGGGAAGTGCGAGCCCATCCTCGGCCATATGCTGCAAGGCCTCGACGTCGACCCCAACCCCATGCTCCAAAACCCGGCGGAGGGCAAGGAGCTGCCGGTGATCTGGGAAGACGACCATCTCCTGGTGGTCGATAAGCCGCACGAATTCCTCTCCGTGCCCGGCCGTACCATCGAAGACTCGGTCTGGCTGCGCATCAAACAGCGGTACCCGGACGCTACCGGCCCGCTGATCGTTCACCGGTTGGACATGAGCACCAGCGGCTTGCTGATGCTGAGCAAGACGAAGGAAACGCACAAGATTCTGCAGCACCAGTTCTTTAAACGATCGGTCAAGAAACGCTACGTCGCCCTGCTGGACGGAGACGTGACGGGCGAGGAAGGCACCATCGACCTGCCGCTGCGTGGGGACATCGAAGACCGGCCCCGGCAGATTGTCTGCCACGAACACGGAAAGACTTCCCGCACAAACTGGAAGGTGATGGAAAGAAAGGCCGGCAAAACGCTCGTTCACCTTTGGCCGGTGACGGGGCGTACGCATCAGCTGCGCGTGCATTGTGCCCATCCGCACGGCCTAAACGCGGCCATCGTGGGCGATGATTTGTACGGACAGCCGGCGGACCGGCTGCACCTGCACGCCCAACGGATCAGTTTCCTGCACCCGCAAACTAAGGAGGCGTTGACGTTCGAGACGCCAACCGGGTTCTCCATCTAGCAACGGGGCCTTTTGAAAAACCGGCTTTGCACCCGCGACCCCGCCCGAATTTCAATGGATAGAGGAAGTTCCTGTAATAGCTTATGAGGCGGTCGTCGCACCTTCCGGTTGAGGCGTCACCTCGTCGTCATCAACCTTTACCACTTCCCGCCGAATCTTTACGGCGTTTTCGGTAGGCACGATGGGGTTGCCGCGCCACTGGGCCCACACCTGCGTAAATTCCGCGCCCAGGAAGAGGATCTGGCTGTTCCAATAGGTCCAGACCAACAGGGTGATAAGGGCACCCGCCGCTCCGTAAGCACTGGAAAAATCACTGTTGCCGATGTAAAAACCGATCAGGAAACGGCCCACGCCGAAAAGAATGGCGGTAAACAGCGCGCCGGCCCATAGATCTTTCCAGCGGGCCCGCGCATCGGGCAGGTAACGGAACAGTGCCACGAAGATCAACATCGTTACGCCGGTGGTCACCAACCAGCTGGTGACCGCCAACATGACGGAACCGAGCGAGGGGACATACTGCGCGAGTTGATCCATGAAGCCGATGACAAGGGCGTTGACCACGAGCGTTATCATCAGCAGAAAACCGAGGCCCACCACGAAACCGAAGCTGAGCAACCGCGTGAAAACAAACGCGAGGATGCCGTTAGAGGGCTGCTCCTGTATGTTCCATATCTTGTTGAGGCTTAGTTTAAGATTGCTGAACACACCGGTAGCGGCAAAGATCAGCATACCGACGCCGATGGCGGTACCCCACCAGCCATCGTCGGAAACGTACGCGTTGCTGATGATCGTGGAAAGCGTATCGGCGGCGTCTTTACCGAGCAGGCCCGCCAACTCGTTGTCCAGCCGCCCGCTGATCGCGTCCTGACCGAAGAAGTAACCGGCAATGGTGGTGGCGACCACCAGCATGGGCGCGAAGCTGAAGACGGTATAATAAGACAGCGCGGCACCCAGGTTTAGCGCGTCATCATCAGTGTACTGCCGAAAGACGTCTTTGGAGAATGCGAAAACGCGCTTGAATATATTCTTCTCTTTCACGGTTGCTTTTTGTTTTTTCAACGGGAAGGGAAGACCGGGAGTTCGTAATGAGGGAGCGTAATGCGTAAACCGGCTCATAAGAACCGGAAGACCGAAGCGTCAATGGTTTACCGGGTGCGCTTCGTTAAGCCTTCCGCCGCAAAATTTACAGTATATCGCGTCGTTGGCGTGGCCTTCGCGCGTGCAGTAACGACACACCTGGGTGTTGGTGAACTTGGCACCCGTATTACCGATCATTTCGTTCGTTACGATGCCCGTCGGCACGGCGATGATGGCGTAACCCAAAATCATGACGACGGCGGAGAGAAACTGCCCGACCGACGTTTGTGGCGTGATGTCGCCATAGCCGACCGTTGTCAGCGTCACGATGGCCCAGTAAACCGCCCTGGGGATGGAACTGAACCCGGTATTCGACCCACCTTCGATCAGGTACATCACCGCACCGATCAGTACCACGAGCAGCGTTACGGCGAAAAGGAAGACCGTGATTTTGTTGCGGCTGGCGATCAGTGCCCGTCGCAACTGGTCGCCCTCGGTCAGGAATTTACCCAACTTGAAAATCCGGAACACCCGCAGCAAACGAAGGATGCGAATGATGACGAAATACTGGGTGCCCGCCAGAAAGAAGCTCAGATAGCTGGGTAGAATAGCAATCAGGTCAATGATGCCGTAAAAACTCAGCGCGTACTTCAACGGACGGATGGTAACCCATAACCGCAGCACGTACTCGATGGTGAAAACGATGGTGAACATCCATTCCAGTACGATGAAGACGGGACCGTAAGCCTGGTACCATTCGTCTGAACTTTCGAGCATCACCACGATAACGGAGCACACGATCAGCACCAGCAGGCCGATGTCGAACCACTTGCCGGTGGGCGTGTCCGCCTCGAAGACAATTTCGTGAATGCGGTCGCGATTTTGGCGGTTGGCCATACGGAAGGAAATAGATTGTGCCCGGCAAATGTAGCAAATAGGCAAAGGACGCGGGCCGCCGCGCGATTTTCCGCCATATAAATTTTGTACATTTGTTCCGCTTAGCGACTGCCTTTCCGGTGGTTTTTCCCTTCTTTATCTTTGCCCTCAGGGCACCCCGTACCGATAAAACACGAACGTATGCTATTGAATGCCGTAATCATCGAGGACGAACGCAACGGTCTCATCAACCTGAAGCACCTGCTCGCCGAGCACTGCAAGGACGTGGAAGTGATCGGTGACGCCGATGGGGTAGAGAGTGGCCTCCGCTTATTCGGCCGGGAAGACATTAAGCCCGACGTGGCCTTCCTGGACATCAATCTGCAAGACGGTAAAGTCTTCCAGTTGCTCAATCAATTGAACGGTATTGATTTCGACGTGATTTTCGTGACGGCTTACGATCAGTTCGCCATGAAGGCTTGCGAGTATTCCAGTATCGGCTACATCCTCAAACCCATCGACCCGGACAAACTGGTGGACGCCGTCAGCCGCGTCCGGCCCAACCGTTTAGGCCGTACGGAGGAGCGTTTACAGGTGATGCAGCAGTATACGGCCCACCCCAACAACTTTGAAAAAATGTCGATTGCGGCGCTTGACGGCATCCACTTCGTCAAAATCCGGGACATCGTCCGCTTCGAGGCTGAAGATAATTACACCCATATTTTTTTGAACGGTGGCGGACGCATCACGGCTTCTAAGACCATTAAGGCTTATGAGGATATGCTGACGCCGTTTAACTTCTATCGCGTACATAAACGGCACGTCATCAACATGAACTACATGAAAAAATTCGTTAAAGGTGATGGGGGTTACCTGATCATGGATGACGACGTGAAAATTGAGGTCAGCCGCCGCAGAAGGCCTGCTTTCATGACGCAACTTCGTGTTCTTCAAGACGTTCTTTAGGTAAATCCAATTGTATGTACTATTTTTGGAGCGGTATTAGAACTACCTGAATCGGTCTTCCCCGGTTGATGAACGGTAGAATTTCAAACGTGATTACAAGGATTCGACTATGTCTAAGAACGGGAAAAAAACAATTGAGGAGCTTAAGCGGGATCAGAAAGATAAGATTCTGGATCGCCAAAGCATGGATCAGGTGACCGGTGGTAAGCGCCGCGGCAGTTGGCTGCGCCGCGTCTGCGGTGGCATTATGCCACAATAAAGCACGATGCGGTTTCGTCCTGATGGCAATACTACTCAGGATTTCAGAACGCCCATGTCTACACACACCTTAGCCCCATCCTCCACTTCCGCGCTGGAAGAGAAACTCGCGACCACCACCGAGCCGTATCTGCGCGTCAGACTGCTCAACGAGCTCATCTCCGACTACGTCTATACCCGGCCCAGCCGCGCCCGGGAGTTGCTCGATGAGCAGGCAAGGCTCTACGCCGACGGCCACCCCGACGATACCGATTACTTTTACTATCTGCACCTGGGCAACCTGCACAATCAGGCTTACGATGATCGTAAAGCCCTGACCGCCCTCTCTCAAGCGGTGGTACGCGTAGACCAAAATGGAGATATTGCGGATAAGATAGAAGTCTATCTCGACTACCTCGGCATCCTGATCAACCTCGGCAAGACGGACCAGGCCCGCGAGTATTTTGACCGGGTATTACGCTTGCTGGAGTCTTATTCCTCCGATCGGCTGCGCGCGCGTTCGCTATGCCGTCAGGGATACTTTCACCTGACCGAGCATCGCAACGCCCGTGCTACGCCCAAATTCCTGGAAGCGGACCGGTTGCTCTCCGACGACACCTTTGAGCTCAACACCAAAGATCATTACTTCTACACCCTGGTGCACTCCGGCCTGGGGACGTTGTGGACGCGGCCCGACAGCGAAGACCGCGCCGTGATCGCTTTCCGCCTCGTCATTCAACGTTGTGAGGACAAGGGCCTCAATGCTCGCTTGCCATGGCACCAACTGAACCTCGGAAAGGCCCTGGTCGCTACGGGTAACTACCCCGAGGCGATTGTCAACTTCCAGAGCATCATCGACGGTAAAGCCAACGGCAGTACCACCGCCCTGGCCGCCGCCTACGTCAATTTGGGGATGTGTAACTACGATATAAATACGGACCCCGCTTTGGTCACCGACCTGCTGAACAGGGCGGAGGAATTGTTCCTCGGCACCGAGCACCCGAAGCGGCACGAATTGGTATCCATTGAGGTGGCCCGCGCCCAGCTTTTCATCGACGACGGAGATTATACCGGCGCCATTCAGAAGCTGCAGGAAACGCTGGACCAAATCGAGGCCGAGGCCTACGCCGACAATCTCATGCTCACGGGGCAGGCGGCGGAGATTTGTCAGATCCTCGCCAGCTGCTTCGCCGAGTTGGAAGAATATAAATTTGCTTTCTTTCACCTGCGCAACGCGGATTTTTACCTCGATCGACACAACGAGCTGCAAGACGCCCAGCGGCAGGAGCGCTTCGAGGCGCAGTTCAAGGCCGAAGCGCGGGAAAAGGAGCGCGAAAGCCTCCAGCTCCGCGCCAGTCAGCTACAACTGCGGGCTTTACGCGCGCAGATGAATCCGCACTTTCTCTATAACGCGCTCAACAGCATTCAGTCATTCATCACGACGAAGGACGCGAGTACGGCCTCTAAATACCTGGCGAAATTCGCTATGTTGATGCGTCGCAGCCTCGAATACACCAATCGCGAGTACATTACGCTGGAAGACGAGATCGAATTCTTGCAGGATTACCTGGACATCAACTGCCACCTGCGTTTCGATGGTAAACTGACGTACGATGTAGTGGTACACGCCGAGTTGGAAGAGGACATTATGGGCGTACCGACAATGATCCTGCAGCCTTACGTCGAGAACGCCATCGAGCACGGCCTGCGCACGCGGCCCGAGGGGCACATCAAGGTAGTCTTCGAGCCCATCAGAGGCGACGATGGGAATATTATCGCGACGGTGACCGACGACGGCATCGGCCGGGAACGGGTCAAGGAGATGCAACGGCACGACGTCATCCGCCCCTTTCACCAGTCGCGCGGCACGGATATTACCCGGTCGCGGCTCGAACTGCTCTCCTCCGACCCTGAAAACCGGGTGCTCATCGAAGACCTTTATCACGAAGACGGTCGGGCGGCGGGCACGCGCGTAACGGTTCGCATTCCCGTTGCCGACGTTTTGCCGCGCAGGAATTAAGTGAACTGACATCTGAGCGCGATTCGGGCGGGAACGCGGGTGCGAAGCGGATGTTTTTAAATGGCGTTGTTCTGAACGGGCCGGAAGGTTGATGCCCGCACCTCCGATCGCTGGTTATGTTTTCTTCCGGGAGTAGTGCGGGGACGTTGCCGCATCCTCCCTTTGTACCCGCGCTCTCCGCCCAACTGCTCTCCGCCACAAAAAAAGCGCCGACCCTGGGGGCCGACGCTATGACAATATTTTCCGTGAGATTAACTTGGAGATCTAAATTCTTTACTTTACGCCTGCTACGCTGAGCGGTAAAACGGTTGAAGATTCAGGATGTCA
>Ga0115031_1001314_pt1 | contig 18524 bp, 14 predicted proteins | sample Maine_Asex4_meta_FD_87301 | JGI IMG/M metagenome (GOLD analysis project Ga0115031, IMG submission 87301) | Marine algal microbial communities from Maine, USA - Maine_Asex4_metaG | ecosystem: Host-associated > Algae > Red algae > Unclassified | place: Maine, USA | collected 2015-01-05
AGTGTCCGCCAGCCCAGTGTCCGCCAGCCCAGTGTCCGCCAGCCCAGTGTCCGCCAGCCCACGAATCATCGGTCAAGACGTTCACGAAACCCTGTGCTGGGGCTGCGCCATCGATGTTCTGAGCGATTGCGGGTGCAAAGCCCTGTGCCGCAGCGGCGACATCAGCCTGTGCGGCGAGGTCGGCACGAATCATGCCGGCTCCCGCCAACTCGGCGGTCACTCCGTGGAGTGGAGCGGCCGTCTCGATGAGCGCTGCCTTGACCTGATCGTTTGTCCAGCCGGGGTTGGCTTCGAGGAGCAGGGCTGCGACGCCCGACACGACGGCGGCGCTCTCGGAGGTGCCACTCCCCTTGAAGGTCTCCTCATCGACGTAACCCTCGGGGTGGTTGAGGTCAGCATCACTGCCTGGTGCTCGAAGGCTGTTGATGTGTGCGCCAGGAGCGACGAAGTCCGGGTTGCGAACGCCGTCACCGCTGTTCGACCACTCGGCGATCTCGATGCCGTCGTCGAGAGCGCGTGTTCCGCCGACGGCGATCAGGAACGGATCGACTGCCGGCGAACCGAGGCGACCGGTGTCGTTGCCGGCGTTGCCTGCCGGGGTGACCACGACGAGGCCGGCGTCCCACGCCCGCTCGAGGGTCGCGGCGAGCACATCTTGCTGGTACGGGAGTGTGGAACTGCTGCTGTAGGAGAGGTTCAGCACTCGGATACCCAAGTCATCTGCATTCTCGATGACCCAGTCGATACCGGCGATCATGTCGACCGGATTGGTGGTGCCATCTCGACCCGAGACCTTGACCGACACGATGCCCGCGTCCGGGGCGACGCCCAGGAACTGTTGAGGGTTGTCGGCGGCGGTGGCGGTATCGGAGCCCGGCTCGTTGCCGGCGATGATGCCGGCCATGAACGTGCCGTGGCCGTTCGAATCGGAGAATCGGGTCGCCGGATTGGCGGCCTCGGAGCTGAGGTCGACGACGGCGACGACCTTGTCGGCACCTTGCAGGCTCTCGACGTCGGCCACACCGGTGTCGATCACAGCGACGTTCACGCCGTCGCCGGTGATTCCTTGGTTCCACAGTTGACGGGCGCCGATCTGGTCGACGACGTGGTACATCGCACCGAGCGGGAGAGAATCGGCACTGATCGGTGCCTCCAGCACTGGAGCGACCACTGACTCGTTGGAGACGTCGTTGGCGCTGTCGGATCCGATCACGAATCCACCGACAATGATCAGTGCAGCAACGGCGAGTAGTGCACGAAAGCGGCGCGGCGGCTTGTCGGTCGGAGCGTCCAAGATCACGGGGCGCGAAGCGAGCGCACTGCGCTGGTCGCTTCGGTCGAGCGTGCCCGAGCGTGCCCATGCAGCAGGCGCTGCGACGGCGGCTTCGAAACGTTGGCGGAGCCATTCGCGGCCAGCTCGAATGTCGACTGGGGCGTTCGTGTGAAGCTCCCATTCGCGTCCGGGAGTAATCGTGAAAGTATCCAATGTGATCTCCGTTCGTGGTTGCCCGCACAAACCAGACCGTTGATGGTCTTTGTTCCCCATTGGACAACGTCTCGTTCTGACTGTGCTACGAAACGTCGTTGTCAAGAAGTGTAGTCGAATGCGCACTGAACGTCGAGCCGAACACTCTGGGTGTGCGTCAGGGCTTCGTGCGTCAGGGCTTCGTGCGTCAGGGCTCCGTGCGTCAGGGCTCCCAGCGTCGGGCCGGGTCCGGTTGCGAGCAGAAGTAGCCTGCACGCATGGGCATTGTCGATGATGACATCGAGCGGTTGCGTTCGACGGTGTCGATCGTCGACACCGTGCAGCAGTACGTCGCCCTGAAGCGCGTCGGACGCAACTGGGTCGGTCTGTGCCCGTTCCACGCCGAAAAGAGCGGCTCGTTCAACGTCACCGAGGAACGGGGCCGCTACAAGTGCTTCGGTTGCGACAAAGGCGGCGACGTCTTCACGTTCATCCAAGAAATCGAGCACCTCGACTTCCCAGGCGCTGTCGAACACCTCGCTGCCAAGTCTGGAATCCAGCTCAACTACACGACCTCTGGCCAGTCCGAGGAGCGGTCACGTCGCAAGAAACTGACCGCAGCGATGAACGACGCCGTCGAGTGGTATCACCAACGTCTCCTCGAAGCGCCCGACGCCCGAGCTGCGCGCGACTACCTGCGCCAGCGTGGACTCTCAGGTGAGGTCGCCCGCCAGTTCAAGATCGGCTGGGCGCCCGACGACTGGGACCAACTCTCACGTCAGCTCGGTGCACCTGCCGACGTGATGCAGGACGTCGGACTCTCGTTTCGGAATCGGCGCAACAAGATGCAGGACGCCTTTCGCGGACGCGTGATGTTTCCGATTTTCTCCGAGTCGGGCGAGGCACTTGCATTCGGAGGCCGGATTCTGCCCGGTTCCGAGGATCCGGCGAAGTACAAGAACAGTTCCGAGACTCCGATCTACATGAAGTCCAAGACGCTGTACGGCCTCAACTGGGCCAAGGCCGATGTTGCCAAGCACGACCAGGTCGTCGTGTGCGAGGGCTACACCGACGTGATCGGATTCCACCGCGCCGGTGTGCCTCGAGCGGTGGCGACCTGCGGTACCGCTCTGACCGAAGAGCATGTTCGTCTGCTCAAGCGGTATGCGAGCAAGGTCGTGCTCTCCTTCGATGCCGATGCTGCTGGTCAGGGCGCAGCCGAGCGCTTCTACGAATGGGAGGAGAAGCACAAGGTCGAGGTGCTCGTGGCGCGCCTGCCTGACGGGAAGGATCCTGGTGACCTGGCGTCGTCGCAGCCCGAAGCACTCGTGGCTGCTGTCGAGAAGCCAGTGCCGTTCTTGAAGTTCCGTTTGGATCGAACGATGCGCGGCCGTCAGAAGGACTCACCGGAGCATCGCGTCAGGCTCGCCGAAGATGCCATGGCGGTGGTCAACGAGCACCCGAACAAGTCGATCCGCATGCTCTACGCGGGCGAAGTCGCCGCCGAGTTGTCGATGCCGGTGAACGACATGGTGCGGTTGGCCGAGCGAGGAACCCGGCGCCCGGCGATCCAGGTGCAGGCCAAGCGCTCCCGGGGTCCACGCGACGATGCCGAGTTCACGGCGCTCGTCTTGCTCGTGCAGGACTGGGACTCGATTGCGCCGTGGCTCATCGAGTCCCTGTTCGACGACGAGGTCAACCGCCTTGCCTTCGTGGCGCTGGCCGACGCGGACGGCGATTTCCAACGGGCATTGGACATCGCCGCGCCGGATGCAATCGACGTGCTCGAACGTGCAGTTGTCGCCGACTTCAACCGCGTAGCTGACGTCGAGGCACGCACGCTCATCCGGGCGGCTTGCCGACGCGAGCTCCAACAACGCAACAAGGTGATCGATCCCGCATCGATCGCAGAAGACCGTCAGGCAAAGATCGACATCGAGACGATGGACGACACCGACCGGGCTCGCGCCCTCGCTGCTGCTGAGTCATTGCTAGGTTGGCTGGATCGACGATCAGAAGAACGCACCGATGGGGACGGCTGACGCAGACACCCCGGCGCCTGCTCCCGCAAGCGCGCCCTTCTCTGGCGTCGAACCTCGCGAGTGGGACAGCCTGGTGGAGAGAGGTCGTCAGTCCGGCGAAGTCCATGCCGAAGACGTGACGCACGTGCTCCGCCATGTCGAGTTGACCGGTGACGTGCTCACCGACGTGCAGTCGAAGATGGCCGAGCATGGCATCACCATCGACGACGCGCTCGACGTCGATGACCACGACGAGGACCCAGCGCTGATTCATCCAGCGCTGATTCGTGAGGTGACCGTCGAGCCTGCCGAGCCGCCGGTACCCGACGACGCTGACGAAAAGCTGCTCAGTCGTCGGCGCGGGCGACGGACCAAGAAGTCGTCGCCGAAGGGTGAGGGCGGCACATCCGATGCAGTGCGGATGTATCTCCGCGAGATCGGCCAGGTCGACCTCTTGACCACCGACGACGAACGCCGGCTCGCCCAGCTGATCGAAGAAGGTCTGATCGCTGCGGGCAAGATCGACGAAGCAGCGGAGGCCGGGATGCCCATCGAAGGCGTCGAGAATCGCATGCTGATGCGTGCGGTGAGCCGCGGTGAGCGTGCCAAGAGTGAGCTCACTCAGGCGAATCTGCGCCTCGTGGTCAGCATCGCCAAGCGGTACTCGGGCCGCGGCATGCAGTTGCTCGACCTGATCCAGGAAGGCAACCTCGGCCTGATGCGTGCTGTCGACAAGTTCGACTACACGAAGGGCTTCAAGTTCTCGACGTACGCCACATGGTGGATTCGTCAGGCGATCACCCGGTCGATCGCTGATCAGGCCCGGACGATCCGTATCCCGGTGCACATGGTCGAACACATGAATCGGGTCACTCGGGCGAAGCGTTCGATGCATCAGGAACTCGAACGAGAACCCACGATCGAGGAGATCTCCGTCCGGGTCCAACTCGAACCGGACCGTGTCCGTGAATTGCTCCGAATCTCTCAGGACCCGCTGTCGCTCGATTCGCCCGTCGGCGAAGAGGACGAGTCGAACCTCGGCGACTTCATCCAGGACGAATCGGTCGACAATCCTGCCGATGCGGCAGCCAAGGTGATGTTGTCCGACGCTGTCGGCGAAGTGCTCGGCGAGCTGTCCGAACGCGAGCAGGACATCGTCCGGTTGCGCTTCGGGCTCGACGGTGGGCAGGCCAAGACGCTCGAAGAGGTCGGCAAGGAGTTCGGCGTGACCCGCGAACGGATCCGGCAGATCGAAGCCAAAACACTCGCCAAGCTACGCCACCCTCAGCGCAGCCAGCGCCTCCGCGAATTTCTTGAAGTCGAGTAGTCCTCGAAGTCGAGTGGGATGGTGCAGGTCAACGCGATATCATCGTGGATCGTCAGTCCGGGATAGCTCAGCTGGCAGAGCAGCTGACTGTTAATCAGCTTGTCGCAGGTTCGAGCCCTGCTCCCGGAGCAACTACAGAAAATGATGAAAGCCCACCGCGATCCGGTGGGCTTTCATCATTTTCGGAGTCCGAGTGGGGTGTCCGGGGCTCGAACCCGGGACCGACGGATTATGAGTCCGCTGCTCTAACCAACTGAGCTAACACCCCAGGTTGTGCCTGGCACCATCCGTGACACGTCAGGCGTCGGGTTGTTCTATGGCGTCGAGGAACGCGTTGACGTCGGGCTCTTCGCCGCCGACGAGCCAGATCGTGAGCTCGCCGGGGTTGTCGCTTTCCTCGTCGTCCTCGGCGTCCTGCCAAGGGAGTACGCCGTCGACGAAATAGCGGTCGACGGTGATGTCGTCGTTGTCGGCATCGACCGGTGCGACCACGGCAATCTCGACTTCGGTCTCGGGCGGCTGGTCGCTGAGGATGTCGATCAGTTCATGAACTCGCATGAGCTCAGTGTAAGTAATCGTCGAGCCACTGATGTGCGTGCTCGAGGAGATACAGGCTGACGTGCTTGCACCGTTCGAGCGCGGTGGTCACGGCTTCGTCCTGGTTCATGTAGACGTCGGCGAGGTCGACGGTCATCTTGGCGACGATCGACAGACTGCGCTCGGGTGCGTCGGTGACGCTTGCGAACGAGTCGATTGCTGACACCTCGAGGGGAAGGTCCATTCCGCCGATACCCGCGAGTTCGGTGGCCAGCACCAGGAGGTCCGGCGGCTTGGGCAGCGGGGGCAGGGTCCAGGTGAACAGCAACGGGAACGTGAAGCCGTGTGGCGGCGGGTCGTCGAGATCGTCGAGCTTGATCACTTCGTCTTCGAACCCGAGCATGGCTCGTGGGTCGACGTCGAGTGACAGATGTAGGTCGATCGGGCCTGCGCACGCTTCTTCGGGGTGGAGGTCGACCTCCCAGAGTTGGCGCAGAGAATAGGTCTCCACGAAATGCCGTTCGTCGTGAACATGGAAGCCAGAGTCAATGGCCTGGCTCTTCACATCAGCAATGAATCCTGCAACGTCGATGACTGCCATCGCTGCGGACACTACCGTCCTCTGACGTGGACCCGACCAAAGGCGACGACGCTCCGTCCATCCCCGCTGCAACGAGCAAGACGCTGGCCCTGTTCGCGTCGATCTGTGACCGTGCAGCCGAGGTCCTGGGGGCCAACGCCGACTGGGGCGAATCGGGCCGCCGCGACGGGCAGTACTCGATTGATCTCGACGTCGACGAGGTCTGCGTTCGGCCGCTGCTCGCTGCCGGTTTCGACGTGCTGTCAGAAGAGTCCGGACTGCAACTGCACAGCTCGGAACGGGACAGCTCGGAACGGGACGGCGCGGAACGGGATGACTCGGAACGGGATGACTCAGAACGGGATGGCTCGGGGCTGGGTGGCGAGGTCGTCGTCGTCGACCCGCTCGACGGCTCGACGAATGCCAGCTTGGGCCTGCCGTGGTTCGCCACGGCGCTCTGTCTCGTCACCAACGGAGTGCCGACCGTGGCAACGGTGACGAACTTGGCAACCGGTGACCGATACACGGCGGTGAAGGACCGAGGAGCTGACCGCAACGGTCTCCCGATCCTGGTGGGCTCGAGGTCACCTCTTTCCGAATCGATCATCGCGACGAACGGGCTGCCCGCAGCGCACTGGGGGTGGCGGCAGTTCCGGGCGATGGGCGCTGCAGCGCTCGACATCGCAGCAGTGGCCCGGGGTGGGTTCGACGGCTACGTCGACACCACGACTGACGCCCATGGCGTCTGGGACTACCTGGCCTCGGTGCTGATCCTCGAAGAGGCCGGTGGAGTGGCGGTCGATGCTCTCGGCCGCGACCTCACTGTGCTCGACCACGATGCGCGGCGCACGCCCATTGCAGCCTCGCATCGGTCACTGCTCGACGAGCTCGTTGCTGCCCGATTGGTGCGTTGAGCATGACGAACAGGTGGGCGGCACCGGACCTTCCGGGCGACACGTCGGCTGGTTGGCACCCCGACCCGTGGCGGCTGGCCCGGTGGCGGTGGTGGGACGGCACGGCGTGGACTCCTCAGGTCTCGAACCCCGAGGTCGCCCGCAAGCCGCGTCTGCCGGCGTGGCTGAGTGTGCCGGTGATCATCGGCACGTTGCTGTCGATGTTCGTCGTCATCCAGATCGCAACGAACGTACCGATGGCGATCGTGCTCGGCCTCGTGCCCATTGCCATCGTCGGACCCGTGCTCATGTGGCTGGACCGGGTCGAACCCGAGCCCTGGTCGGCACGTGTTCACGCGCTGCTGTGGGGTGCATTCGTCGCCACGGCCGCGTCCGGCATCGTCAACGAGATCGCCGGAGCCAGTTTCGGCCTCGGCGCGTCGCTGGTGATCAGCGCTCCCGTGATCGAAGAGATCATGAAGGCAATCGGCATTGCCTATGCCGTCCGGCGCAAGGAACTCGACGGCGTGATGGATGGCGTGGTCTATGCGGGCTGGACGGCGCTCGGCTTCGCCGTCGTTGAGAACTTCCTCTATTTCGGTCTGGCCGAGCAGCAGGGGCAATTGCTCTTCGTCTTCGTGCTTCGAGCGTTGCTGACGCCGTTCGCTCACCCGCTGTTCACCGCCTGGACCGGCATTGCGATCGGCCGAGCAGTCGCCCGAGGCAAGCCGTTGTTCCCGACAGCGCTGGGCGGCTTGGCGTTGGCCATCCTGTGCCACGCCGCATGGAACGGTGCCGCCTCGTACGGCGCCGAGATCAGCGGTCTGGTGGTGCTTGGCGCTGCAGCGATGTTCGTCGTGCTGTTCCTTGCTGTGGCATTCACGTTGCGCAAGATGCGCCGGCGAGACCAACACCGTTTCGTCGAACTGGTCCCATGGCTCGCTCAGCGGTATGAGATGGCGGACCACGAGGTCGCGCTGTTCGCCGACTGGGGCCAGATGCTGCGGATCCGCAAGACACTCGACAAGCCGCAGCGGCACTACTTCGACGGCGTCCACGCCGCCCTGGCCCGACTCGCCCACCTGCACGATCAGCCAGGTCCGACCGACCCGGCGACCGAGCACGCACTGGCCTCACGGCTGGCCGACGCCCGTTACCGCAGTGTCATCTGACCTGTCTGCCCGACGGGGGTCGATCCCGACGCGCGCCGGGAGCGATGCCGGGCAAGAGACAAATTCTTGGCGGCCCACCAGCGGTAGCATCGCTTCCATTGCGGGCGCATAGCTCAGTTGGCTAGAGCGCTGCCTTTACATGGCAGATGTCGGGGGTTCGAGTCCCTCTGCGCCCACCATCAAGTTCTGTTCGATGGGGCCCTTTCGAGCTGTTCGGTCGCTCGTCGTGCGTTCGATGTAACGAGGACGAACACGCCAGCGATCACCAGGACGCCGCCGGCGAACTCCACGGCACCGAGGACTTCGTCGCGGATCAGCCAACCGAAGAACACTCCGAACACCGGAATCAGATATGCGGTCGCTGAAGCTTGGGTGGGCGACGCCCGTTGCGCGACCAGGGCCATCAGGGAGAACGTCACGGCGTTGGCGGGAATGGCAGCGTACAGCACGGGAACCAGCAGGCCGACGGACCAATCGGTGCGAGCGGTTCCCTCGACGGCCAAGGCGAACGGGATCAGGACAGCGGCCGACATGATCAGCTGGACACCGACGAGCATGATCGGGCTGACCGCACTGAAGTCGCGCCACTTCATGAACACGGTGCCGAAAGCCCAAGCCACCGAGGACACGACGAGCGCGCCGATCCCGATGGCGGCAGTCTCGCCGCTCAGTGACGGCGACGCGAGCACGACGGTGCCGGTGAACCCGATGGCCAGCCCAACGGCGCCGAGACGGGTGACACGGATACCCAGCAGCACAACGGTCAGCAGGGCAGTGAAGAGTGGCATCGTGCTGGAGACGAGTGATGCCACGCCCGCCGGCACCCGGCTCACACCGAAGACGAGCAGGCCGCTCGAGACAGTGGTGATGCTCAGCGACACCACGAAGATCCGGCGGTAGTCGACGGCCCGCCGGGGAAGACGTTCGCCGCGGAGCAGCGCCACCCCGAGGAGCACGGACCCGCCGACCACGGTACGCATGCCAGCGAGGAGGATCGGCGTGGTGTGATCGAGAGCGAACTTGAGGGCCGTGAAGTTCCCACCGATCAGGATTGCGATCAGGAAGATGGTCGCAAGGATCGTCCGAGGTTTCATCCGGCGGCCGAATCGCTGCTCGTGGTGTCGTCGACGCGAGTGCAGTCGCTCTCAGACACGGCAACGAAGTCGGCTGCCTGCACCGGGCGCATCAGGATGTCGACGGCCTGCCACAGTGTGTACGACGTCGGGTAGAGCAAGATGGGCAGCAGGATCGCACCGAGCCCGAGGGTGACCAGCAGCCTGGCCACGTCGAAGTCGGGCCACGTGGCGACCGCGACGATGCCGAGGGCAACGATGAGCGGGCCCATACAGATGACTGCGGCAACCGCTGCAGCGCCGAGTGCGAAGCCGATGTCACCGCGTCGCCACTGCAGCCCGCAGGTCTGACAGCGAGACGACTTCTTGAACCAGCCAGTGAAGAATGCACTCCGCCCACCGCACCATGCGCACCGACGGAACATGGCACGAACCACCATCGTGGGCAGGCCGGGGCGCTCCATCTGGCCACGCTACCGATCGGTCAACGTTGCTCGTCCAGGCTGTGCGACCGCAACGCAACTGCACCACCAGCCACGACCAGCAGAGCAAGCGCGGTGAGGAACCCGTTGCCTGCGGTCTTGCGCTGATCGAGCACGACGACCAACCCCCACATCGCCACTGTCGCGCCGCTGACCAGCGCAATTCGCCGCAGCCACACCACGAGAGTCTGCGCGGGCACGACGCCGCCGATCGGGAACGTGGCAGTCAACGCGATCACCGAGTGGTACACGAACAGCATGCACGCAGTGACCGGCAGCCACGCCGTGTCGACCCGATCGACGACAGCGAGCCAGTGCCACGCAACGATGGCGATGACTAGAGCAGCCGCGTACGAATCGGGTCGGAATGCTGACGAGACCGACAGCACGGTGATCACGACCAACCCGAACGGCCACCACCGACCTGTCTCGGCAGCAACAGCAGCCAGAGCGCCGAGTGACGTGGCCAGCGCAACAGCACGCAGGAGCCACTGCTGAGCGCTCGTGTCCTGGACCTCGACGATCCAGCCCTGCAGGCGAGCATCGTTCATCGTCGAACCATTCGAGGTGCGGTGGCGCGCCGAGCGATCTCGCGCAGAAAAGGATCGAGGCTGCCGGGCCCGCGCCATGCAGTCACCGGAACACCGATCTGCTCGATGATGCGGACTTCGCGACGCCGTTCGAGGAGACGGATCCGCCATGCCAGCTCGGTGATCGCGTCGTTGTCGCTGTGGACATCGTCAGGCAGCGTGTCGACCACGGCAACAGTGAGGCCGTGGCTGGCAATCGTGGCCGCCCGTTCGAGCGCGACCGGCGAGATCAGCGGCGACAGCATGATGGCCAGGGCATCTCCGGGGATCGCAGTTCGATCAACGCGGACTGCTCCGGCGCGACTCGAGTCCGGCTCGATGGTCGAGAGCACATCGAGAATCCTCCGGAGGTGACTTCGTCCACTCGCCGGGGGAACGGTGGAGCGGCCACGAGACCCGAAGACGTGGAGCGAGACGCGGTCACCACGCAGCAGAAAGTGCTCGGCGATCGCTCCGGCAGCGCGCACGGTGGTGTCGAGACTCGACGCCGCGCCGTCGATGCCTTCAGAGGCTCCGAGATCGATGAGTGCATCGACGAAGAGCGCGACGTGGGTGTCCTGGTCCGCATAGGTCGATGTGACGTGCAGTTCTCCGCTGCGCAACGAGCGCTGCCAGTTGATCCGGCGCAGACGGTCACCTGTCTGGAACAGTCGGATGCCCGCGAACTCGCCTCCCTCGCCGGGGCGCGACGACCGATTCAGCCCGACGAGTCCGTTCGCACGGTGTTGCGGCGCCGCCGCATCGAACACGGCGGGCAGCGGCAGCGTCGTCACCTGATGGCCGGTGTCCAGCGCCTTCCAGCGAAAGGCGCCCCAGCAGCTCACGGCAACGACGTTCATCGGGCCGATGTCGTGGCGCCCCCAGTGCGTGGAGCGCAACGCGACTGACACGCTGACGGTCGACGCTCCCGGGCCAGCAGCGCCCGAGCGAGGCGCGGCCGCCGCGACTCCAGTTCTCGGCCGTGTCTCGAACCATCGACGTTGAGGAGCGAGAGCAATCACATGGTCGACCTGATCGGCGTCGGTGAAGTGCGCCGTCCATGTCGTGGCCTCGCCCTCTCGGAGGGTCCGAGTGCTGACGCTGCTGATGAGCCCCATGTCGGCACGGGGTCGGGTTGCTGCTGACCACACTGCGACGAACGCGAACGGCGCAGCCATCACGAGCATCGCCGGGACACGGAACAGCAACGCTCCGACCACGCCGGCCACGCCGAAGATCACCGCTCGGAGATGCGCCGGACTCGCCTGCCAGGAGTCCGCTTGCGAGAGGCTCACAGCGACCTCGACTGCGACCTCACGGAGCCGCCGCAGCGTCTGCTTCGAGCGCCCCGGGCGTCGGCACCGACGCCAACACCGCAGCAATTACCGATGCGCCGCTCGCGTTGCTCATCCACAGCTCGGGCTTGATGGCGACTCGGTGGGCGAGGACGGGCACCGCCAAGGCCTTCACGTCTTCGGGCGTCACGAAATCGCGACCCGCAACGACGGCGAAGGATCGGGCCACGAGCATCAGAGCGAGCGCGCCACGCGGGGAGGAACCCATGAGGACGTGGGCATGTTGACGTGTGGCCGCAGCAAGGGCCACGCAGTACCTGCCGACGCTCTCGTCGACCGTGACCCGCTCGATCGCATCCTGCATGCCGAGCAGCGTTGGCGCATCGATGATGGCGCGCAGCGTCTGCTCTTCCTGGCGGCGCACGAGGCGGCGGCTCAGAACGTCCCATTCCTCGTCGGCGGTCGGATACCCGAAGCTGATCTGCAGCATGAACCGATCGAGCTGCGCCTCGGGGAGCGGGTACGTGCCTTCGTACTCGACTGGGTTGGCCGTCGCCAGGACATGGAACGGTCGGGGGAGCGCGAAGGTCTCGCCTTCGACGGTCACCTGACGTTCCTGCATTGCTTCGAGGAGCGCGGACTGTGTCTTGGGCGGCGTGCGGTTGATCTCATCGGCGAGGAGCAGACCGGTGAAGAGCGGGCCGTGGCGGAACGAGAACTCGTTGACTCGCTGGTCGAAGATGAACGAACCGGTGAGATCAGCAGGCAGGAGATCGGGCGTGAACTGGGCGCGAGCGAAGTCCAGTCCGAGTGTCTGGGCAAACGACCGCGCTGCAAGCGTCTTGCCGAGCCCGGGGAAGTCCTCGAGCAGAACATGGCCGCCGGCAAGGATGCCGCTCAGCACCATCGTCAGTGGCCCGCGCTTGCCGATCACTGCGGTCTCGACCTCGTCGAGGACAGCGGTCGCCAGTTCGGAGACCTTGGTCAGTTCGAGCGTGGGAGTCATGGGAGCGTCTTTCAGGGCTGGCGGGTCGGGGTCGCCGTGGAGGCGGTGAAGACCTCGATCAGCGCGATGGTGTGAGCAAGTGTCCGTGGCCGTGTCATCGTCCGAGCCGCCGACGCGTCGCTGACGAAGCGCGCCAACTCTGGGCCGAGAACGTCGTGCGCTGTACCGATGTCGTCGGACCGATCGACGCCGTACTCGGCCAGAAGATGAGCATCGACGACGGCGACGAGCGATCCGATGATCTCGTCGGCTGGTTCTGGTCGACCGGAGCCGGGTGACCGTGTCGACGAGCCGCGGTGCAGCGTTCCTCGACTGGCGCTCCGACCGCTGTGCCGGAGCCGTGCAGTGAGCAGCTGGACTCGGCGGTCAGGCCGGGCTCTGGAGTCGGTCGCTGCGCCGTAGTCGTACCAGGAGAGCGGTGTGGCGACCGGCGTGAGGCCAGCGAACAACCACGACACACCGGCCGTGACGGCGACGACGAGGCCCACGAGAGCGAGGCGCGGTTCCATCCCGAGCAGCTCCATGGTTGCGCCGACCACGCAACCGATCACGGCTGCTGAGGCCGCCCAGCGGTTGAAGTCGCTGGTCGATCGCGGAGGACTCGGGGTGGTCATGGACGTACGGCGACCCGGTCGCTGGTGCGAGCGGCGCCGAGCGTCCGGTGCAGGCGGTCGAGGGACTCCAGAGCAGCGGCGCGGTCGGACTCGTCCAGGTCGTGATCGGAGAAGCGCGCCTCGCGGTATCGGGCGGCGAGGTCAAAGATTGCCTCTGCATCGACGCTGTACCGGGCGAGAACGCGCTCGGTGAATTCGAGCGACGTGTCAGACGGGTCGCGATGCAGACCGGCGGCCGCGACGTCGAGTTCGAGCTGCAGCCAACACCGCACGATTGCGTTGCGTGGGGCTCCGTCGAGCAGCGCCGAACGTTGCGCCTCGGCCTGATCGACAACAGCCGCGATGACGTCGGGAAGGATGTCGAAGTCGTCGTTCGTGGCCTGTCGACGCCACCGGACTCGGGGACGACGACTCCATCCGGCCATGAGCAACGCCACGGCCACGGCCGCCGCGACGCCGATCAGGACCACGCGCAGAACAGCGGTGATCCAAGCGGGGACTTCGAAGGGTTTGTTCGCACTGCGGTCGACCTGGATCAGCGCTTGGTCCTCGACTTCGACGAGGTCGGCCCCGATGGGCTCGGACTCGCTCGCGCTCGGGTCCCACTGGGGCTCGATCCACAGGCTGACGCCGCCCGACGTCGTCACGGCTGCGAACAGGACGCACACTGCCGCCGCCAGGACCGCGATCAACACCTCATGGCGCTTCATCGATGCGATTCGGTGGACGTCGAGCGAGTCACTAGGACCAGCCGCCGTCGGCACTGATGACCTGACCGAACGTGAACGTGGAAGCGTCGCTGGCGAGGAAGAGAGCGAGTTCGGCGGTCTCGCGAGGGGTGCCGAGCCGCTGGGCCGGGACCTCGGTCCGCAGTCGATCGAGGAACTTCTCGTTCTCCATGAGCGAGGCTGGGTAGTAGGTCTCGTTCTCGACGAAGTTCTGGGCAATCGCATTGAGGCGTACGTTGTGTGCTGCGAGTTCGTGGCCGGCAGAGCGGACGAAGGCGTTCTGGGCGGCGCGTGCAGTGACGTAGCTCGTCGCCTGAGGTCGCATCCGCCGCAGAGGCGACGACGACGTGATCGCCACGATCGACCCACCACCGCGATCCACCATCGGTTGCGTCACTGCACGCACGAGACGCATGAGGGGGTGCACCAGTGCATCGAAGCCGGCCTGCCAGGCATCGTCGTCGATGTCGCGGACCCGAGCTCCGTCAGCGGCGAGGTCGAGGTTGGCGACGAGGACATCGATTTCGCCGACGGTTTCGAGCAGTTCGGCGGGTTCGGTGGAGCCGATGAGCGCTCCGGGATCTGCGGTCACGTCGGCGCCCTCGGAGCGGAACAGATCGACGATCGGCGGTCCCATGTAGGAGTCAGAACTCGTCACGAGAACACGTTTGCCGGCAAGACGGTCGCGCATACGGCCAAACCGTAACGGCTCGACTGCGGCGGGTCGGTACCCAACGTCGCCGCGTCACTCGTGACATTTCACTCCTGGTGGTCTTCTGCTGCGCAGCGTACGTTCGTTGCCCGCCTGAAGACTGACGCTGTTGTTGACACTGAGGCCTCGCGCTATCCCGACGAGTGTCCGTGAAACCAATGTCTGCATCGAATTTCAGCCGAAAAACCACTGACTGAAACGGCGCCACTACCGTGAGAGAAATGTCAAAAGAATCGCTCAAGATTCACGCAGGGTTGGCCGATCAACCACATCGCGAGAGCGCAGCGAGATCTCAGGTTGCGAATCGACGGGGTGACTCGACGGCGTCTCCAGGACGGCGACGACGACGGCGCACAATCGAGAACAGAGGAACGAAGGAGAGTAGGCGTGAACGCACACAGCGCAAAGAACCGCACGGACAGTCTGGCCGGACACAGGGGCCAATGGCGTGCGCTGCGTATCGCCATTGCTGGAGCTCTGGCGTTCTCGCTGGTGACCACCGCTGCGCCCGCCGCGGTGGTCCAAGCCGACTTCGACCCCGACGTCTTCGACCCGGCGACGCCGGGAAACACGAACCTGCTCGACGAGCCGTTCGCTGGAGCAGCAGGCACCGTGCCGGCCGGTTGGACCAGCACCCCTGCCGGTGCGACCGGATGGACCACCTTCACTGCTCCACTCGCGAGCGGCAACGCCGGAAACATCCCGGCCGCCGACGGTGGATTCATCGCGCACAACGACACGAGCAACGTCAGCGCAACGTTGCTGTCGCCACTGATCGACCTCACCGCCGCGACCAACCCAGTTCTCACGTTCGACGCTCACTCGTACTTGGCCACGGGCGCCGAGGGCAACGCGGGCATCGCGACGACCAACAAGTCGTACATCCAGATCAACGTGCTCGACGCGGCAGGCATCGCGCTCGCAACCGTGTTCGAACTCGGTGACACCGACCTCAACGGCAACGATGGCTGGCTCGACTTCGACGTGTTGCTCACCGAGTTCGTCGGCCAGCAGGTCCAACTCGAGTTCAACTTCGTCAACGGACCGAGCGCGGAGCACGACATTGCTCTCGACAACATCGGGGTCGCAGACATCGGGATTCCCGTGACATCCCCGGTGCTGCCGCCGGAGTCGGTTCGGTTCTTCCTGCCGGTCTCTGCTGCCGACGTGACGATCGCGCACACCAGCCTCAACTCCAACGTCGCCTGCGGAACGGGGATCGGTGCGCAAGACACGGTGACCGAACTGACGTCGATCACGATCGCTGACACCGAGCTCGACGTAAACGGTAACCCGACCTCGGCCATCGTGCTCTACGACCACGTCGAAGACGGCTTCCTGTCATCGATCGCACGCGAGCAGATCACCACCGAGGTCTGGGGCGACGCCGACCCGACCAACGGTTTCCCACCCGGTCACCCCGAAGACGAGCTCTTTCCCGGGGAAGTCGTCGTCCTCACGACGATCAGCGACCCTGGCGTCGCGCTGCAAGACGATGGTGCCGGTGGAACCGAGCCGGCCGTGCTCGGCGCCGAGATCGTCGGGTTCGAATCCACCCAGCAATACGACCTCAACTATGACGCCGGCGACCGCATCACATCCGGAACCGGCCTGATCGTCACCCGCGTCGGCTGGAACGACGGTTCGTCCACGCTGCTCGCCGGCGCGGTCGAGGTCGTCGACACCAGCGCCTGGGGACGCGGCTACGAGATGCCGATCGGCGAAGACCTCGCCGGAGATGCCTTCGAATACGTCGGCGCCTCGGTGATGGCTCGCAACGACGGCACCATCGTCACGCTGCCCGACGGCTCGACCGTCACACTCGACAGTGGCGAGTCGTTCTTCATCGACGGCGGACTCAACGTCGGCGACGAGATCGACTCCGCCGGAGGAGCGATCAGTGTGAACGTGATCTCGGGCGAGTCCTGCACGCGGTTCGAAGGTCGCTGGTTCCGCCTCTCACCAAAGCGCTTCTCCGACGACACCTACTACTCGCCGGTCACCGGTAACGGGGCGATCGGTGGATCGGACGTCTATCTCTACAACCCGGGCAACGCTGCGATCACGGTCGACGTGTTCGACCGCAACGGTCTGCTCACCTCGGTCACCGTCCCCGCCGGAAGCACCGTTCCCGTGGCGGTCGATACCGTCGATTCCGGCTACCGCTTCGAAGGAACCGACGATTTCTCCGCCTTCCAGCTCTACGACACGAACAGCACGACACGTGACTGGGGCTTCGGGCTGCTCGGCGCCGATCAGCTTTCCCCATCGCTGCAGGCAGGCCTCGCGATCGGCGTCGACCCGACCTCGGGGGACACTACGACCATCGCCAGCCCGCTGTGGATCAGCCCGTTCTGGGGTGGGGCGGGCCCCGCCCCCGGGCCGGTCCAGCTGTGCATCGACTGGAACGGCGACGGAGGGCCACTCCTGCTCGGCGGCGACCCGAACAACAGCTACGACACCGTGATCTCGGCGGTCGAACTCGAAGGCATCCGTCTCGACGAGGACGATCTTCCCGGCTCCAATGACCTCACCGGCACGAAGGTCTTTGCTTGCAACCCGCTCGACCCGACCGACCCGGACGTGACCGAATGGCTCCTGACCGGCGCCTGGGGTCAAGACACGACGGGGCCGGGCGGCTCCCCGTCGATCGACGTCGGCACCGGCATCTTGAACCTGCCGTCGTTCTCGATGGACAAGGAACTGACCAACATCGACGACGACAACGGCAACGGCATCACCGATGTCGGCGACACCGTCGAGTACACGCTGACCGTCACCAATGACTCCGGCGTCGCGATCCGTCGCAACTCGCTCAAGATCTTCGACAACCTGCCCGCAGGACTCGACTACCTCGAGGGGACAACATTCATCTCGCCCGAGCTGGCACCGACCGGAGGCGGCTCGCCAGAACTCGTTCCCGACGACGTCGGTGGCGTCACCACGTTCCCGCTCGATGACGGAGACCCGTTCAACCTGACATGGGAGGACGGCAGCGACCCCGACATCTTCTCCGATGACGCCGACGACGGGATCTGGTACAACCGCCAACTCAACGGCGGCCGGACGATCACGATCACGTTCCAGGCCGAGATCCTCTTCATCCCGCCGAACAACGAGGTGGTCAACATCGCCGGAGTCACCGACGAGCGGTTCACCAAGCTCGACGACGTGTCGTTCATCATTCCCGAGTTCATCACCATCGGCGACCGGGTCTGGCTCGACGAAGACGGCGATGGCGTCCAAGACGCCGGCGAAGACGGGATCGCAGGGGTTCCTGTCACGATCACCTACGACGTCCTCGACGACGGCGTCGTCACGACGGTCATCGTCGAGACCATCACCGACTCCAACGGCGGCTACACATTCCCCGATCTGCCGGTCCTGCCCGAGGGCGAGACCTACACGGTCACCATCTCGCCACCGGCGGGAATGAACGGCACCTACGAAGAAGACGGCTCGCTCGACTCGATGGTCGTGCTCACGTCGGACCCCTTCGGAACCGACGCAGCCAACCCGCTCGCCATCCAGCCTGGTGAAGAACACGCCACGACCGACTTCGGCCTGAACTGGGTGCCTCCGGTCAACACCGATGGCACCGGCGTCGGCGCGATCGGCGATCGGATCTGGTCCGACGCAGACGGCGACGGCGTCCAAGACCCCGGTGAAGCCGGAATCGCCGGCGTCACCATCAATCTGTTCAGCGACCCCGATGGCGACGGCGTGTATGACACTCCAGCGGGAACCACGACCACCGATGCCCACGGCAACTACATCTTCGACGATCTGCCACCCGGCGCCTACGTCGTCGAGGTCGACCCGGCGACCCTGCCGCCGGGCGTCACCCAGACCGGCGACCCCGACGGCCTCATCGACAACCAGAGCAACCCGATCCCGCTCGCACCGGGCGACGTGTACGTGAACGCTGACTTCGGCTACACCGGCATCACCAACACCATTGGCGACACCATCTGGCTCGACGGCAACGGCGACGGCGTCATCGACCCCGACGAGCCCGGATTCGCCGGAGTCTCGGTCGTCCTACTCGAC